>Ga0209386_1000884_pt1 | contig 13434 bp, 10 predicted proteins | sample NGEPertwo_FD_184510 | JGI IMG/M metagenome (GOLD analysis project Ga0209386, IMG submission 184510) | Arctic peat soil microbial communities from the Barrow Environmental Observatory site, Barrow, Alaska, USA - NGEE Permafrost154B-two... | ecosystem: Environmental > Terrestrial > Soil > Wetlands... | reverse complement strand
CTATTGCCATTCCAGAGAGCCATAAGAATGCCGTAAAACTTGCAATAAAAAAAGAGCGATTTTCTATTTTTTTCCGACTAAAGAGAAAAATCAATCCCAAAAATAGTATTGTAATTGATGAATATAAGGTTGAAATAGATGTAAGATTAAATTGTTGATTAACCATATACATATAATATGCATCCTAAAATATTACTTATACAATTTTATATTTCTCTAACTGTTATTACAAAATATTTTATAGGTTTTTAAAAAAAATTAACATTATATTGAAAGTATATAGGTTTTAAAAAATAATATCAAATAATACTATACTATGCCCCGCCAAAACTGACACTAATCTGGTGTCTGATGCCTTCTTCCCCTTAAACTTTTTCTTCCAAAAAAGCAGGACTTTTAACAAGTAATACAGTATGTAGATATATACTAACCTACTAATGCAAAATAATTATGAATAGTATCGATAATTAAAAAAGGAAAATATTAATGCCAGAGAATAACGAAATAGTCATCTACACCACGCTGGATGGAAAAGAAACCTTTGAAGTTAATCTGAAAAAAGACACCGTTTGGCTTTCTCAAAAGCAGATGGCAGAATTATTTGAAAAAGATGTTCGAACGGTTAATGAACATATTGGTAATATTTATAAAGAAAAAGAATTAATTAAAAGTTCAACTATCCGGAAATTCCGGATAGTTCAAAAAGAAGGCAATAGGCAAGTAGAAAGGACGCGAAGTGGTTATAGTTTAAATGTAATTATCTCTGTCGGTTACCGGGTAAATTCCAAACGTGGTACCCAATTCCGTATCTGGGCAACCCACGTCTTAAAAGAACACTTAATCAAAGGTTACACCATCCTTCTCTTCATCTGGTTTCTAAATGAAAATGATATTTTATATAAAGAGGATGGCAGTAAGCGTCTTGCGGATAATGCCCTGGTGGCTTTAACCTTATTAATTGCTGAAAGCAGAGCAGAAGAAAAAGATACTATCGTCAAAGTCATTGTAAATTTGATCAATCAAAATAATTAACCGGAAGATGGACTCAAAGAAAAATTTGTCGGATTTTCTTTTTACCTGAGAAAAGATTGTGTTAGCAAGAAAGATCTAAGGGGATGAGGTGGGGAGTGAAATGCTTGTAGCTTACAGCTCGTAATTTATAGCCTGTAATCTGCAACCTATTTTTCTGATCAGCCAACCGGAAAATTGTTTTGTATCTTGTTCAAATCATCGAAAAATTGGAGAACTTATATGAATAAAGCCGTTTATAAAAGTGCAGCAAGCGAGAAAGTGATGCGCGACTTATATGATAGGCAAGTTTTAGCGTTAGATATAGAATTTGAAGATATTTATGTCGATACCAGATTTGGGAAAACTCATTTACTGAAGACAGGTCATCCAAAAGGAAAACCAATTTTACTATTTCATGGAGGAAACAGTACTACCCCATACTATTTAAGAGATTTTCTTTATCTCCGAAATGAATATTTGATATATGCACCTGACACCATGGGACATCCCGGTAAAAGTGCTCAAACTGTTTTATCTGCTAAGAATTTGGAATATGGTGAATGGGCATCTGATGTTATTGATGGATTGGGTTTTGAGCAAATGATTTGTATGGGCGGTTCTTATGGGGGTGGAGTTTTGGTAAAACTTATGTGCTTTGCTCCCCAAAAAATATCAAAAGCTATTTTGTTGGTCCCCTCAGGGATATGCAATGTTTCAACCGCAAGCATCATATTTACCATGGGAATTCCAATGATTATATACATCCTGACACAAAAAGAAAAATGGCTGAAAAGAGCTATTTTACCCATGGCAATCACCGAAAAGGAAATTGATGAAAGAACTTTGGAAATGGTAAGGTGTTCCTTCAACCATGTATGTGTAAAAGCAGGTATGCCCAGTAATGTTAAAATGGCAGATATGCAGAATTATACTGCTCCAACCTTGCTCATTACCGGGGAAAAGGATGTGATGTTTCCGGGAGAAAAGGTGATAGCAAGGGCAAAAAAAATCATACCAAATTTAAAAACATATTTAATGAAAGGGAGTGGGCATATGTGTATGCTGTCTTCTGAAAAATACCAGCATGTCCTAAAAATGATAGCTGATTTTTTAGCTGAGTAATAAAATGGTATTAGCCACTCATTTTTCTTTGACGGAGGATTGGTAGATTGTTTTTAATCGGTAAATTGGTTAATCAATATATTTGAATTTTAACTAATTAATTTAACTCGATTAAATTCATTAATAAGGGCAGCCTTTGTATCTGCTCTTATCTTTTTTTCTTCATCTGTCATTGCTTTCGAAGAAAGCGAGGCAATCCTTATTTTCTTAACTGAAAACCAAAAACTGTAAATTGATAACTGAAAAAATATCCCAAAAAAGAAGGACTTTCAGAATCTTTTATCGAAGTTATAGAGGAGTATTAAATACGAAACTCACACCCGATTACTTTTCTATTTTTATATATAAATCAAAAAGAGCACATTGAAAAATGTACTATTTAATAAAGAAATACTAAATATTATGTTCTCGCTTTTCTTTTAGTTGTTCTTGCCTTGACTAATTATCTTTAATTTCTTACCAAATCGATATTTACCTTTATTTTATAAAAAATCAAAAAATAATATATTCAGAAATTTAAACGAGTATTTTATGAATAGATTGTAATCATTAAATTACTTTGTAACTTTTACTGGTTACTTTAAAAAGAATAGGAATCAAATCTTTATCCTTGACAGTTTATTATAATATTTGTCAAGGATAAAGATTTGATTCCGGTAAGCATATACGCATTTTGTCTTTATTATTCTATACAAGCATGATCTTGTGTAAAAAATCAAAGAGTGTTACAATATGTAATAAAATGTAACAGGGGAAAAATGAAAAAAATTATCGAATTATATACCGTCGATGAAATAGCTAAATCTCTTAAATTACATCCTTACACAGTAAGACGTTTATGCCGGGAAAAAAAGATCCCAGCTTTTAAGTTTGGAGGACAGTGGCGATTCAATAAACAAGATATTGAAAAGTGGAGTAGTGGGAGAATAGAAAAATGACAAAAAAAACACCAATAGTAGTTGATCTTTTTGCTGGTGCAGGGGGATTATTGGAAGGATTCAGAAGAAATGGGTTCAAAATAGTATCTTCTGTTGAGATGGACCTGAACGCCTGTGAAACTCTCAAGACGCGGCATGTCTACTGGGAGCAAAAAACAGGCAAAAAAAAGAGGATCTATTGGGATTATATTCGGGGAAAAGTATCTCGGGAAGATTTTCTTAAGGATTTGCCCGAAAATGCAGTTATAAATGCGGAGATTTCTTCCAAAACAATAAATGATATTGCTGATAAAATCAGGGCGCGTATGCAAGGAATGGGAGTTGGCTCTATTGATGTTTTTATCGGGGGGCCTCCCTGCCAGGCATATTCCATTGTCGGAAGAGCACGCGACCCTAAAAACATGAAGGATGATCCAAGAAAACAGTTATACAGGCACTATATTCAACTGCTAAAAAAGTTTATGCCTGAAGTTTTTATGTTTGAAAACGTGCCGGGAATACTTTCAGCTGATGATGGCATATTATTTGAAGAGGTTAAGAAAAATTTTGGAAAAGCAGGATATATTGTTGAACATAAGACGTTGAATGCTGCTGACTTTATGGTTCTTGAAAAAAGAAAAAGAGTTATTCTTATTGGGTGGAAGATAAAGAACGCGTTCAGCTATCCCTTATTCAAGCCAAAAACTCAAAAATATGTCATAAATGATATATTTAGTGACCTACCAAAACTAGAACCAGGGCAAGGAAATGATATTTCTGAATACGCCGGAGACCCCAGCAAGTACTTGAAGGAAACCAGAATAAGAAGTAACGAGAATATCCTCATCCATCACGTAACGAGATCCCTTAACAATAATGACAGAGAAATTTATAAGATAGCAATACAGCTCTGGAACGCAGAAAAAAAACGACTAAATTACTCAGATTTAGATGAAAAACTTAAAACACATAAAAACCAGAAGTCCTTTCTTGATAGATTTAAGGTAGTAGCAGGCAACGAACCAGCGTCGCACACGGTCGTTGCCCACATATCCAAAGACGGACACTACTACATACATCCCGATATGCAACAGCTTCGGTCAATAAGTGTACGGGAAGCAGCAAGAATACAATCATTTCCAGACAACTACTATTTTGAAGGGCCACGCACGGCAAAGCTATCTCAGATAGGTAACGCTGTGCCTCCGCTCATGGCTGAGGCAATAGCAAAAGAAATCAAGACGATGTTAATAGAGGAGTAAGAGATGGCTGAAATAAAAGATTACAAATTTGAGCCAGGAGCAATGAGTATCATACAAATGGGGGAAGAGCTTATTGGGCATCCAACCACAGCTTTAAATGAGTTGGTTAAAAATGCCTATGATGCCGACTCATTATATTGCGAAATATATATTCATCTCGATAAGAATCCAAAAAACTCTTTTCTAGTTGTAATTGATAATGGACTTGGTATGTCTGATAAAGTATTGTTCGGGGAGTGGCTTCAACCTTCTATGAGTTCCAAATGGAAAAACAATAAGAAAAGTCTTATATATAAGCGGAATTTTTTAGGTAGCAAAGGTATTGGTCGGTTAGCAGCTATGGCATTAGGTAATAGATTAACAGTTATTTCAAAGATTGATTCTATAAAGGAGTTTAACTGGATTTGTCTTGATAGGAGAATGTTTCACAAGGAGGATGTTTTTTTAAATCAAATCAAGTTCCCTGGTGGTAAAATTAATAAGATTATGGCTTTATTTGAAGAGGAAAATTTAATTGAGAAAAGAGGGGCAGTAAAAAATGAAGTTCTAATAAGAAGATTACTTTCACAAAAAGTTGCAGAAAAGGATAAAGGGACAGTAATTGTTATTGAAGAACTTGATGATGCCGTTGAAAATATCATGAGGGATGATTTTGCAAACGCAGAACTTCTGATTGAGTATTCTAGTTTTATAATGGCCTTCAGAACTTTAATAACACCTCTTTCAATTAATGTGGATATTCAAAAAGATTTACTTAAGTATGAAATTATAGAGGAGAATTTTGTTAGGAAAGCAAAAGAGGATAAGTTTGAGATATATTTTGGTTCAAATTTATACATAGACAGTGATAACGGAAAAGCAAATTTACAACTAGTTGAACCATTACCAATACTAAAGAATTTTGATTATCGAGCATTTGGTATTGTTAAGAGCGATGGTTCCGTATTAGGCCATTACTTATGTCAAAGACTTGACGAGCACCCGCTAAATCAGAAATTCAACCTGACCAAAGAGTTTGTTTTTTCTGAAGAAATAAGAAGAAAGAGGAAATTTGACAAAAACGAAGAGGAACAAAGCACCGATTCAAAAGTAGGCAAATTCTATTTTGATTTAAGAATATATGACAGAGACGTAGATGCAATAATAAAAATGCAGGAAATATTAAAACAAACGAGTCGCCTTGATACAAGAAGGCTTATGGACATTCTCCTTGGCTTAAGAATATCTAAAAATGGATTCGGAGTTAAGCCATACGGAGAAGAAGTTAAGGATTGGTTAGAATTGGGACAGATGCGCGTGCAGGATCCGACACGCACCATTGGACCAAATCAGATATTAGGATATGTAATTCTTTCTTCGCCGGATAATGATAACTTAAATGAAAAAACAAACAGGGAAGGTTTTTTTGAAAGTAGAGCATTTAAAGACTTAAAAAGGATATGTCGGGCAATCTTAATAGAACTTGGTCGCAGAAGACATAGATTTCGTTTAAAACACAACCTTGGAAGAACTGCAAAAAGTAGGTTGGCACGGCCAGATACCAAGGAATACCTGAATTATATCGAAAGTAAAACAAGCGATAAGCAAATGATTAAAAAGGCCGAGAGATTTGTCAAAGATATAACGACAACCCTTGATAACTTGGAATATACGCTTACTTTCTCTGAGAGACTTGCTTCTCTGGGAAGTGGGCTGGAATTGGTTTACCATGAACTGGCACAACCTTTAACACAACTGGGTGGCACAGAATACTCCCTGAACCTTAAAAAAGATAAAATTAAAGATGAAAAATTTCGCGAAAAATTCATAGAAGACATAAATAACTTATCAGTTGCCGTATCTGCGCTTGATGCTTTAAAGAAATCGCTTCAACCTGCAATAGGAATATCTAAACCAAAGAAATTTTATCCAGGGCATACTTTCCAGAAAATTTGCGTATTATTTAATAAGGAAATACATGATAAAGAAATAAAGATTAAACAGGATGTTATATTTGATACTTATGAAATCAATGACTATGAATATGCCTTATGGATTTCCCTCTTAAACATCATAAATAACGCTGTGTACTGGTTGAGCAAAAATGAAGAAGAAAGAATGATATACTTTTCCATGGAGAAAGGAAATATTTTATGTCTGAGCAATACCGGACCTAAAATTTCTGATGATGCTCTGGAAGATATTTTTGAATATGGGGTGACAATGAAGCAAGAAAAGAACGCGACTGGATTAGGATTGACATTTACAAGAAATATCCTTAACTCACATGGTTGGGAGATATGGGCTGAAAATCGAAATGATGGACCGGCATTTCTCCTGAGAAAGAAGGTAAAAAAATGACAGAAAGGTTTATTCTGATATTTGATGATGACAATGGTATCATTAAAAATTTTGAAACAGCAATCTCTCAAATGGATTTGAACCTTATCGTGAAAGGATATTCAGATTCAGAAAGATTTGTAAAAGTAATTAGCAATCCGGACATCATCGAAAAAACACGAGTCATAATATTTGACCTTGCTCAAAACGAAGGTGAAGAAAGTACACATGCTTTTGAAATAAGGAGTACTATCGTAAATATTTTTTATAAATACAGAATACCATTATTTATTCACAGTGCCTATACTGATTATTTCACTGACCTTGAAGGGAAAGGAACTGTTTTTAAAATTGAAAAGAGCGGAACTGCAATCGAAACAATGTGTGAAAAAATAAAATTATTTCATGAGTCAAACTTTCTAGAAATATTTTGTTCTGATGGAATTCTAGAACAAAATTACTTGGAGCAACTGCATAAGGCATTTACAGAACAGTTTAAAAATAATGAAATAGAAGAAATAATTACTTCCATAAAAGAAACAGCTGGAGATAAATATCAAGAAAGGACTATTGAAACATTTAAAAGAATTGCAATCAGATCTCTTTTTCATAATCTTACTGCTGCGAGAAAAGACAAAGAAGGAAAGCTAAATGAAATTCCTTTAAATTATGTAGAACATTATTATAGAAGGTGTAGTGATTATGATGTGTGGACAGGAGATATATTCCGAAAAAAAGGAAGCGAAGAAACGGTTCTGGTTATGACCCCCAGATGTAATTTTAATAAGTCAACATGCGAGCAAATTCTTGCATGTAAAATTGTCCCTTTAGAAATCAATTTGACTAAAAAAGAGAAATTTAAGCAGGCAATCAATGACAACGCTGAGCTAACTTCTGGAAGTTTTCGTATTTTAACAAAATCCCCTTTATTTAATGGAGGAAAAATTGAATATATTTCTCCTATAACGATAAACCGACAATCATTAATAGAAGATTATGAGTTGGTAGTAAGTTTGAGTGATGAATTAATAAACGATGTCGTGAGAAAATTCTCAGCATATATACTTAGAAGTGGTGTTTCGGAAACTGAGATGGAAGAAGCGAAGAAATACATGGAAATAATCAAACAAGGAGAGGATGATAATTAATTAAGCAGGAAAAGTCAGATAAAATTCTACCTAAACCTGTAAATATGTTCACACTACAAAGAAAAATAATATGCTTCTATAAAAATAATGGCCGGCAATTTCCTTGGAGAAAAACCAGGATCCCTTACAGAATAATGATTGCCGAATTTATGCTTCGCCGAACACGCGCTGAACAAGTTGCCACGATATATTCAGAATTCATAAAAAAGTATCCCACAATACAGTCTCTGGCAGATGCAAAAGAATCCTCTATTAAGAAAGTAACGAAACATCTTGGACTCCATTGGAGAAGCAAACACTTCATTGAATCTGCCACATACATTAGAGAGCATTTTTCTGGCAAAATACCCAACGATAGAGACAAAATATTACAAATTCCGGGTGTTGGTGATTATACTGCTGGAGCAATCCTGACAGTTTGTTATAAAAAGAAGGAAAATGTTGTTGATAGCAATATAGCAAGACTTATTAACAGATATTATGGTCTTGGATTTACCGGGGAAATACGAAGAAAAAAGCGTATAATAGAGTTTTCTCGGAGTATATTTAAAACCAAAAATCCTGGGAAAATGCTGTATGCAATTATTGATTTTACTGCGATAGTTTGCAAACCTCTCCATCCGTTATGTAGCTCTTGTGATTTAAGGGTAAAATGTAAGTATGGTTATAAAAATGTCTCAAAAAAAGATAATTAGTATGCTGAACGACTTAATTTTGCAGGAAGAAAAAAAACTCATTTCTATCTGTCCTGCTGATAACATTAGTAAGAAATTCGTGCTTTATTCACTATTAAGGGGATTTGATACTTGTTTTTTATTTACAAAAGATATAGATAAATATGTACATCATTATGAGTTTGGTTGGTTAAGAGCACTCGCGTTAGTCTATGGTGATTATGTAAATGAGGAAAAGTATCCGTTATTAAAATCTGAAGAAAAAATGTTGAGTTTTGCTCACTGGTTTATTTTACAAGCAGGTCAGATTGAATTTTGTAAAAAAGTCATTGGTTTTATTCAGGCTGGACCTGTTATTGCTTCCGTTAACGAAAAGATAATAACTATTGAGTTAAGAAATGTAAATGTTGGAGTTAAAGAGGAATTTGATAATCAGGCTTTCCATTGGGCTCACAAACTTGTTCATGAGCATGTTTGCGAACCGGAAATTAGGAAAATCTTAAAGGATGTTGAGAAAGTCAGAAAGAAAATGCGAAACTTGGTTAACAGGTGGAGAACTTATTATATCCAGTATGATACAACTCCAAGAATAGATAATGTTTTTGAGAAGCTTGCATATTACCGATTATTTGTTTCTGAGGAGAAGGAAGAATTTGGGCGCGATTCATTATTTGGAGGCATTCCATATAGTAAATATTGTGAATTCGTAATGGTGGTATGTGGCATAGCATTAAAACACTATTATTTCTGTTTGGAACTCTATGATAAACATAAAGGAGAGATTAGTTTTCCAGATATTATTACGATAGCAAAAGATAGGAAGGGATTTATTAAATCAATTGCAAAATACCTCAAAGTTAATGCCAACGAGGCTGAGAAAATGTTAGATTCCATAACACTGTGTCCTGTGAACATAGAATACCATTCCAATCGTCTTCGCGCGGCGCCACCGCCATTTATTAAAATTGCAGATAATTTTCTTATTCAATCAATAGTTGGTTCTCAGGCTAATCCTTATGACTTTCTTAATCATGAGTTAAGAAGGAAATATGAGAAGGATTATTTTCAAGTAGTCAATGAACGTGAAAAAGATTTTCGAAAACAATTATACAATTTTTTTGAGGAAGAAAATTATGTAAAAGTTGATAAGGAAGTTAATTTTAGAAGCAGTAAAGGTATTAGCGATATTGATGCTGCAATCTATGACAAGGATTCTAATATTCTTGGACTTTTTCAGCTTAAGTGGCAGGAAATGTATGGCGCATCTATGAAAGAAAGGTACAGCCGTATTACTAATTTATATCCCAAAGTAGTTGAATGGATTGATAAAGTAGAATCATGGATAGATGAATCTGATGTACAGGGAGTCCTTAAGAAATTTGGTTTGGAAGGTAAAAAAGCTTCTGTAAAAGTACTTCTTTTTGTTGTTTGTAGGCATGGAACTTTTTTTACGGGCCATGAGCCAGATAAGCGTGCAGCCTGGTCATCGATATGGCTAATGCTGAAGATATTTTCTCAAATACCAAGAGACATTCCAAACAAACTGGAAGTCTTACACGATTTATTGCATAGAGAATATTCTGCAATTTCCAGTGCAAAACAAGCCATTGATGAATATATGTTTAAAATTGGGGAATATGAACTACACTTGAAAGTCGTGCAATAAACTGTATAACAGGGATAGTTTTTTGACACATCGTAAAAGAACAGGGGGCGGTTCTCCGTTCCTATTTCTATCTTAAAACCCTTTATTTATAAGGGTTTCAGACCCACTTCAGGCATGCCCTAAAAACGCACGGAGAGTGCCTTTAAACGCACTTTAGATTTCGAAAAATCAGCAATTACGACCCCCATTTTTAGCCTATTTTTACCTCCCCGAAATCCTAAAATCCTTATAATTAACCACTTTTAGATTTTGAGATGATGGAATTATAGTTAAAAAAGTAAACATTATTAGTTTTAATCCCTTTGTCATTATGGCAGATTCTCCGCACTTGTACCTTGCATCTTGCAACTTTCTTCTCTAAAAAGAAGGATTTTTTAAACCTTTTGTCGTATTAATATTGGGAGTAAAGGGATCTATAATTATAAAATAACATTCAACTATAGAATAAACTGAATAAATCAGGATAGTCAAACTAGCTGTCTTTATGCCAGAATATAAGCTAAAATTAAAAAAAATAAGTTGATCAAAAGAGTCGAAAGGGAAGGTAGAAAGAAGTAGCGGCACTCTATGAAAGGAGAAGGATTATGAAGAAATTCCAGGATTGGGCTAAACGTGAATACAGTATAAGACAGAGGCTTATCGCCCTTGGTTTTGAAGGTATCTTTTTCCTTCTGATATTTCCTTTTCTGCTCGTTGTCTCCTCCGCTGCGATCGATCGCTGGCTTCAGCTGCCACGATTCACCTTAAGCGTAATGAACTTGATTGTCGGTCTATTGCTTGTTGTGGGAGGTGGCTTTCTCGGGTTGTGGTCAATCCATGTTCAGCTGACGATTGGTAAGGGAACACCAGTACCGATGATGCCCACGAGGAGACTCGTCGTGAAGGGTCCGTTTACCTACTGCCGCAATCCGATGACACTCGGGACCTTTGTCGCCTATTTGGGCATTTCTGTCTGGATCGGCTCGTTTTCGGCAATTGCACTTGTCCTGATACTGATAGTCGTGCTTCTATTATATGTGAAGCTAGTCGAGGAGAAGGAGCTTGAAGACAGATTTGGGTTCGAGTACCTGGAGTATAAGCGGAACACGCCATTCCTGCTGCCATGGTTGCGACGGCGCTCATAAGATCAAGAGTAGGAAAATAACAAAAGAAAGTGGCAAGCACCTATGAACGAATAAAATAAATCAAATCTTGGGAGAAAAAAGCATGTCTAAAAAGAAAATAATTATTATTGGTTCGGGAATAGCCGGTTTAAGCGCTGGATGTTATTTGCAAATGAATGGTTATGATACCGAGATATTTGAATTACATAACATTCCAGGAGGCTTATGTACTGCCTGGAAAAGAAAAGGTTATACTTTTGACGGATGCATACATTCAATAGGCGGGTTAAATCCAAGATTTAAGCTATATCATTATTGGAATGAATTGATTGATATGAATCAGCTGAAATTTTATTATCATGATGCTCTTGGTGCAGTTGAGGATGAAAACGGGAAAATAGCCACTATGTTTACTGATCCAGATAAACTAGAAAAAGAATTGATTTCTATAGCTCCAGAAGATAGAGGTTTTATTCGCTCTTTTGTCAAAGGAATAAAAAAATTGGCAAATTTCGATTTGATGCTATCTAAGCCTTTAGAGTTATGGAATCCGCTTGATTATTACTTAAGACAATTTAAAGTTGCCCCTGTATTGTATTACTTAATGAAATGGAGTAAATCCGTTGAAGATATGACCAAGGAGTGTAAGAGTAAAAAGTTGAAACGCACCTTAAATATGGATTTTTTCTCTCGTTTTCCGGCTTTTTTTCTTCTTATTGGTTTGGGGAGTCTCCATAATAAAAATTCTGGATATCCGATTGGTGGTTCGCTTCTATTCGCTCGTTTACTGGAAAAGAAATATTTAGAATCAGGTGGGAAGATTCATTATAAATTAAAAGTAATCAAGATTAATACAAAAGATAATCAAGCTGTAGGAATTACCCTAGAAAATAGGGAAACCCATAACGATGCTGATTTTGTTATCTCAGCCGCAGACGGTTATTACACGATATTTAAAATGTTAGAGGGAAAATATATTGATAAGAAAGTAAAGAAATTATACAATGAGCATCCCAGATGGCCTTCAATGGTGCTTGTTTCATTGGGGGTGTCAAGAACTTTTGAGAATGAACCCACATCAATTGAATTACACCTGAATAAAGAGTTTATTGTTGACGAGCAATCAAGACTTATGAGTATTCCAATAACTATTTATAATTTTGATCACACGCTAGCTCCTGAAGGAAAAACATGTATAAGAATTATATTAAAAACAGATAATTATCAGTATTGGAGTGAGCTCAGAAAAAATAATATTGAGGAATATAATCGGGAAAAAGATCGTATTTCCCAAAAGGTCATTAAAATACTTGATAATCGCTTCGGAAATATTATAAGTAATGTAGATGTAATAGATGTTGCTACTCCAGCTACATTTAAAAGATACACGAATAATTGGATGGGAAGCACACAAGGATGGAATTGGCTGCCGAGCTTAATCCCAGAGTTTATAAAAAAAGAATTACCCGGCCTTGAAAATTTCTACTTAATTGGTCAATGGACTACACCTGGGGGAGGTGTATCTACTGCCTTTCAATCTGGTCGAGATATAACACGGATTATTTGTAAAAAAGATAAAAAGAAATTTCAAGTTAAATGAATATAAGTGTGTCAGGGGCGGTTAAACTGTCTCGGTAATTCGGGAAATTTTAGCGGGGGGAAACCTATAGGATATGAGCAGTATCTTAATAGAATGTGCCCCATTTTAATTATTTACATCCCATAAAAGCCTTTATTTGCAAGGGTTTCAGACCCCCTTCAGGAATGCCCTAAAAACGCACGGAGAGTGCCTTTAAACGCACTTCAAATTTAGAAAAAACGGCAATTACGACCCCCATTTTTGGCCTATTTTTACCTCGCCAAAATCCTAAAATCCTTATAAATAGCCACTTTCAGATTTTGAGATGAGGGAATTTTAGTTAAAAAAGTGCTATAAAGTATCAGTTAAGGCAAAATTTGCTCGTAGAAGCAATCCTCGCATTATTCTCTTGAAACCCTTATCATATAAGGCTTTCAAGAGGTTATTTTCACACAGGTTTTACACATTTTCCCCATATATTAGTAAACATTATTAGTTTTAATCCTTTTGTCATTACAAAAAACTATGGCTTTATCAAACCTTTCGATATTTTACTGAAGGGTTTTTATATCTCTTTTTTAATCTTGCTAAGTTCGAATTCATCATGGAGGGCTTTAACCGCTTTATCTAACT
>Ga0209386_1000883_pt1 | contig 13448 bp, 12 predicted proteins | sample NGEPertwo_FD_184510 | JGI IMG/M metagenome (GOLD analysis project Ga0209386, IMG submission 184510) | Arctic peat soil microbial communities from the Barrow Environmental Observatory site, Barrow, Alaska, USA - NGEE Permafrost154B-two... | ecosystem: Environmental > Terrestrial > Soil > Wetlands... | reverse complement strand
GAGCTTGGCTTCACAAACTAAGGAGCTAGTAGCCTGAAGATATCACAAGAAATGAAATTTTAAGGATAGTTAAGATTTCGGGCGAAAACACTAACTCTTTGGTGTCTGGTTTATCGGGAAAGGGTCATATTGTTACCCCATATTGTCTTAGCGTAAGGTTTTACGTCATTATGTTGGCCCTGCCCCAATAATATGGAGTATTTTTCCGCTTTTGCGGTTTTAAGAAATAGTATATAATGATATTAAGGGAAGTTATTCATAAGGGTTGTGACAACCTTTTAAAGGTGGTTATTATCCCTATGAAACTTATAAGTGAATTGTTCGAGCGTTTTTCATCTTCTTCTGAATTCATGTTCATTTTTGCCATTGTTGTGAATCAAATTTTTATTCATTGCTCGGGTCTTGTCTTTGTTGTGGCTACCCTTGTGAATGGAATCGTTACACACTAACTGAATTAATTGCACATCCTTTGAATAATTATCCCACTGGAACAGCCAATCAAACGGCTATTCCAGGGGGATTAGTAACTAATAAATAATTTTTTAAGACAAAGACGAGGCTAAAGTACTAAAGTAGTTACCATTCTTTGTCTACTTGGCACGGTTTTGTTACGATAAATTAGCAATTGTTCTAGTTTCAAAATAACCTGAAGCAGCCATCCGGGGGGAGTTTGTATTCCAAGCAAACCCTTACCTCGGATGGCTGTATAAAGTTATAAATGAATTTTTCTCTCAAAAAAGGGAACTAAGTTATAGTCTCCCTTAACTTTATTACCTGAAACACTTTACTATTATATTTTTCTATAATATTCTATTATAGAAAAATATAATAAGGCGGTGGTAATTTGAATGGGAATTTAGTTGATGTATTTACAACAAAAGAGTACAAATTGCTATGTTTTCTAAAAGGCAAACAAGTAACCACTGCTGATGGAAACCGGATATTACACAGTCAAGAAGATATATCAAAGGAATTTGGCGCGAGCATAGTAACAGTAAACACACTGATGAAAACCTTGATTTTAACCGGCTGTTTAGAAAAGTGTAAAAAGAAAAGCGGTTATCAAGTAACCGCAAAAGGAGAATATGTAATTCAACAAATTGCCTCAATAGATACAGATATATGTCTAAGGGGCTGCAAGAGATAGTACGCATTGGGAAGGTAAGCCGGCAACAAGCAAATATAATCAAAATATTAGACTAATTCTATAACGGAGGAATTAAGATGGAAGTATTAAAAAAAGAAGACCTTTGGCAAATGGCCGATAAACTAAGAAACAATATGGATGCTGCCGAGTATAAACATGTTTGTTTGGGACTTATATTCTTGAAATATATTTCCGATACTTTTGAAGAGGCTTATGCAGAAATATCGAAGGATGAACTTTCTGATCCGGAAGATAGAGATGAATATATAGCATTAAACATCTTCTGGGTGCCCAAAGAAGCAAGGTGGCAAAATGTAAAAAACAATGCCAAAGGCCCCGAAATCGGCCAAGTCATTGATAATGCTATGTATTTAATTGAAAAAGAAAACAACACACTTAAAGGCGTTCTGCCAAAAGATTATGGTCGTTCCACGCTGGACAAGACCCGCCTTGGCGAGCTTGTCGACTTGATTAGCAATCTACAGGTTGGCGGCGTTAAGTCTAAAGATGTTCTTGGCGAAGTATATGAGTATTTCCTTGAAAAATTTGCAAGTGCAGAAGGAAAGTTGGGTGGACAATTCTATACACCACGCAGTGTTGTTCAACTTATTGTAAACATGATTGAACCACATGATGGTCGTGTATATGACCCCTGCTGCGGCTCAGGCGGTATGTTTGTTCAGAGTGAGGAGTTTGTCGAGAACAGAACAGGTCGCAGAGATGGCCTTGCAGTTTATGGTCAGGAGTCTAACCCGACTACATGGAAGCTCTGCCGCATGAACTTAGCTATCCGTGGAATAGAGGCGAATCTCGGAACTCATAATGCAGACTCTTTCCATAATGACCTGCACAAGAGCTTAAAGGCGGATTATATAATGGCAAACCCACCATTCAATGTCAGCGACTGGGGCGGAGCAAGACTTGTTGATGATATTCGTTGGGATAAATATGGCGTGCCACCTACAGGAAACGCCAACTATGCTTGGATTTTACATATGTTATATCACTTGGCACCGAGCGGAACCGCCGGATTTGTTCTTGCTAATGGTTCCCTTTCATCTTCAACAACAAGCGAGCATAACATTCGCAAGAATTTGATTGAAGACGACAAAGTAGACTGTATCATTACATTGCCCGGTTCTCTGTTTTCAACAACATCTATCCCCGTATGTTTGTGGTTTATTTCAAGAAATAAGCTTAAGAATGGACACCGCAACAGAAAAGGCGAAATTCTGTTCATTGACGCAAGGTATATTAAATCTGGTGATATTGAGGGCAGTAGAACACAGCGAAAGCTTACAAGAGAAAATATTGACGAAATTACTGCAACATATCATTCCTTCCGTAATCATGAGAAAAAGGCAATAAAAATGGACAGCGTGGAAATAAGCTATGCAGATAAACCGGGATTCTGCAAGGTGGCTACCTTAGAAGAAATCAAAGAAAAGGAATATAACCTAACCCCTGCAAGCTATGTTGGTGTCACTCCGTTGCCAAAAGACTCGGAGCCATTTGAAGGAAAGATGGATAGATTGACAAAGAAACTCACTGATATTTTGATAGAGTCCAAATCCCTTGATGCAGAGATTCAAAAGCAACTTAAAAGCATTGGATACTCTATATGAAAAGGAGAATATGTATTTCATGAAGACTTTCTTATTAGGTGATCTATTAGTTAATTATGATAGTAAAAGGATTCCCTTATCTTCCAAGCAAAGAGAATTAAGAAAAGGAGAATATCCATATTATGGAGCTCAAGGAATTATAGACTTTGTTGATGGTTATTTGTTTGATGGCGAATATATGTTGATTGCCGAAGATGGCGAAAACTTGCGTAGCAGGAATCTACCTATCGCAAATATTGTATCTGGAAAGTTTTGGATCAATAATCATGCTCATATAGTAACGAATAATGAAAAATCAGATTTGCATTTTATATATTATTGGCTTAATTATAATGATATATCAGAATACATAACAGGTTCTGCACAACCAAAGCTTAGTCAATCAAATATGAATGCTATTAAGATACCTATGACTTCGCTACCTGTTCAAATTAGGATAGCAGAGATTTTATCTTCTTTTGATGACAAACTCCAAAAAAACAATGAATATATCGAAACGGTTGAATCAATAATTCAATCCATTTATAAAAGTTGGTTTTGTGAATTTGAATACCCAAATAGTATTGGCCAAATGAAATATAGTGAAAAACTATGCAAACATGTCCCTTTTGATTGGAAAGAAAAGCAATTTGGCACCTTTTTAATTCATCATTCCGAAAAAATTGGAGATGAAATTGCACCTATTTACTCGACTACAAATAGAGGTGTTTCTCTTCGTGATGAAAAGTTCGATAAGACTCTATCTAAATCAGCTAGCAACAATAAAAAAGTTGTAAAAAATGATCTGATGTTTGGCTTGAGCCGTCAAATTCTTAATTTAGGTATTATGCCTGAGGATATAGGTTCAGTGAGTCCTGTATATACCATTTTCAAAATTGACAGCCACATTTATTTGCCATTTTTACTCGAAATAGAAATGAGGATAAATATGCCTAACTACATGGATATATTAAGATTAGGTGCACGAGAAGGTCAGGGAATCAGTAAAGATTATCTGCTCAACAAATATGTATTAGTACCAAGTATGGACACACAGAAACAATTTGAAGCAATTTACACTCCTTTGATAAATAAAATTTCCAAGCTAAAAGAGGAGAACACTATTTTAGCAGAGATTCGAGATACGCTATTACTCAAGCTGATGAGTGGCGAACTGCCTGTGGAGGTAAAATAAGATGGAATCTATAATTATAGCAACCCAATCAGGTGATGTTGCGCCACAGGAGATTGAAAACGAAATCAATAATTTATGCGATTATTTGAATATCGTCTTAGAATATTTAGATGTTACAAAAAAGCTGTATCCAAATCAGCATGTATTATTTCGCGGACAAGCTAATTCAAGCTTTGGGGTTGAACCAAGCATATTTAGAGATGGCTTGTTATTAAAAGAAACTCGATTATCAAAAGAACTTGCTTTACAAGCGCCTGAGGATTTCAAACAATCTGCTTCAACATTTGAAAAGCTTATAAAAATGCAGCATTATGGTTTACCTACACGATTATTAGATGTTACGCTTAATCCGTTAGTTGCTTTATATTTTGCTTGTTGCGAAGAAGGATATATTAATGATGATGGGGAAATATTGGTCGTTTTAGACTATTTGACTCAACCCGATGAACAAAAAGTTTATTGGATTTCAAGTATGGCTGAATATGAAGGAAGTAGCGAAGAATATTTTTATGATTTTTGTGTTTCAAGGGGTCTCTTAAGGAAAAAAGATGACTCTAACAACAAAAATACAATCAAAAGAATGTTGAGTGATCGATTTTTAGCTGTTGCTTCTCCTAAAAATAACGAAAGAATTAGGAGGCAACAAGGAGCTTTCTTATTATTAGGGGTAGAACTCGATAGTTTTCAGCAAGGATTTGAAAAGTCGTCATATGACATAAAACAAGATTTATTAAAATTAAATACTGACGGTGTTCAGCGTTCACTTATAATTCCGGCAGAAAGCAAGCTGACTTTATTGAGGCAGTTAGATGGTGTTGGGATAAATGAAGCCTTTCTTTTCCCTGAATTGGAACACCAGACTGCGTACATAAAGAAGAAACACAAAATTGCAAAGGCAAGTGAGTAATATGTTTGAGTTTAGAGAAGATCATTTAGAACAAGCAACGCTTGAGTGGCTGCAAAACTTAGGTTATCAGACTTTGTATGGCCCTGATATATCTCCAGGCGGGAGCTTTTCCGAAAGGGATAGTTTTTATGATGTTGTTCTCTATGGACGACTTAAAACTGCCTTGAAGAGAATTAATTCTAAGTTCTCTGATAGTCTTATAGAAGAATTGACGAAGAAGATTACTCGCCAGCAGAGCCTTTCACTTTTGCATAATAATATGGATTTCCAAAAAATGCTTACCGAAGGCATTGATGTAGAGATACAGCAAAGTAACGGAGGAGTAAAAACTGAAAAGGCATATATCTTCGATTTGGCCAACCTTGAAAACAATGAGTTTTTAGCTATTAACCAGTACACAATCATCGAGAATGGCAAGGAAAGACGCCCCGATGTTGTGGTGTTAGTTAATGGGTTGCCGTTGGTTGTCATTGAACTCAAAAATATTTCAAATGAGAATATTGGCGTTATTGACGGATTTAATCAATTACAAACATATAAGAATGATATCCCATCGCTGTTTTACTACAATGCCTTTATGATTACCAGTGACGGAATCAATGCAAAAGTTGGAACGATTTCATCTGACTTTGACAGGTTCATGTTTTGGAGAACGATTGACGGCGTTGATGATGCACCAGCAATAATGACTCAGTTGCAAGTTATGCTCTATGGAATGCTTGATAAATCTCGTTTTCTTGAGATAGTTACAAAATACAGTCTTTTTGCTGTCGATGAAGATAATGCTTTCAAAATTCTCGCAGGTTATCACCAATATTTTGCGGTAAAAAAAGCACTTTTTCAAACAGAGCTTGCGACATCCGAAAATGGCGATAGAAAAGCTGGCGTTATTTGGCATACCCAAGGAAGCGGAAAAAGCTATTCTATGTTGTTTTACGCGCGACAGTTGTTGTTGAAATTAGATAATCCGACTATTGTAGTTATTACCGATCGTAACGACTTGGACTACCAATTGTTTGGAACATTTTCAAAGAGTATTGGCTATCTGCGACAGGTTCCTAAACAAGCTGAATCGAGGCAAGAATTACGTGAGTTACTCAAAGTCAATGCGGGCGGGATTGTCTTTACAACTATTCAAAAATTTGCACCTGATGAAATTGATACAAGCTATCAAGCATTGACCGAAAGAAAAAATGTAGTGGTTATTGCGGATGAAGCTCACCGGAGCCAATACGGTTTAGAAGCAAAACTTAGCGGTGACAAGATTTCTTATGGCTTTGCAAAATATATGAGAGATGCTTTGCCTAATGCTTCTTTCATCGGCTTTACAGGCACACCTGTTGAGTTGGGTGATAAAAATACTCCTGCTTTGTTTGGTGAATACATAGATATTTATGACCTTTCACAAGCAGTTAAAGACCAGGTGACGGTTAGTATTTATTACGAAAGCCGTATAGCAAAACTTGATATTTCTGAAGATCTTAAACCCAGAATTGATACAGAATACGAAGAAATTGTGGAAGGACAAGAAGAAACCTATGTCGAGAGACAAAAGCACAAGTGGGCAAGATTAGAGGCGATAGTGGGAACGGATAGGCGCATTGACGTTGTTGTAAAAGACTTATTGAAGCATTATGATCTTAGGCAAAAAGCAATCGAAGGCAAAGTTATGATTGTTGCGATTTCTAGGCGCATAGCCGTTAAGTTTTACGAAAAAATTATTGAATATCGTCCCGAATGGCAAGACTCTGATGTTAACAAAGGCGTTATCAAAGTAATAATGACCTCAGCAGCTTCCGATCCCGCTAATTTTCAAATGCATTCAACGACTTCAGCTCAAAAGAAGTTATTAGCAAAAAGGATGAAGAATTCGGACGATGAGTTAAAAATCGTTATTGTTTGCGATATGTGGCTCACTGGCTTTGATGTGCCGTGCTTGCATACAATGTATATTGATAAACCAATGAGCGGCCACAATTTAATGCAAGCAATATCGAGAGTCAACCGAGTTTTCAAGGACAAGCCCGGTGGATTAGTCGTTGATTACATTGGCATTGCAGATAATTTAAGAAATGCATTGGCTCAATATACGCCTTCGGACAGGAAAACGGCAGGCATTGACCCCCAAGTGGCAATAGACCTAATGATGGAAAGATATGAGCTGATAAGAAGAATTCTGCACAAATTTGATTACGATGACTACATTTCAGGAACGCCTGTACAGCGAATAGATTGTATTGTACGTGGAGTGGATTTCATTCTTAGTAAAGACGAGGGCGAAAAAAAAGAATTTTTAAGTTTGGTTGTAGAAATTGGCAAGGCATATGCTTTATGTTCAACTTCGGAAGAAGCAGATCAAATCAATGTTGATATCAGTTTTTTCAAAGTGGTAAAATCAGGAATAGTAAAAATATTACCCAAAGGTAACGAAAAGAAAACAAAAGATCAAATTGAATATGAGATTGGCCAACTAGTTTCAAAATCGGTTATTTCCGAAGAAGTTGTTGATATTTTGGCTTCTATAGGTTTGAATAAAGCCGACATTTCTATCTTGTCCGATGAATTCTTGGATGAAATAAGAATATTGCCACAAAAAAATCTAGCATTAGAATTACTCAAACGCTTACTTGATGGAAAAATCAAGGCTGTCGCTCGTAAAAATATTGTTCAAGCTAAAAAGTTTTCGGAGATGCTTGAGTCTGCCATCAATCAATATAAAAAGCGTTCACTTGAAACAGCCGAAGTGATAAAGGCCCTTGTCGATATGGCTAAGGATATGAATAACCTACATAAGCGTGGCGAAGACCTTGGACTCACAGATGACGAATTAGCTTTCTACGATGCTATTTCTTTAAATGATTCGGCAAAAGAGTTCTATGAAAATGATGTATTAAAGCAAATTGCAAAAGAACTCACTAACAGCATTAAGAGCAATATGAAGGTTGATTGGGATGTCAGAGAAAGTGTAAGAGCTCAAATGCGTATCACAATTAAAAAACTTTTGCGAAAATACAAATATCCACCTGATAAACAGGCTGATGCAGTACAATTAATAATTGAACAAGCAGAAAAAATGTGCGAGAACGAAATGCAGTAAAAGTTACCCTCCGATTTTGGCTATTCTTAAGTATCAAAACTATTGCCAACAACAAAGTATCAAAACGCCGGCAAGTATTTTATTCCACATATTGTCTTAGCGTGGGTTTTGTCGGAAATGTTGGCGACACCCCTTCAGTGCGTCGATTTGTATATCTAAGTTTTGGTCATCGTTGCTTACCCTTGCATAACCAAACTTCATCCGAAATTCTCCTCTTATTGATATTGAATTAGCTTTAATATTCTGTGTATGTATTTATCCAATTCTACAATGCGCACTGACTATAGATACAAGCCAGTCTACACCGGCTTGTACTACTCACCATCCTGGTTAGCCTTTGCCATATCGTAAAAAAGCTTGGGAATATTTTCTCGAATTAAGCGACGTATGATGGCAGATTTGTCTTCTCTTTTTGAGACAGCATAAAAATTAAGTGCGTCGAAATCTTGTGGTTCCAAATGAAATCCCTTAATAATCGTTTTTGTTTTTTTGAGTTTCTTATTGGCCGTTCCAACTGTTAACTTATCGACTAGTGCATCAGTTGACTCGTTAACAGGTCTATCAGTCGACTTATCGACTAGTGCATCAGTTGACTCGTTAACAGGTCTATCAGTCGACTTATCGACTAGTGCATCAGTTGACTCGTTAACAGGTCTATCAGTCGACTTATCGACTAGTGCATTAGTTAACTCGTTAACTGGCGTATCAGTCGACTTATCGACTAGTGTATCAGTTAACTCATTAACTGGCGTATCAGTAGACTTATCGACTAGTGCATCAGTTGACTCGTTAACGGGTATATCAGTAGACTTATCGACTAGTGGATTAGTTATCTCGTTAACTGGTATATCAGTTAACTTGTCGACTAGTACATTAGTTATCTCGTTAACTGGTGTATCAGAAGACTTAATACCAGACATTAATTTAGAAAGATTAGAAGCTAAACTTGGTTTTGTTGGGTGCTTTCTGATTTCTGACACTTCTCAAGAACCTCCTCTCCTAGTTTCCAATAGGCCTTTGCTCCATTAGACTTAGGCTTAAATGTCGTTATAGGCTGCCCATCGGCGAAGGCCTCTCGTAATTTGATATCATTGGGGATTTCGGTCTGAAATAACGTCCCATAGCTCTTAAGTAACTCGGAAATTTCCTTGTACATTTTGGTAGATTTGAGTGGTTTAGTGATGAAGCAGCCCAGGTGAATAAGGTTAGGGTTTATGCTTGTTGCTTGGTTGATAGTTTCTATTAATGTGCTAAAGGATCTTAAATCCTGTGGACCTGGATCGATCGGGGTAATGATATAGTCCGTAGCAAAGATCGTTGATAAATTAAAAAATCCCATCGTTGGGGGACTATCCAATAAAATAACATCGAATCGATCACGTATTTTATTAATTTCTTGTTGTAACAAAAGCTTTTTTTCATTATCAGCGGAATGCTCACTGGCATATATTTGATTTCTTAGATCAGAACCAATAAAGTGAATACAACCATCTGAGGAACCAATAATGTCAGTTGCGACAATGGAATTATCAATAGTTACGGTATTTTCGAATACATCCGAAATAGTGTATTGCCAATCAATACGATCTCCACCCAAGTTTGCAGTAGCATCGCCTGAGTCATCTAAATCAATGACAAGTACCCTGTATCCCATTTCAGCATACACGGCTGCCAACGTGACGGTAGTTATAGTTTTCCCAATGCCTCCTTTTCGTGCTGTGGCAGCTATTACCCGGCAACGAGAGGGAATACTTGGATTTTTGTTTTTCCCTAAGACTTTATCTAATTTTTTTCTGAAGTAACCCTCAACCATCTTTTTACCCTCCGTTACTTTGAGTCAACAGAGTAGCATCCGCTGACTTTTTTTCGTCTGGAATATATTCGAAAAGATCGCCTGGTATACAGTCAAGAACAGTACAAAGTGAATTTAAATGGTCTATATCTAGGCGTTTTGCTGTCTCGTGATATAAAGCCGAAATAGTAGCTGGTCGTATGTGGGCTTTTTCGGATAGAGTCTTTTGTGTCATTTTTCGGCGGCCCAGCATGTCAGATACTTTTATTTTAATAGCCAAAGATATCCCCTCCTGTAGTAATAGTATAACACTATTAGTTGTTATACAGGTTGTTTTAATTACTTGTTTTTTGTATATAAATTCTCATAACGTATTGCATATTACTTATAGAGTAGTTATACTTAATTTAGCGAATTAATATCCAAGGAAAGTAGCAATATATGAACCGCGAAACTAACCCTAACGGGTAAAATGGTTAGTAAAAGACCCTCAATATAAGTTATTAGATAGACAAATTGGTACTTTTTTAGAAAGTAAGAAGGATTTGCAATCTATATGTCGAAATCTTAATGAGTCGTCTTAATTTATACATAAAAGAAAGAAGCCCAAGCTGCTCTAATGAAGCATCCTGAGCCCTCTGCATTACGCTATTATGCAAAGTTTCTTCCTGGAAAACAAATTCCATGATTAGAATATCATGGGGTGAAGATTTCGGCAATAAACAAAGCTTGGCTAATGCCAAGCTTTTGATTTAAAAAATTATTATTTAAAGTAAAATAAAAAGAAGAAAAGTCCTCGCCAAAAGGACTTTTTTCAAAGAACATTCCGCAAAAACTTTGATCAGGACTTGCGGAGAAAATTAGCTGAGGTAATCTCTCAGACATGTCTTAATTATACCATCAGGTATAACTTCTTGACAAGTATCAGAGGCCTTACTTTATTGTTAAAAGAGCTATTTTTTTCTGGAAGTTTAAGGATTCGAACGTGTTTTGCGTTTGAATCCTTATTTATTTTGCTAGAAAGGAGTGGCCACCAATGTTAGCAGCTATTTTTGGCTCTGTTTTACCAGAAGCGAGTCCATGTGAAATTAAGGGTTTAAATAAAAATCAAGGGATTGTTTTTACGGCCGATGAAAAGAACAGTGCAATGATTAATTGGACTCTTCCGGATCTACTGAGTAAAGATGATACTTACATAACCTTGGCCACTTTTTTTGGCCGTCAGAGAAAGCGTCGATATATCCGTCATGTTTTGGGTTTTGCCATCGATTTTGATACTCCGGAAGATACAACCGTTGAAGATATTTTAGATCTTTATCACAAGGCTAGGTTACCGTTACCTGAGCTTATTATTGCGACGGCAACAAAAGGCCATTATCAGGCGTTTAATCTGTTTCCGGAACCCTTACGTTGTAAGAATGAACTTTTAAAAGACAGGATCTATCGTATACATAAGTTAATGGCCAAATCTCTGGGAGCTGATATTCATGCTTGTGGTGCCGAACGTTGGGTGCGTCGGCCAACCGCCCAAAATGTAGTTTACCAGGACTGCTATGAACATACTACTTGGGAGGAACTTGAAACGTGGTATGAGGCCCATAAACCGCTTAAGAAGCCTGAGGACCTAATGCGTAAGGTTATTTATATTGGTACGATTCTCAGCACGCCTGCAGGCCAACGCATCCAAGAATCATTGGCCACAGCTCCGAACCGAACAAATGATTTTAAAGGAAACCGTGATGAATGGTGTTATGGACTTGGATTGTGCTTATGGGATGCCGGTATCCCCACGGGTGAAATCAAAACAAAATTAGCTAATTGGAACGATGCTCTTGAAGTTCCGTTACCGGATCTCCAGGTTGATAAAATATATAGATCTGTCTTAACAGGAGAACATCATGCTTCTCCGTATGTCATAGAAGCACTTACAGGTCTTTCCGCCCGTATTAAGGGCTATTATCACTTGCCTAAAATACGTGAACGGAGAAACCGGGATCATTTGTTTGAGGTGCGAGAGGATGTTATCGCGGATCTTCTGTCGTGCGGCGTTATTACAGAGTCACAGAAAGCTTGGGCTGCCCGTCTAGGCTTGTCTTACCGAACGCTAAAGCTTATCTTAGCGCAGTTAAGAGAAGAGGGCGTTATAGAGGCAAATACTGGCCGTGGTCGTTTTGCTCAATCAACGTATAGTCTTTCTATAGCTTATCTAGAATCAGTTCAAACGGATGGCTTTTTAGAGGCGGCTGCCGGCGCGGAGAGTCTGAATATTTCAGGGGGTTTAAAAGGGCATACCGCCATATCACCCCTACAGGGATGCCGCGCTTTCCGCCGTAAGGGGTTTCGTCGTGTTTGTGGTGCGGTTAAAGTGCGGCCTGTTGGTGAGCACCGATCTAATTTAGATGGGGATGGCACCGATCCCGGTGGTTAATGGTTGTGTTTGATCCCCTGTATTTTTCATAACTTTAAGTTCGTTATCTTGATAACCAGCGTCTGGCTGAGTTTCGCGTTAGCGAAACGAGGACAGCACCGAAGGGTTTGTATTTGGGATTGAAGTTGTAGTTTTATTACTGCGCATTAGTAGGATTATCCGCCACATCGATTATTCATCCGTGAAGGAGAACGAAATGAGAAAAAAATCATTTTTAGCTATTGTATCGGTATTCGTGGTTATCCTCGGACTCATAATGGTTAAAACTCTACACCCAACTCCCATCTGGGAGATAAATGCTAAACAGTTTAATAGTTCATTTAATTCAGTAGGTGTCAACTCAACAATTGATGATTTATCGGAGTTCACTACATTTGAATGGGATACTTTATACAGTTTTGCACCGTATACTCCAGAGGAGGCTGTATATCAGGTTGTAGGCTATGAATGGAATAAGATTAATTCAACAGTTAGCGAAGGAATGAACCAGATTGTTTTTCTCAAGGAAGGTAAAGTAGTATGTTATATAGACGGATATCCTGACAAATATAAAGTATTCTTTGAATTTGGCCAGTATAATGGTAATTACTTTAGACTAACTTCTTCAGATAAATTGACTTTTCACATGATGGTCACGGAAAGTAAAATCAGAAAGTTCGACTACGTCAAATAAGCATAAACAGTTTGTACGTTAGTGCACATCATTCTTATTTTACGTCATAATGGACTCCATCTTTTCTGGTGAGACTCAAGCACTGCGGCCATAGACCGATTGTTGGGAACGAAAATTGAACGGGGAACGAGAAAATGTGAGAGAGGGAAATTGGGTGCCAAAGAAAATGTTAATGTTAATGTCTATATTAGTTTCCAATACTAGTTAACTCATTAACTAGTAGATTAGTCGATTAGTTAATGAGTTAACTAATCCATAAGGCAATTGGACATAAAATAGCAAAAGAGCGTCGTTTTTGCTTCTTAAACCCCTGGTAAGTACCCCTTGAATTTTAAGATGCAAATTGATTCTAAGCTCATTCTTTAGGTCGTAGCTCGACTAATCCGATAGAGTGAGTATTTCAATATCTCGAACAAGCTTTAAAAGCCTTAGAAGTACCTTCTAGGGCTTACTTTTTCTCCTTGCGTCCTATAAAAAAGATTATGACAAATAGCACAAAGATTAGGAACACCGCTGGTGCTATTGCCTTTAATCTCATGTATGCAGCGTAGACCCAGCCTTAAATTCTTCTTGCTGTTACTATCGGTTGATAATAACCTGTCTCT
>Ga0209386_1000882_pt1 | contig 13460 bp, 14 predicted proteins | sample NGEPertwo_FD_184510 | JGI IMG/M metagenome (GOLD analysis project Ga0209386, IMG submission 184510) | Arctic peat soil microbial communities from the Barrow Environmental Observatory site, Barrow, Alaska, USA - NGEE Permafrost154B-two... | ecosystem: Environmental > Terrestrial > Soil > Wetlands... | reverse complement strand
CTTCGGATCGGCTCCAATAGGCTGAACCCAACCAACATGTCCATCTTTTCCAACACATTTATTTAGTCCGATCCATGCCTTTTCGACGACAGGAAGATAGGTCGCTTTATCAAGAATGCCATTGTTAATACCCCATGCCATTGCATAGCAATCAAATCCTGAGCCACTTACTTCACCGCCTGGATACGAATCGGGATCGAGCAAACTTGCACGCCACATTCCGTCCGCCTGTTGAAGTTCTTTCAAACGGGCAGACATCTCTTTGAAGACATTAATATAGAAATCGCGCCCTGCATAATTGGCAGGTAGTTCTTGTAAAACTCTTACAAGACCCCCCATCACCCAACCATTTCCGCGTGACCAGAAGATTTTCTTGCCGTTGGCTTCGTGGATATCATTTCCGTCATTCTTAATCACATACTTCAGGTCGCGTGCAAAAAGATGTTCGTCTTTGTCGTAGAGCAAATTATAGCACTCTTTGAAGAGTTCATCGCTGTATTTAAAATAACTGTCGTTGCCTGTTACCGCGCCAAGTTTTACGATTGCCGGTGGTCCCATAAACAGCGCATCGCACCACCACCATTTAATGACCTCGTTCCCATTTGTCGGATAAGGTTTTTTCATGAAAATGGCCAGCGTATCGATAAACGGCTGAATCATTTCCTGTTTCTTCTCCACTTTATAAATATCAATATAAGTTTGGCAAATAGCGATATCATCTGCGTGATACCAGCGTTTGCCGGGTTTCCAACCGGTGGAATTGCCCATGTCTATCATTGCCTGGTAAATGGTCTTGGATTTTGTGGTTTCCCATGCTGCAGATACTCCGGCATAAAAAGCGCCGTTTGTCCAGTCTGTAGGCTCGTGTTTTGGGTTTTTGAGCTGCCAGGCTGTCACACTTTTCATCGTTTTTTTGATGTAACCCTGCGAAAATAGTTTTTTATTATCCGTTGTTTTTGAGAAGCCTGTAGAAGCTATAAAAACAAGAACAATTAGTGTAATCATCTTTTTAATCATGGAGTAGCGTTTAATTAACGGATGCAAATATATGAAACGTGCAATCGATTGCAAGGACAATTAATTAAAATTTAACATTCAAAGTGGTGAATTGAAAAATACAATCTGTTTTTTGCTTAATATTGCATTATTAAAATAAAAATGACAAAGATCAGCATTCATACAGGACTTCATCATCACTTACCATAAGGTGAGCTAGGGTTGGTACGTCCATAATCATATTACCAAAACAAAGGCTTACCTCATCAATTAGGTAGGCCTTTTTTAATTTAAACACATGGATTCGATTTTAAGAATTGCTATTCAGACCAAAGGTCGGTTAAACGAAGATTCGATGGCATTGCTCACAGAAACAGGTATTAAGCTTGTCGCAAATAGCCGCAGATTGATTTCTCCCGCGAAAAACTTCCCATTGGAAGCGTTATTTTTGCGCGATGACGATATTCCACAGTGCGTTGCCGATGGGGTAGCCGATATCGGAATTGTCGGTAAGAACGAGGTTGCAGAGCAACAACAACCGGTTGAAATTATCAAACACCTGGGATTCAGTAAATGCCGTTTGTCGCTGGCAATTCCAAAGGATATTGAATACGAAGGTCTTGAGTGGTTTTCCGGAAAGAAAATTGCCACCTCCTATCCCCGGATTCTGAAGGATTTTTTAACCCAGAATAACATTAAGGCTGATATTCATTTTATTGCAGGTTCAGTTGAGATCGCTCCCGGTATTGGTCTGTCTGATGCTATTTTCGACATTGTCAGTTCAGGGAGTACGCTCGTGAGCAACCGGTTGAAGGAGGTGCACACCATCATGAATTCGGAGGCTGTAATAGTTGCAACCCCCAATCTTTCAAAAGAAAAGCAAGCAATCCTCGACGAATTGATCTTCCGCATCGAAGCAGTTGAGAAGGGCAGAGGAAAAAAATACATTCTGCTGAATGCCCCGAATGATAAACTGGATCAGATTATCAAAGTTCTTCCGGGAATGACCTCCCCAACGATTATGCCATTGGCAAAAAGCGGTTGGAGTTCACTTCATTCGGTGATCAACGAAAGCGAGTTTTGGGAAGTGATTGGAAATCTGAAAAAAAACGGTGCTGAAGGAATATTGGTTATTCCGATTGAAAAAATGATTTTATAAAACTATACTGTCATGCAAATCTACCGTTACCCACTGCTTAAATCATGGCCTGAAATTACGCAAAGACCATCAGCTGATAATTCTGACAAAGTCGAAACAGTGCGTGAAGTAATGTCTAAGATCCGCGAAGAAGGGGATGCAGCAATCCGTGGGTATACAAATCTATTCGATCATGTTGATATTGCTGATTTTGCAGTTACGGCCGACGAAATTAAAGCTGCTGTCCGGAAAATTGATCCTGAATTAAAAAATGCGATAACCATTGCGGCCCGGAATATTGACACTTTTCATGTTGCGCAGAAAGTTCCTCATCGCGTGATTGAAACAATGCCAGGTGTAAAATGCTGGCAGAAGTCAGTTCCGATTGATCGTGTTGGGTTGTATATCCCCGGAGGATCTGCGCCTCTTTTTTCGACGGTATTGATGCTTGGAATCCCCGCGATGATAGCCGGTTGTCGTAATGTTATACTTTGTACTCCACCCGATCACAATGGAGAAATTCACCCGGCTATCTTATTTGCAGCCTCCATTTGCCACATCACCGGGATTTACAAAATAGGCGGTATGCAGGCAATAGGAGCAATGGCCTATGGCACTGAATCGATTCAGAAAGTTGACAAGATATTTGGCCCCGGAAATTCCTGGGTCACTGCCGCCAAACAGTTTGTTGCCATGGCAGATTGTGCGATTGATATGCCTGCAGGTCCCTCAGAAGTAGCCGTGATGGCCGATGAAACAGCTAATCCGGCATTCGTTGCCGCTGATCTGCTGTCACAAGCTGAGCATGGGCCTGATAGTCAGGTTGTATTGGTAACTACTAACGAAAAACTGATTCACAACGTTATAAAAGTGATGGGTCAGCAACTTAAAGAGCTTCCACGTGCCACTACAGCGGCAAAAGCGCTTGACAATAGCCGTGCAATTCTTGTGAATGATGTAGATGAGATGATTAGTCTGATCAATTTCTATGCGCCTGAACATCTGATCATAGCAACGAAAGATGCTGCAGCTTTAGCCGAAAGGATTACAAATGCTGGTTCGGTTTTTATTGGAAATTATTCTCCTGAAAGTGCCGGAGATTATGCTTCGGGTACAAACCATACACTTCCTACAAATGGCTGGGCGAAATCCTTTAGCGGAATAGGCTTAGACAGTTTTTGCAAAAAGATTACATTTCAGGAGATTACCCATGAAGGAATAATGCTGTTAGGACCGGTTATTGAACAAATGGCTGAGGCAGAACAACTTTTTGCCCATAAAAATGCAGCGACACTTCGAATGCAATAAGTTATAAATTTTGAATTGAAACTGCTCCGAAAAACAACTGAAAATAGAGTTTATGAATTTCGATATCAATAAATTACTTCGGGATAATATCCGATTGTTGAAGCCTTATTCAAGCGCCAGGGATGAGTTTTCCGGCGAGGCAGTTGCTTTTCTGGATGCGAATGAAAATCCATTTAATTCACCCTGGAATCGATATCCCGATCCACGTCAGATCAAATTGAAAACAAGGGTTGGTGAAATTAAAAATATCGCGGTTTCGAAGATCTTTCTGGGTAATGGAAGCGACGAGCCAATCGATTTGCTGTTTCGCGCATTTTGTGAACCAGGGAAGGATAATATAGTTTCAATAAATCCAACTTACGGTATGTACCGCGTTGCAGCCGATACAAATAACGTTGCAGTGAACCTCGTTCCGCTGAGTGCTGAATTTGAGCTGGATGCAGACGCAGTGTTAAATGCGGTAACGGGTAATACCAAATTAATCTTCCTGTGTTCTCCCAACAATCCTTCGGGTAATGCGCTGGATAATCATGCAATGTTGGAGATTGTTGAAAATTTTAGCGGTATCGTGGTTGTTGATGAAGCATACATCGATTTTTGTCCGGAGAAATCTTTTCTTCCCATGCTGGATAAATACCCTAACCTCGTAATTCTTCAGACTTTTTCGAAAGCATGGGGAATGGCAGGACTTCGACTGGGAATGGCATTTGCTTCAGAACCCATTATTGATGTTTTAAGTCGTATCAAATACCCATATAACTTAAGTATTCTGACCCAGCAAAAAGGACTTGAACTGCTTGCTAATGAGCAGCAAAAACTTGATTGGGTTGCCATTATTCTGAAGGAGCGGGATAAAATGATCGAAAACTTAAAGCAATATCCATTTGTTATAAAGGTTTTCCCCACTGATGCCAACTTCGTATTAGTCAAAACACACGATCCACGCGGTATCTATCAATATCTGGTCGATGAGAAAATTATCGTCCGTGATCGTTCTTCTATCTCACTTTGTGAAGGTTGTCTGCGGATCAGCATTGGTTCGCCTGAAGAGAATGCCACATTAATTGAGGCATTTGATGAATTGATTTAGTGAGTGATTTAGAATTAATAAAGATTAAGAATGAAAAAAGTCCTTTTTATTGATCGCGACGGAACGCTGATTGTTGAGCCATTAAGCGATGCGCAGGTTGATTCGCTTGACAAGCTGGAGTTTATTCCCGGTGTGTTCCGGAACCTCTATAATATTCAAAAACTTCTCGATTTTGAATTAGTGATCGTCTCCAATCAGGACGGACTGGGAACTTCGTCCTATCCTGAGGAGACATTTTGGCCGGCACAGCAAAAAATGCTGAAAGCTTTTGAAAATGAAGGAATTAAATTCAGTAATATTCATATTGATCCGTCTATGCCTGCTGACAAATCTCCTAATCGTAAACCGGGTATAGGTATGCTGAAGGATTATTTCTCGGAAGAGTATGATCTTGCCGGATCGTTTGTTATTGGTGATCGACCCACAGATATTGAACTGGCAAAAAATCTGGGGGCTAAAGGAATATTTTTCGCGTCTGACAGTCGGAGTAACGAGTTGGAAGATAAAAAATTAGATCTTTCATGTGCATTGATTTCTGACAATTGGGATACTGTTTTCAGTTTCCTTGCAATCGGTGAACGCACCGCTACCATTCGCAGAAAAACATCCGAAACTGATATTCTCGTTGAATTGAAATTAGATGGAACCGGTAAATGCGATGTTTCGACCGGATTGGGATTTTTTGATCATATGCTTGACCAAATCGGGCGACACTCCGGTTGCGATCTGACAATTAATGTGATAGGAGATCTTGTCGTTGATGAGCATCATACAATCGAAGATACGGGCATTGCCCTTGGAGAGGCCATACGTAAAGCGCTTGGCGATAAAAGGGGGATTGAGCGATATGGATTCTGTCTGCCAATGGATGATTGTCTGGCACAGGTGGCGCTCGATTTCGGAGGACGATCGTGGCTGGTTTGGGATGCTGAATTTAATCGTGAAAAAGTAGGTGATGTACCAACAGAGATGTTCTTCCATTTTTTTAAATCCTTGTCTGATTCAGCTTTGGCTAATCTGAACATTAAGGCAGAAGGTACTAATGAGCATCACAAGATTGAAGGGATTTTTAAAGCTTTTGCCCGGGCGTTGAAGATGGCCATCCGAAAAGATCCATTTGTACAATCGCTTCCAAGCACAAAAGGGGTACTTTAAGTTTTGTAAACTGTCATAAATTCTCAAACTAATATGCAATCGATTCGCAAAGAAACAGGAATAAGAAATACCGCAATATTAATTATTCATTGTCCTGATAAACAAGGAATCCTGGCAGCTGTCACCGAATTTCTAAACAAAAACAGCGGAAATATTATTTATCTCGATCAGCACGTCGATCACGAAGAAGAACTCTTTTACATGCGTGTAGAATGGGAATTGGAAAAATTTGCAATTCCCCGCGAAAAAATTGCCGACTATTTTGAGACACTAATTGCGCATAAGTTCGCGATAAAGTTTTCGCTCAATTTTTCCGACAAACGTCCAAGAATGGCAGTGTTTGTCTCCAAAATGCCTCATTGCCTTTTCGATATTCTCTCACGATATACTGCAGGCGAATGGGAAACTGATATTCCGCTTATAATCAGCAATCACGACACGCTTAGACCCGTCGCACAACGTTTTGGTATTGATTTTCATCTAATTGAAAAGAACAGTGCAAATAAAGCAGAGCAGGAGAAGAAAGAGATTGAGATTCTGAAACAATACGATATTGATTTCGTTGTGTTAGCAAGGTATATGCAGGTGCTTTCTGATCAGTTTGTTTCAAATTTCCCAAACAGAATTATCAACATACATCACTCTTTTCTGCCTGCATTTGCCGGCGCAAAACCTTATCATGCAGCTCATGAACGCGGTGTAAAAATTATTGGTGCAACAAGTCATTATGTCACTACAGATCTGGATGCAGGGCCTATTATCGCTCAGAATGTTGTTCGGATATCGCATATCGATACAGTTGATAGTCTTATACGGAAAGGCAGAGATCTCGAAAAAATTGTATTAAGCGAAGCGGTTTACATGCATCTTCAACGAAAGATATTGGTTTATAATAATAGAACAGTGGTTTTTAACTAATAGAATTGCAATGAAAAGCATTTTTAAAAATACTAAAATGGCCCTTGTGGGGTTGCTCGTTTTCACAAATGCTTTTTCACAATCGACTGAAATTCCTTTTAAGGAAATCCCCACAGATTACGAATTTACTTCCAAAATCGGAGATGTAATTCCCGATTTCACGATGACCTTGTTAAACGGGAAAAAGGTTTCTTCAAAAGATTGGAGAGGCAAAGTTGTTATGCTTCAGTTTACGGCAAGTTGGTGTGGCGTTTGCCGCAAAGAAATTCCTTTTATTGACCGGGATATTTGGCTGAAAAATAAAAAAAATCCAAATTTTTTACTTTTTGGCGTTGATCGCGACGAACCGCTGGAAACAGTAAGAAGATACCAGAAGGAGATGGAAATTGCATACCCTCTCGCGATTGATCCCAATGCCGATGTCTTCGGAATTTTTGCTGATAAAAAAGCCGGTGTGACACGCAACGTGATTATTGACCAAAAAGGGAAGATCGTTTTTATGACGCGTCTGTTTAAGGAGAGTGAGTTTAAGGAGATGGTGAAGGTGATTGGATTGCTTCTGAAATAGTAGATTTTATCAATAAAATTTAGAATGAAGATTGTGATTATTAAATACAATGCTGGTAATATAAGGTCGGTTGATTTTGCTTTACAGCGACTTGGTGTGTCTGCATCGATAACTGCTGATCCGGACGAAATCAGAAGCGCCGATCGTGTTATTTTCCCGGGAGTAGGCGAGGCTTCGACTACCATGAGTTATCTGAAACTTCACAAACTGGATATCTTGATTCGCGATCTTCGTCAACCGGTTCTTGGAGTTTGTCTGGGATTACAATTGATGTGCGCTCATTCTGAAGAGGGTGATACAACCTGCCTGGGTATTTTCCCTGAGGAAGTAAAGAAATTTATTCTTCCCCAGGATGATATGACCCCTTTTAAAGTTCCCCATATGGGTTGGAACAGTGTCTCCGGATTAAAGACACCACTTTTTGATCACATCAGTGAAGCCGATTATTTTTACTTTGTACATTCTTTTTATGCGACTACGGGTGCAGATACAGCTGCAACATGCGATTATATGGTTCCTTTTAGTGCGGCGCTTCAGCGCGATAATTTTTACGCCACCCAATTTCACCCTGAGAAAAGTGGTAAGACAGGAGCCAAAATCCTGGAAAACTTTATAAATCTGATAGTTTAAGTAACATGAAGATTGAAATTATACCTGCCATTGATATTATTGATGGTAAATGTGTCCGTCTAAGCCAAGGTGATTATCTGCAAAAAACGATTTACAACGAGAATCCGCTTGAGGTGGCTAAGATGTTCGAAGCTGTTGGTTTGAAGAGATTGCATCTTGTCGACCTCGATGGTGCAAAGGCACATCACATTGTTAATCAAAAGGTACTAGAAAGCATTGCGGCAAATACCAATCTGATTATCGACTTTGGAGGTGGATTGAAAACGGATGAAGATCTGAAAATCGCATTCGAATCGGGTGCATCAATGGTAACCGGGGGAAGTATTGCGGTAAAATCACCTGAGATTTTTTTGAGGTGGATTGAAAAATTTGGTGCCGGAAAAATTATTTTGGGTGCCGATGCGAAAAACGAAATGATCGCAGTCGCCGGATGGCAGGAGAGTACCGAAATGGATATTTTCACCTTTATAAAGAATTGGCATTCAAACGGAATCCGGAAAATCATCAGCACTGATATCAGTCGCGACGGAATGCTGGAGGGTGCAGCTACCGAACTTTATAAAAAGATTCTTCTTGCAGTCCCTGACGCTTACCTGATTGCAAGTGGAGGAGTCAGTTCGATGGCAGACATCCTCGAATTACAGAATGCCGGAATTCCTGCTGTAATTACGGGTAAAGCAATTTATGAGGGAAGGATTACGATGAAGGAGATTAAAAACTTTTACAAATAGGCAGAAGTTAAAAGGCTAAAGAGAAAATGAAAGAGGTAATACCATCATATAAATTTCAGGAGGAGAAACGTAAATTCTTCACTTTAGAGATAATTGATACTGATGAACAGTTCTTCAATTTCATGAAAGCTTTACCCAAGTTGTTCAATGAAAAGCAAGGCGTATGGAGAGGTTTACCAGAGAGTCGATATAAATTATACAATTCGCTTCAGCGAAAGAATTTAAATAATAAACAATTAAATTCGGTCGAAGATGTTTTCGATTTTATTGTTTTATCAACTAATGAATTAACAGATTGGAATAAACAATTAATCCCAAAATATTTTTTAAATTTTGGGATTGATGATTTACATGTTTATGCTAAATTAAGTATTCTTCAACATTATGGCATTCCATCTCCTTTATTGGATTGGACCATAAATCCAAATATTGCTTTGTATTTTGCCACTCTGCAACAGAAAGAGATCTTGATTGAGGATGACATTGACAATTATTTTTCAATATATTTTTTTGACAAAGAGCATCCATACTTTAAGCTAAATTCAAAAACAATTTATGAGATACCACTGTTAGATAAGACTTTTGATAACAAGGAGTTTTGGCGATTTGTGAAAAGTGGAGAATATCTCCGCAATGAGATTTTAGGTTCTCCAATCCATCGAATTGATGATTCTCTCAATGATAAGATAAATCACTATACCAAATCAAATTACAATATTACTGCTCAAAGTGGATTGTTTATTATAAATGTTGATCCTTACTTACCGTTGGAAGAAGCAATTCTTTATAGAATAAATTCTAAAATAATTAAAAGGAATGAATATGATCCAATTAATGAATGGGAAAAGAGGAACAAAGAAAATTTGATTTGTTTTGATATTCATAAGAGATTTATTCCTATGATTCTTGAAGCATTGAATTCTAAAGAGGTCAATATTACTAAAGAAACTATGTTTCCGGATTTCGGAAAACTAAAAGATGAAATTACATTTGAGAAAATAACTGAAAACATTATGCAAAAAAGATAAAGTACAAGCTTCTACCATCTTATTTTATCCTGTTAAACGTTAAGAATATGCTTGCAAAACGAATTATACCATGCCTCGATATCAGGGGCGGACAAACCGTTAAAGGGGTCAATTTTGTAAATATCATCAATGTCGGTGATCCTGTTGAGCTTGGGAAGCTTTATGCGGAACAAGGGGCTGACGAACTCGTTTTTCTCGATATTACCGCTACGCACGAAGGGCGCAAGACCTTTGTTGAACTTGTCAGACGGATTGCTCAAAATCTGGATATTCCGTTTACGGTCGGTGGGGGAATCAGTGAGATTAAAGATGCAGAAGCTTTATTGGCTGCTGGTGCTGATAAAATTTCAATTAACTCTTCGGCCGTCCGCAATCCTCAACTGATTGATGATCTTGCCCGTAATTTTGGGAGCCAGTTTGTCGTTGTTGCCATCGATGCACGCGAAGTGAATGATTACTGGACAGTTACTGTCAATGGCGGTCGCATTCCGACCGAAAAAGAACTTTATTCATGGGCAAAAGAGGCTGAAAACAGAGGAGCCGGCGAAATACTGTTTACCTCGATGAATCACGATGGAACCAAAAACGGTTTTGCAAATAAAGAGCTCGCAAAGCTTTCCGAAATTCTTACGATTCCACTAATTGCATCCGGAGGTGCCGGAACGATGGAACATTTTGCCGATGTTTTTACATTGGGAAAGGCCGATGCCGGTCTCGCTGCCAGTATTTTCCACTTTCACGAAATTGCCATTCCCGATCTAAAGCATTACCTTCGCACACAAGGGATTTGTGTAAGATAGGAGGTAACTTAGATTTAATAGAAGTCAAGCACAGACGCAAAGTGTGCAAAGCAATAAAATAGATATAATATATGGAACTTAATTTCAATAAACTGGCAGGTGAAATTCTACCTGCTGTTATTCAGGATAATACAACAGACAAGGTTTTAATGGTTGGGTTTATGAATAAAGAGGCCTACGAAAAAACCGCTTCAACGGGATTGGTGACTTTTTTTAGCCGTACAAAAAACCGGCTGTGGACAAAAGGGGAGGAGTCTGGTAATTTTTTAAAGGTAGTTACCATTCAACCCGATTGCGATCAGGATACCCTTTTGATTAAAGTCGATCCGGTTGGTCCTGTTTGTCATACAGGCACTGATACCTGTTGGGGTGAAGTTAATAAGCAGGATGATTTGATGTTCCTGAAACATTTGCAGGATTTCATCGACAAACGCAAACAAGAAATGCCCAAAGGATCGTATACGACCACCTTGTTTGAGGATGGACTATCACGCATGGCGCAAAAAGTTGGAGAAGAAGCTATCGAGACGGTCATAGAAGCCATGGCGGGAAATGATGAACGGTTGCTTTACGAAGCTTCTGATCTTGTCTATCATCTGATTGTTCTTTTGTCACACAAAGGTTACCGTATCGAAGATATTGCCAGAGAATTAAAGAAAAGACATAAGTAAAAGTCTGCTAATGTGATAAATAGCTGTTTTAAAACTAACAACTAAAGTGATGAAGATAAAGGTTTTATTATTGGTTGTTTTGACTTTCACGCTCAATTTGGTAGTTTCTGTGGCTGTTGCGGTTCCTAAAATTGTCGTTACCGAAAAAGACAAGGTATTGCTTCAGGAGAAACTCGATAAGTTTTCGAAGGACAGTAAACTTTCCACCGGTGAATTGGTGCTGAAGATTGGAAACGATTTTATGGGAACGCCATATGTTGGAAATACGCTGGATCGAACGGTTGAGGAAGATCTTGTAGTTAATTTACGGGAACTCGACTGCACCACTTTTGCTGAGAATTGCCTGGCAATTGCGAGAACGATTAAAAGTGGGAAACCTACTTTTGAAAGTTTCACAAATGAACTTGAAAAGATCAGGTACCGCAACGGACAGCTAAACGGGTATGTCAGCCGGTTGCATTACTTTAGTGAATGGATTACGAATAACGCCGAAAAAGGGATCGTTGAAGATGTGTCTTCGAAAATTGGCGGCGTAAAATGTCCCATTGTCCTTAACTTTATGGGTACCCATCCTGATTCATATCCTCAGCTGAAGGCAAATCCTGCGTTGTTAAAGGAGATCAAACAAATTGAAATTCAAGTATCTGAAAAACCTTTTTTTTATATTCCAAAGGAAAAAATTGCCAGCTGCGAACAAGAAATGCTGGATGGAGACATTGTATCTCTCGTAACCAAAATACCAGGAATGGATGTCTCGCATGTTGGGATACTTTTCAAAAAAGAGGGACGGGTTTATCTGGTTCATGCTTCCTTGTCGGGGGGGAAAGTTGGAACGACCAAGGTTCCGCTGTCTGATTATCTAAAGGACTCAAAAAATACGACCGGCATTTTTGTGGTGAGGGCGAAGTGACTAATCATTAAGTAATTATAGTTTTTAAAATATATTAACTAATAGGCAAAAAGAGGCCATCACAAAATATAATTGACATGGCCTCGCTAATTTTTCGACCGATTATTTATTTTCTGTATTTGTTTCCTTTATCGCGACGTTTATTCACTTTGCTGTTTCCGTTCTTACGACCATTGTTATTTTTTTGATTTCTTTCGTAACCACGTTTGTCGTAACTGGCATCTCCTGCTTTATCATTACCTTTAATCCGATTGTAACGACCTCTGTTAGCCTGGTTCCTTTCGCGATCACTTTTATCGCGGAAGAATGTTCTTCCTGGTCGTTCACCAATGGTCCTTTGAACAAATCTGTTCCGTCCATTTGCGTATTTTGCTCTATATTCACGATGATTATAGTAAGGGGTGTTTCCACGATAATCTCTCATTGCTACCTTGTAGCCATTGTACAAATCATAGTTTCTGTATCGATTGGGAAGGTAACTGCGATGAATCCACGAATTTCCTTCGTAATAAATAAACATCGAATTTCTAACATCATAATAGGCTTCCACATCCGGAAGGTAGTAATAACGCGAGTTTTCGTAGCCTACAGGCGCCCATTGCGGTTGAGAGCCGATGTTAAAATGTACTGAAACTTGAGCCTGAGTTGCACCTGCGAAAAACAGTACAATTCCCAGAGCTACTAATTTGAATGCTTTCATATTACCTAATTTTATATTTTAAAGTAATTATTAACAATGCAAAGGTGAATCCTTTCAATCCGGGAAGTGTTACACAATTTCTAAAAAGAGTTGCATTTTTCCCATATTTTAAAACTATAATCACACCCAACTGTTTTATCGGTATATTGTAATAATAGAAAATATGGATATTTTATCAAAATTGAACACACGCTATGCCACAAAGATTTTCGACCCGAAGAAAAAGGTTTCGGAAGCTGATATGGATAAATTACTTGAAGCAATCCGGTTATCTGCTTCATCATTTGGATTGCAGCCTTACAAGGTATTAGTCGTTGAAGATCCTGCAATCAGGGCTGAACTTCGAAAAGCGGCCTGGGATCAGCCACAGATTACAGATGCATCGGCATTGCTTGTTTTTGCTGCGAATTTTGAAACCAGTGCAGAGACCGTTGATGAATTTGTTGATTTAGTTTCACACACACGCAATATCCCCAAAGATGCCCTATCGGGATATAGCGATATGATGAAAGGAACGATACAGAGTCAGAACCCGGAACAGATTGATACATGGGTGAGCAAACAGGCCTATATTGCACTTGGATTCGGACTTGTTTCGGCTGCTGTTTTAGATATTGATGCCTGTCCGATGGAAGGATTTAGTCCGTCTGATTTCGATCGCATATTGGATATTAATAAGTTAGGATTGAAATCCAAAGTGATTATGGCAGTTGGTTACCGATCAGATGAGGATAAATATCAGCATCTTGCAAAAGTCAGACAGAAAAAAGAGGATTTATTTATTAAATTCTAATAACGAAAAAGGCCGGTTAGCTAA
>Ga0209386_1000881_pt1 | contig 13482 bp, 9 predicted proteins | sample NGEPertwo_FD_184510 | JGI IMG/M metagenome (GOLD analysis project Ga0209386, IMG submission 184510) | Arctic peat soil microbial communities from the Barrow Environmental Observatory site, Barrow, Alaska, USA - NGEE Permafrost154B-two... | ecosystem: Environmental > Terrestrial > Soil > Wetlands... | reverse complement strand
GTGGGGGCAGGTAAATTAGGTTTTAGCCTCGCCGAACGTTTAGCCGCAGAGGAGCACGAAGTGATCGTCATTGAACAAGAGGAAGAACGACGATTGATTGTGCAAAATAATTTGGATGTCATGGCTATAGTCGGAAATGGAGCAAACCCACAATTTCTAGCCAACTCAGTAGCCAAAAAAGCTGATCTGTTAATCGCCGTCACAGCGAGTGATGAGGTTAATATGATTGCTTGCATGGCTGCCAAAAAAATAGGAATACCTCAGACTATTGCAAGGGTGCGAAGCCAGGAATATGTTGCTGCGGATAAATTTAACTTCAATGAGTCCTTGGGTATTGATTTAGCGATTAATCCTGAGATGACAACAGCCGTTGAAATTAGCAGAATCCTCTTAACCCCTGCAGCTTTAGCGGTGGAAGATTTTGCTGATGGGAAGGTTCGCTTGTTGGAAGTGAAGATTAGCCCGGAATCACAACTGGTAAACATTTCGTTAATAGACCTAACCCTCCCGCCTCATATTTTGGTGGCGGGTATTCTACGCCAAAATAGAATGATCATACCCCACGGCGAAGATTTTTTACTACCCCAAGATAATGTATTTTTCGTAGGGGATGCTACAGCCATAGAAAAATTCGGCAAAAAGTTTGCCGATACAAAATCAAAGATAGAAACAGTGATGATCATCGGTGCTGGCAGAATAGGTCGCCACTTAGCTAAAATATTAGTCAAAGCGGGCTTGTCTGTAAAAGTTATTGACAAGAGCCGAGAACGTTGTCGAGACTTAGCGGACTGTTTGGGTAAGGGGCTGGTCCTATGCGGTGAAGGGACCGATATGGATCTTTTAGTTGAGGAAGGAGTTAGCGAGGCGGATGCCTTTGTTTGCCTCACTGCTGACGATAAACTGAACTTACTGTTGGCCCTTTTAGCTAAAAACTTAGGTGCTCAGAAAACCGTTGTTCGGGTGGGTCGGTCCGACTATATGGCGTTAATGGGCAAAGTCGGAGTGGATGTCGTCTTATCCCCAAGGCTTCTAACGGCTGGCGTCATTTTACGCCAGGTCCGCCGAGGTAACGTTGTTGCAGTGACACTGTTAGAAGGTGCTAAAGGGGAGGCCATGGAAATTATAGTTTCCGCCAACTGTCAGATAGCTGGTAAGAAACTTAAAAACATTAAATTTCCTCGTAATTGCTTAGTGGGAGCCTTAATTCATGGGGAAGAGGTCAGTGTTCCTAATGGGGAAACTATCCTCAATGAGGGCGACAAGGTCGTTGTCTTTACGCTTCCGGACATTGTCAAGAAAGTCGGAAAATACTTTGAGAGTAGGACCTGAAAATGAACCTTCGGTTGATAGAGCGAATCTTAGGATGGCTGTTGTTGGTTTACGGGGCAATAATGGGTATTCCTTTCTTTTGCGCGATCATAGGGAGAGAGACTAGCAGTATGCCCTTTCTTTTTACGATTGTACTTACAGGCATTATTGGTTTTGTTTTTATTAGACATGGATCTAAAGAAGGACGCATGGGTGTTCGCGAGGGTTTTGCCATCGTATCAGGAGCTTGGATTTTGACGTCCCTTGTTGGTGCACTTCCTTATTACCTCTCTAATGCTGTTCCTCATTATTTAGACGGACTCTTCGAAGCAGTTTCCGGACTAACCACCACGGGTGCAAGTGTCATTGACAATGTCGAGGCCCTTCCAAATAGCTTATTGTTGTGGCGCAGTTTAACCCACTGGCTAGGTGGTATGGGGATTATTGTGTTGTTCATCGTATTCTTGCCTAAATTTGGCGCACGTGCAGTACATCTCTTCAATGCCGAAGTCCCAGGTCCGATGGCAGAAAGAGTATTACCACGAATTAGAGATAACGCAGCAAAGCTTTGGCAAATGTATGTCGGATTTACCGTCTTGCAAATAGTGTTGTTGGTGTTTGCAGGTATGTCTTGGTTTGACTCCATCAACCATTCCTTCGCCACTATGGCGACAGGCGGGTTTTCCACTAAGAACTCCAGCATTATGCATTACGATAATGTTGGAATTGAATTAATCATTGTATTTTTTATGATTATTGCTGGAGGAAACTTTGGACTATATTTCCTAGCTTGGACTAGAGGCTTGAAACATATATGGAAGGATACGGAATTTCGGATATACTTAGCAATCATTGCAGGCGCTACCCTGGTGATCTCACTCAGCTTATGGCTTGCGGGGGGGGAAGCCATCGTGTCCTCTTTGCGACTAGGCTTGTTTCAGGTGGTCGCTATTATGACGACGACTGGTTTTGCATCTGCGAATTTCGACAAGTGGCCTTCACTAGCAAAACTGGTTCTATTTTTATTAATGTTTATTGGTGGGAGTGCAGGATCAACAGCCGGTGGAATTAAAGTAGCCAGACTTATCCTGCTAATGAAACTGGGGTGGGCTGAACTAAGACGGGCTGTCCACCCCCGCGCCGTGGTGAGTATTAATTATGGCGGGAAACATGTCGATCCGCTGATGCTTAATACGGTGGCTGTTTTTTTCTTCCTCTTTATGAGCATTTTTGGTGTGGCAACAATTCTCCTGTCTGCGACCGGCATAGAGCCGTTTGACGCGATGAGTGCCGTAGCGGCAACCCTCGGTAATGTTGGGCCAGGATTTGGGTCCGTCGGCCCGTCAACCACTTATTCCTTGATCAATGCTTTTGGTGAAGTGATTTTGATTCTTTGTATGCTGCTTGGCCGATTGGAACTGTTCACGTTACTGGTTGTGCTTCAGCCAGAGTTCTGGCGTTCTCGTAAAAGGTGGTAACAGATGATTCAATAGGATCAAAAACCTGGACAAAAGTAATAAAGATTATGTAAAGAACGGAAATTATTAGAATAAGTCCGCATAAAGTCTATATGACAACAATAAACCAAAATACCTTATCTCCTGAACCAATAAATAGCCCCCTCGTAGCATCGAGGGGGCTTACTTAAACTTCGTTATCCACGAAATAAACTGATTATAGTATTCGAAGCCTGATGTATCTTGTAAAGGAGAAACCACGGGTTGGGTTCACCGAAAAAGGAACAGGGTTATGTAACGTAGTGGGAGAGAGAAGGGGTTGAGATCGTGCTCGAATTTGTAGTTGATGATGAGGTAGTGCTGAAATTGTTAGAGACTCATCATGCGGATCAATTGTCCGAGTTGACGGATTCATGTCGACCCTATCTGAAGGAGTGGCTTCCTTGGGTTGATGGATCAATAGGCGTTGAAGACGTCAGAACGTTTATAGAGATGACGAAAAAACAATTTGCTTCAAATAACGGGTTTCAGACTGGAATTTGGTTCAAAGGAAGTTTTGCAGGCGTTATAGGTTTTCATGGTATGAATTGGTCTAACAAATCGACGAGTATTGGCTATTGGCTGGGAGAAAAGTACCAGGGAAAGGGAGTTATGACGAAGGCCTGTAAATTGTTTATAGATTATGCTTTTGGAGAGTTAAAGCTTAATAGGATTGAAGTGAGATGTGCAGAAGGAAATTCCAAAAGCCGGGCAATTCCTGAACGGTTAGGTTTTGTTAAGGAGGGAATCATTCGCGAAGCAGAGTGGCTCTATGACCATTATGTTGATAATGTAGTTTACGGGAAACTTTCACGTGAGTGGCTATGAAAATAAAGGAGATTTTATGATGACCGAAGATGATGTCTGTTTTTTTAGGTCCTGGTTTGAAGAGTACACTAAAAGATTTGCTGGGGAAGAGGCAGAAGTTGAGGCCAACCTGAGCTATAAAAAAGAACATTCGCTTCGAGTGCGAGATTATATGCTAATCCTTGGACGAGATGTTCAACTAGATATAGACCAGATGTTTATTGCAGAAGTGATTGGTCTCTTTCATGATGTGGGTCGTTTTGAACAATATGTAAAATACCATACCTTCAAGGATCACAGGAGTGAAGATCATGCAGAATTGGGCTTGTCAATTCTGGAACGGGAAAAGATATTTTTAGAGCGTGCTAGTCAGCTGGAAAATGAAATAATTCTCACAGCCATCAGGAATCACAATCGGCGTGAGATCCATGAAACTGTGAGCGGAAACACGTTATTGTTTTGCAAGCTTATACGGGATGCAGATAAATTGGATATTTTTCAGCAGGTCATTGATTTCTATGAAAATCCTAGTGCGACTCCGTATTTCGCAGTTGATGGAAATCACGAGGATGAGAGATACTCGCCGGAAATCATTCAGGGCATTCTGAGCGGGAAGAAGATTTCCTATACCAGTGTCAGGACTCCTGTAGATATTAAGTTGATCCGCTTGTCCTGGTTGCTGGACCTAACCTTTCCGACCGCGTTAGAGATCGCCAACAAGCAACGATTCCTGGAAAGAATCAGGGCTTTTATTCCCGTGACAGGTGATACACAGAAGGTTTTTCATTATATAGAAGAGCAGTTGATCTCACAACAGAGGAGAGATTTTATACGATGAAATTAATATCATGGAACGTTAATGGACTTCGAGCATGTGTAAAAAAAGGCTTTTTAGATTTTTTTGAACAAGAAAATGCAGATATTTTCTGCATCCAGGAAACAAAACTGCAGCAAGAACAGATCCCTTTTATGTTAGAGGGCTATTATCAATACTGGAATTTTGCAGAGAAGAAGGGCTACTCAGGAACGGCAATTTTTTCTAAAATAGAACCCGTCAATATAATTTATGGAATGCGTATTGAGGAGCATGACAAAGAGGGAAGAGTCATCACTTTGGAGTTCGATGATTTGTATGTAGTCACTGTATATACGCCGAATTCTCAAAGAGGTCTAGCTAGACTGGAGTACAGAATGACGTGGGAGGAGGACTTTCTATCTTTTATTAAAGACCTGGAAAGATGCAAACCGGTCATATTTTGTGGCGATTTAAATGTTGCCCATGAGGAAATAGACCTTAAAAATCCGAACGCAAATAAAAAAAGCGCCGGCTTTACGACTGAAGAGAGAAACAAGTTTAAGCAAGTCATTAACAATGGCTTCGTGGATACGTATAGGTTCATATATCCGGATAAAATAGGCGCCTATACTTGGTGGTCGTATATGTTTAATGCCAGAGTTAATAATGCGGGATGGCGGATCGATTACTTTTGTGTCTCTGAAGGATTAAAGACTCAGCTGAAAAATGTTGTGATTTACGATGAGGTATTGGGCTCGGATCATTGCCCAGTAGGGCTGGAGATCAATTTGCAAGGGGAATCTAACTGAAGTCGCTTGCCCGAAAAATGGCCTTACAATGTAAGGCCATTTTTTTTACGGTTACTTAGTCTTAGTACCGCAGGTCGAAATTTCGAATAAGTCACTGATTGGGCAATAATGAATTAAACCGGTTATTAGCGGCACAAAGCCAATAATTCCCCACCAGCTTTTGAAGTATACACCTAGAAAGAGTAGAATTGCGCCGAATACAATTCTAACAATTTGCTCCGTTCTACCAACATTGCATTTCATGATCCATCACCTCTCCGATATTATATCCAAATTAGCATAGTGTCATCAAATTAGGAAGAATCTAACTTAAAGGTATTGGATTCGGAGATAATATTTCCCATGCTATCCTTTAATTTAACCTGAATATCTAGCGCTTTGGATTTAAGACTCAAGCGGTCCGGCAGATTGGCAGTCATAGAACTCGGATTTTCAAAACCCGTCATAACGAGTTGGCCATTGACATAAACTTGGTGATCTTGTGAGAAATTCTCTCCTTGTATCTCAATGACCGATGTATGGGGGGGTGTAGCATTGACAATGAGCGCTCGTCCGTCTCCTAAAACATAATCGCTGTTTGTTTGGGGCTGATGATCTGGTCTTAGGAGGTATGCGTACTCGTTTCCAAAAAGAAGATCATATTGAAGTAGGTGGTATTGATGGCTTTCCTCCAGAGAAATATTCTCTCTTTGCAAATGTTGTTGACTGATTACGACACTGGAACTATTTTGTGTCAGGGTATGAAGAAAATCTGTTGTCGGACTACCTGATTTCTTTGCATGTTCTAAAATATATGAACTAAGAAAATTCGAGGAGAGACGAAGCGCTTCCTTATTCTCCGAAAAGTTATCCCAGACGACAAGGGGCACACTATGCATATTTAAATAATCTTGGTAGTCGATGTCACTTTTAAAGAAATTTGCTTCTTTATAGACGTCGTAATTCGCCCCAAGCATAGGGAGGTGGTCCCCAAAGAAAACCACGATTGAGGGCTCGTTAGACTGCTTTAACCCTTCTACTAATAGCTTGAGGGATTGATCAACATCGGAAATAATTTGACTATAGTTTTCTAAAAGGGCTTTGGACTGCGGAGTCAAAGTTCCGCTTGTTTCAATGGTATTATCGGGGGTTTCTTGTGCAGAGTAGGGTCCGTGGGCTTGCATTGAAATAGCATAAATAAAGTCAGGCTTGGCGGTTTTCTTAATTTCTTGGAGAACTCTCTTAGACAGCTCAGTGTCTCGTATATAGGGACCGCTGTACTCTGGGCTATCAAAAAATTCTTTGCTAATAAATTTATCAAAGCCTAAATTTTGATAAACCTTGTTTCTGGCATAAAACCAGTTGTCATAGGTGTGAATAGCGGTGGTTTCATACCCTTGCTTTTTTAAGATAGAAGGTAAGGCTTCTATAGGGTTACGGACATATTCAACATAAGGAACAACGCCTGGGGGAAGAAATTGAGTCGATAATCCTGTTAATACTTCGAATTCAGTGTTAGCTGTGCCTCCCCCATATACTGGGGAAAGCATCACGCCACTCGTGTGATCTTTTTGTAAAGAACGGAAATAGGGAATGGGGTCTTCGCTAAAGGTGACTTCCTTTAAAAGAGTGGGATCCCAAAATGCCTCACTCATTATAAAAATGATGTTTGGTTTAAAGTTGGAGTCAATAGCGTAAAGTGGTGTATAATCGTTCAAAATCTGTTTTATGACTTCCTGATTGTAATCGACCGGTATATCAACTGATAAATAAGTTGCGTTGAGGATAAAGCCAATAAGCATGCCATTTTCCTCGTAGTTAATTTTTTGACTCCAGGCAATCTGCTGGAGTGAAAAAGTTTTTTCTAAGGAGAGCGCTTCTGTTGAAAAGGAGAGAAGCACAGTAAGGGAAATCGTAAAAACGGCAAGTTTAGTTCGCCAATTTATAGACTCTTTAGGAATGAATTTTACGGATAGGAAAAGAATGATGGTTGTGACACTAATCAATAGAAGGGGTGTGGCTTGGATTGTATGGCTGAATTCTTTAGATAGATTCAGGGCTTCTTTGCCGAGGCTAAGGTCCCAAGGTAGGAGGGGTTCTCCTCTCAAAATCAATTTCTGTCTACTTATGAAGCCTGCGACAGAGAAAAAAGATAGGAACAAGACCCCGAACTTGATATAGAGCCTTCGTTGCAGGATATAAAAAAGGTTGATAAATCCAAACATTAAGACATAGCTAAGCAAGAATTGTTTCTGGAATTGAGTCATCCATGAAAGGGTCCTTGAGAAATTACCTCTATAAATTGTCTCCAAGGCAAATACCATCAACAACGGTAGACAGGTTATCAAACCGAGATTCGCGAGTCTATTTATGGATAATTTATAGTTCATTATATGTTGCTTGATTCTTTGAAGTAACATTTGTTCACCTATGCTCTGTTTCTTCCATATATTATAAGAACGACCAATAGTTTATTCTTCCATGCAATAGCAAATTATATTCTTGGCAAAGAAAGAATACTCAATTCCAGGGGCCGACGAATATTTGCGAATACTCCTGATAAGACTGTAAAAGACGCTTAAGTCCTGAACAAATAGTTACTTGTACAAGGAGTGGATAAAAATAGCTGGTAATAATGTAAATACTTCTATAAAGGTTCTGACGACTGTTTCATTTTTGATCATGGTTCTTGTAAATGCTTTGGCAGATACTATCCCTATTAATGGGCAAGGAACAGGGCAAGTTTCGGAATATTATAAAAATCTTTTTGCGCCTGCAGGTCTAACGTTCGCTATATGGGGACTCATATATCTCCTGCTGGCAGGGTACACACTCTATCAGCTAGGGCTTTTCAACGTTAATACTAGGGGATTTAAGGGAGAGTTACTCGAAAAAATTGGGCTTTACTTTTCGGTTTCATCTATTGCCAATGCAACCTGGATTTTCTCATGGCATTACCACCTCATAGGATTATCCATGCTGCTTATGCTAATTATTCTTGTTTGCTTAATCTTCATTGTTCGTGAAATGAACGAGGTAGAGTTTTCACTCAGAGAAAAGATTTTCATAAGACTACCTTTTAGCGTTTACTTCGGCTGGATTACAGTGGCAACCATTGCTAACGCCACCACACTTCTGGTTAGTTTAGGGTGGGACGGCTTTGGAATATCTGAACCGACTTGGGCGGTTATTATGATTGCAGTTGGACTTGTCATAGGTATCACAACCATGTTAAGAAATAGAGACATTGCCTATGGACTTGTTATTATTTGGGCTTATGTAGGAATATTTATAAAGCACACATCAGCAAGCGGCTTTGCGGGTCAATATCCTGTAGTGATCACGACTGTCATTGTCGGAATTATTTCGTTACTCATTGGAGTTGGATATATTTTAATTTCTAACAAACACAGACTTAATTAAGGACTGAGACAATCCCGCTCTTAGATTGAAATAAATGAGGTGTACCGACTTGTGCAGAACACATTATTTCAGCGACTTCCCACAGCGACCAGCTGATTATGAGGGCCTGATCAGCCAAATTAACTTAATTCGAGACGACCTATTATCCATAATTGCTGAGTCTCAAGGGCTTTTAGAGCTGTATCATCCCAAGCAACTTGCCAGCACCCGAAACTTACTGCTCTACTTGGCATTGCGCAGTCGGGACATACGCCCCTTGCAGATGCAACTAGCCCAGATGGGGTTATCTTCTTTAGGTAGGATTGAGTCCAATGTGTTAGCCACTTTGGACTCGGTCCTTAAATTGCTGCATCAACTGGTGCAACGTCCCTGGAAACCTTCCCCAATGGAACCTCAACTTTTGAACTTTGAAGCAGGTCACCAACTTCTAGAAGAACACACCGTAGCGTTATTTGGGCAGCAATCCCCCGATAGAAGCGTGCGTATCATGGTCACAATGCCTAGTGAAGCGGCTCATAACTATGAGCTTGTGAGTGATCTTTTAAAGAGCGGTATGAATTGTATGCGAATCAACTGTGCCCACGACGATGTGCTGGCTTGGTCCAACATGATTGTAAACCTGAGAAAGGCACAAGTGGCAACCAATCACTCTTGTCGTATTATCATGGACCTGGACGGCCCAAAGCTGCGAACAGGGGCGCTGCAAGCCGGTCCAGCTGTTCTCAAACTGCGTCCTAAGCGAGATCAATTCGGCAAGACTATACTACCTGCTCGCGTCTGGCTTACATCCCAAGAAGTCCCAGAGCAAACCTTGACGACAGCTTATAATACCCTGTACGTAGAACGCGACTGGCTGGCGCAACTTACTAAAGGAAATCGCATTAAATTCAAGGATGCCCGTGAGGCGACGCGAACGATGAAGGTGGTTGAAGTGGAGGATGAGGGTTGCTGGGCAGAAGCTAAGAAATCGGCTTATGTCGTTCCTGGAACAATACTTAAAATGCGCTCTGAAAAGGGCATAGAGTTTAAAACGAGTGTTGGGGTTCTCCCCACCAGATCAATTTCTCTACACCTTCAACCCCGTGATCTTCTTATTCTAGCGCGAGAATTGGAATATGGAAGACCTGCGGAGTTAGATAGTGATGGTTTAGTGCTTAGCCCAGCCATGATCGGTTTCCCATTTCCCGAAGTCTTCGAGGATGTCAGAACTGGAGAACCAATCTGGTTTGATGATGGCAAGATCGGAGGCATTATCGAGAGCGTAGAAGTGGACAAACTATATGTACGTATAACCAATACCAGAGAGGGCGGTAAAAATTTGGGTAGTGCCAAGGGCATTAACCTGCCAGAAAGTAATCTCCGGCTGAGCGCTATGACGTCTAAGGATGTGGAGGATCTGCAGTTTATCGCCAACCACGCAGACATGGTTGCACTGTCCTTTGCCAATAGTGTGGGAGATGTGCAGCTCCTGAAGGAACATCTCGCCAAAATTGGTAAGCAACAGCTAGGTATTGTCCTCAAGATCGAAACGCGGCGGGGTTTCGAAAACTTACCTTCAATGCTGTTGGAAATTCTGAAAGCACCGGGTTGCGGGGTGATGATCGCTCGTGGAGACCTGGCGGTGGAATGTGGTTTCCAGCGGATGGCAGAGGTGCAGGCGGAAATGTTGTGGATCTGTGAAGCGGCACATGTCCCGGTTATATGGGCGACCCAGGTTCTAGAATGTTTGGCGAAAGAAGGGCTCCCATCACGAGCAGAAATAACGGATGCAGCAATGGGTCAAGGTGCCGAATGTGTCATGCTCAATAAAGGAAAGTATAGCCTGCAAGCAGTACAAATGTTGGATGATATTCTCAAGCGGATGCAAGGTCATCAGAACAAGAAACGTTCCATGATGCGTAAGCTGGAGGTAGCCTCCACATTTCGAGATCAACGTGTCACGGGAAAATCTAACAACGATCGTCCATGAAGAATATGTTATTCGTAAAAATTTATACGATATGATGTACACAAAAAATGGTATCCTACTAGCGATGCTGAAGCTCTAGAAGTACAAAAAGCTAAAGATAAATTCAAACGGTGATAGGCCCTACTAAAATAGATTTTAGGATAAAACACAATGCGATAGCGTGAGAATAAAAATCTTATGTTATGGCATTGTGTTTTTGAGCGGATTATAAACATATTAATAGAATATTGTCACACTATGCGGTATAATAACAAATGCGTTTTATTAGGGAAATTATACGTTATATAGGATACCTCAAGTAGTATATGTGGTGAATTGATACTAAAAGGAGAATTGCTGGTGAGCATACTATTTGAACTTATATATGGCCTTAGCATTTTAGTCTCAATAAGTATCATCTCAGGCTTTCTTGGACACCGCGGTAATAAGGTGAGCTATAGTGCAGTTCTACAAGGGCTACTCTTCGGGAGCGCATCTGTCATTGGTATGCTCCACCCCTTAGCCGTGGCGCCAGGGTTAAATTTTGACGGTCGTTCAGTCATGATCAGCTTGTCCGGGCTTTTCTTTGGTCCGGTGGCCGCGATAATCGCTGTGGCAATGGCGCTGATTCTACGGATTCAGCAAGGTGGAGTTGGCGAAATAATGGGCATTCTTGTAATTATTTCGTCCGCTTTGATCGGCACTCTTTTTTATGCACAAACTGAAAAAACTGATGGTGTAGTGACCATGAGGCAACTTCTGTTTATGGGTATTCTTGTTCATGTGACCATGATTGTGCTGATGTTCACGCTCCCGGCTGGCAAGGCAATTAGTACCATTAAAATTATAGGATTACCAATTTTGATTTTATATCCTCTGGCTACAGTCTTTATTGGCCAAATTATTTCTGAGTTAAATGAGCGGAGACAGATCGCAGCGGCACTTCGAGAAAGCCAAATAGAGCTGACTTCTGCCAACGAAGAATTGAACGCTTCAATGGATGATTTAGTGTCGGTTGAAGAGGAGTTGCGTAGCCAGTTTGAAGACTTGGAAATTAATAGTGAGTTGTTAAGAAAGAGCGAACATACTTTCAGAAAACTATTTGAAGGTTCCTCAGACGCAGTACTCATTTTAGAAGGAAATAATATCATTGACTGTAATCGAGCTGCGCTAGAATTACTTGGTTATCATTTCAAGGTAGGTATCATTGGTAAAAGTATCGGGGAGATTTCACCAGAAATCCAACCTGATGGACAATCATCTGTAGTAAGAATTGCTAACGAAATTGAAACGACTGAGAAGCGTGGGAAATCAAGATTTGAATGGTGGCATCTGAAAAATGATGGTACATTATTTCCGGTTGAGGTCATGCTGACAGCCATCTTACTTCACGGAGAAAACGTTTTTCATGCACTGTTGAGAGATATCAGTGAACGAAATAAAATGCAACAGCAACTAGAGTATTTGAGCTATCACGACCAGTTAACTGGGTTATATAACAGACGATTTTTTGAAGAAGAATTAAAGCGTTTGGATGTGAAAAGAAATTTTCCCTTGTCCATTGTTATGGCAGATGTGAATGGACTAAAGCTTATTAATGATTCGTTTGGTCATGTAGTAGGCGATCAACTCCTTAAGAAGGTAGCAGAAGTCATGACAAAAGGCTGCCGATCTGATGAAATTATCGCGAGGCTGGGAGGCGATGAATTTGTCATTTTGTTACCTCGGACAGATGTTCATCAAACAGAGCTGATTCTTAAACGAGTTCAAGATCTGGCGTTAAAGGAAAAGATTGGATCCGTTGATATCTCCGTTTCTTTTGGATGGGAAACTAAAAATAATGAGGAAGAGAACATAGAAGAAATCTTTAAAAAAGCTGAAGAGCATATGTATAAGAAAAAACTGTTCGAAAGCCCAAGTATGAGAGGCAAAACACTAAAAGCAATTATTAACGCTCTATATGAAAAAGACAAACGAGAAGAGCTGCATTCGCACGGAGTATCTGAATTATGTGAAAGTATGGGTCATGCTCTTTGCTTGCAGGAAGATGAAATCCAGGAGCTTAAAACTATTGGATTACTTCATGATATAGGGAAAATTGCTATTGAAGAAAGTATTCTCAATAAGCCGGGTAAGCTCACAGACGATGAATGGGAAGAAATAAAGCGTCATTCGGAGATTGGCTATAGGTTGCTTAACACGGTCAATGATATGTCAGTCATGGCAGGATACGTATTATGCCATCATGAAAAGTGGGATGGAAGTGGATATCCGAAAGGGTTAAAGGGAGCAGATATACCGCTTCAATCAAGAATCATAGCCGTTGCGGATACCTATGATGCCATGACCAGCGAAAGAAGTTATCGCAGTGCTTTGCCAGAAACCTTTGCCCTAGAAGAATTGCGAAAGAACGCAGGATTGCAGTTTGATCCAGAACTGGTAAGAATCTTTATTGAAAAAGTGTTAGGTACTAGGATAAAATGACGTTAGATCGGTGTCTGGGAGACTGAAAATGTTTTTTTGTTGTGCCACTTGACATGAGCCCAAATTGGGTTATAATAAAGATATAATCAGTTAATCAAAAGATTCAGTCTTCTTATAACTTATTGGTCGCGTGCAGGTAAAGTTTCGATTCATCGAAGGTTTAGGCATTGCAATTATTTAAGTCAATGCTGAATTTCGAAGAATTGGAGCCACCTACTAGGGTGGTTTTTGTTGTTAGATAGAAAGATTTCCCGCAAAGTTCCTCTTATTATTAGAAGTCAGTGGTAGTTTGGAAATTTGGAAAAAGTGTTTAGTTTAGCGGTTAGTAGTTAGCGGTTAGTAGTTAGCGGTTAGTAGTTAGCGGTTAGTAGTTAGCGGTTAGTAGTTAGCGGTTAGTAGTTAGCGGTTAGTAGTTAGCGGTTAGTAGTTAGC
>Ga0209386_1000880_pt1 | contig 13484 bp, 14 predicted proteins | sample NGEPertwo_FD_184510 | JGI IMG/M metagenome (GOLD analysis project Ga0209386, IMG submission 184510) | Arctic peat soil microbial communities from the Barrow Environmental Observatory site, Barrow, Alaska, USA - NGEE Permafrost154B-two... | ecosystem: Environmental > Terrestrial > Soil > Wetlands... | reverse complement strand
AAATGATAAAGAGAGCCTTAAATAGGGTAGATTATCATCTTCGTCGCAATTATAGTGCGTATAAGTCCCATAGCTTAAAGAAATTAAAGATGGAACTTACTGGGTAAAAATAAGTCACGCTGTAGTGCTATATACTGGAGGAAATAAGAGTGAATAAATGTATGGTAATCGTTGCTCCTAACAAGGTAGAAATACGCGAAATTCCTATGCCGATTCCGGCTAAAGGTGAGGCGCTGTTGAAGATACTTTATGGAGGAATTTGTGGCTCGGACCTGAGCAGTTATCGCGGCACATTTGCTTATGTGTCCTACCCCCGTATACCTGGTCATGAGTTTTCAGCTGAAATTGTTGAGATAGAGGAAAACAGTAATGGGTTGACAAAGGGTATGCTTGTCACGGCGAATCCATACTTTAATTGTACCGAATGTTATTCGTGTCGTCGAGGTTTGGTAAATTGCTGTACCACGAATCAGACAATGGGGGTTCAGCGTGAAGGTGCGTTTGCCCAGTACATAACAATGCCTATTGAAAGAATTTATAAGAGCAGGGGCCTTTCCGCTAGAACTTTGGTTCTGCTTGAACCATTTTGTATAAGTTATCACGGTGTCAAGCGTGCCAATCCCAAAGCAGGCGAAAAGGTATTGATTATAGGGGCAGGTACGATCGGGATATTGGCAGCAGTTGCAGCCAAGCAATTTGATGCGCAAGTTTATGTATGTGACGTTGCTCAAGATAAGCTGAACTATGCTAAAGACTTTGGGGTAGATGGGACATTTCTGAATGACAGCCCAGAGAATTTTAAAGCTAAGATTGATGAAATTACTGGCGGTGATGGATTTGATGTAACCATCGAAGCGGTTGGACTTCCCTCAACATTCCAAAGCTGTGTTGATGCAGCTGCTTTTGGAGGTAGAGTTGTCCTTATTGGCGTGGGTAAAAAGAATTTAGACTTTAACTTTACGATCATCCAGAAAAAAGAACTGAATATTTTCGGTTCAAGAAATGCTGTGAAAGATGATTTTGAACAACTTATTGATCTTATAAGTCGATGCAAACTAGATTTAGAGAAAATTATTACGAACGAATATTCATTTGAGCAGGCACCACAAGCCTTTGCGGATTTTGATAATGATGCTGGAAGTATGCTCAAGGTCATGTTTAAGTTTTAGGGTACCCGATGAACTCGGTTCTTATATTGAACTATTAAGGGGGAACTATCCATGAAACATCGAGCCATTTTGATGTCCGAGCTGGATAACGTCGCGACGGCACTCGAGAACCTTGAAGCCAATAGTGAGGCTGAGGTAAGGGAAGGCGCGGAGCTAAAAATATACACGCTAACGGAAGATATTCCGTTTGGTCACAAATTCGCTACGGAAATCATTCGAAAAGGTACAAAAATAATTAAATATGGCCAGGTCATGGGTGCTGCTACGCAGGATATTCAAGAAGGAGCCCATGCTCATGTTCATAATATTGAGAGCCTACGTGGTAGGGGGGATAAACAATGAAACTAATGGGTTATCGCCGATCAAATGGTACGGTTGGAGTTCGTAATCATGTCTTAATTCTTTCCAGCATTGTTTGTGCTAATCATGTAGCTGATCACATTTCTCGACAGGTGGCAGGTACAGTGAGCGTTACTCATCAGCACGGGTGTGCTCACGTTGGGTCCGACCTTGAACAAGTTTTTAGAACGATCGTGGGATTTGCTGCCCATCCGAATGTTTATGGTACGGTAGTGGTTGGGCTGGGATGCGAGGAGGTCGCGGCGGAAAAAGTGGCTGAGGCTGCTCGCGAAGCAGGCCAAGAAAATGTAGAGGTCGTTATTATTCAGCAGGAGGGTGGAACCCTGAAAGCAATTGCAAAGGGTGCCCAAATCGCTCGGGAAATGGTTGGAAAAGCGAGCCAAGTGACCCGTGAAGAAATAAGCTTTGAAGATATCATCTTCTCTACGGAGTGTGGAGGATCTGACGCCTGTTCAGGTATATCCGCTAATCCAGCCTTAGGGTATTGCAGTGATAAAATAGTGGATGATGGAGGAACCGTCATTTTGGCTGAAACCACTGAACTTATTGGTGCTGAGCATTTGTTAGCAGAACGTAGTGTGGATGATAAGGTAAGACAGAGAGTATTCCAAGTCATAAACCGAATGGAACAAAGTATTCTGGACATGGGAGTTGACTTAAGGGGTGCACAGCCTTCCCCGGGTAATATCGAGGGAGGGATCACTACCATAGAAGAAAAGTCTTTGGGTTGCGTGCATAAGGGCGGGCATCGACCGTTACAGGAAGTCATTGATTATGCCTATAAACCTACGAAGAAAGGCTTAGTATGGATGGATACTCCTGGGCATGATATTGAACAATTGGTAGGTATGGTTGCTGGAGGATCACAGATTATTGTCTTTACGACGGGCAGAGGGACTCCCACGGGATCGCCCATCGCACCAGTGATAAAGGTAGCGACCAACACCATTATGTATGAAAAAATGAACGACAATATGGATCTCAATGCAGGGACCATCGTCACAGGAGATGAAACCATTGAAGATGTTGGAGAGCGTCTCTATGCTGAAGTATGCGAAGTTATATCCGGCAAACTGACTAAGGCTGAGATTTTAGGACATCATGAGTTTGGAATCAATCGGATCGGACCCACGTGCTGAATCAGATTTTAATATATATTTGGCAATGAACTGAATAGAAAAATTATTCAAATAATTTGTTGAACCGAGGAGGATATTTAACAGGGATATCGAATATATATTCAAGGACGCAAACGTGGTACGCATATATGAACTTTTAATGTAGCTAGCACGGTTTGCAGTCACTATTTAGGCTATGAATTGGAGGAGGAATATCAATGCTAAAACGAAAACTAACATTTTTGGTAACAATGGTTATTATTGCATCGATGGTTGTTATTGGTTGCGGTAGCAAGGACGCAGCACCATCGCCTACAGCTAGTAAAAGTACTGTTGTTATTAAACTTGGGCACGGTCAGAACCTGGACAGCGCAGCGCAAAAGAGTATGGTCAGCTTTGCTGAGGAAGTAAAACAAAAAACGAATGGTGCAGTTGATGTTCAAGTTTTTCCAGCAAACCAGCTTGGAAATGAAAGGGACCTTGCTGAAGGTCTCACACTTGGAACGATTGATAGTGCCTGGATCTCTGCAGGAGTTATGGAAAACTTCGAACCCAAGTTTGCAGTATTCAGTCTCCCGTATGTAATAAGAGACTATACGCATCTTCATCAGATCGTCGAGGGTGCCGCCGGAAAAGTAATTTTTGACTCACTTTTAAAGAATAAAAATGTAAGAACCTTAGCATTTTATGATCAGGGATTCCGTTATATCTGGAATAATATTAAGCCTATCACAAAACTTGAAGATTTAAAGGGACTAAAGATCAGGTCAGAGCTGAAGCATGATTTATTTATCGACAAGTAATCTTCATTATTACACCGATCTGAAAAATATCATTGGCAATATTCCAACTCAAATAATAATGATTGCATAGCTCTACCTCACTTCGCAAAGACTGATCTATCTGAAAGCTTAAGGCATTCTACGACAAACAAACCCTAAAAAGGGTCTTTCAATTTATTTGAATGTAGCATTCCTAATATATTAGTGATTCTAACTTGCTAATCGCCACTGGTAACTTTCACCATTGACTATGGATGCTATTTGGTCTAAATCCAGTACTCCTGCTGTAAATGCTTTAAAGATAAACGCTAACAAGCCGTTAATTCCTAGTACGGTCACCTTCTTATCGAGAAGCTCACTATGTGTTAACAAAACATTGATGAATCGTCCAATTTGCATTAGATAGTGGAAACCCATCATTGTATTCCAGTCGTAGGAAAAACAGTGTTCATACTTATAGCCTTGATGTTTCATGATCTGAAAGTTATTTTCGATTTTCCAACGATAGCGACCTATCTCAAAACAGCGAGTTTCTACATTAGTTTTTGTAATCTCTTTTCTTGATATCCAAACATATCGTGTTGAGTTGGAGGTAGTTTTACCCGTAATTCGACTTGTTTCTTCCCAATTTTCTTCACATACCACAACATTGAGTATTTCTTTACATCGACCGTTATTACCATAGTTATACTCAACTTCATTAATCCACCGATATTCTTGTTTTCGCCCCCCGCAATGACGCTTCAGTACATTCTCCGGCGTAAGCCCAATAAGACCCATACTTTCTCGCCAAGCATCCTTCATAGATCCTTCTTTGAAGACAAGCATATAGTCCCAACCATACTCGCGGCAGATTTTTATAACGGGTCCACATGCGTAGAGTCCATCCATGGTAATGGAAATCTTAAGCTTGGGAAAGCGTTTTTTGATTCTTTCAGCTAATCGGTAAAACGCTTTACGTTCACAATCTTGTTTGTCAGATTGAAAATCCCTATATTCTTCGTTGTTTAGAAACTCACTCATGAGGGGTAAAGTCATCCCATTTTCAAAAATGACGACGGCTTCTAGCACATAAACATAGTATATTCCGTGTTTATCTTTACCAACATGCTTTTCCAGTGCTTCTTTAGTCCATTGTTCAGTCCTCAAGAATTTCTGGGTTCCGTCGATAGCTATGACGTAGTGCTTATTAATCAGATGATTCTTAAATTTCTTTTTTTTAACCAACTGCTCAAAGAGCTCATGGATACTTTCTTCGATTTCACCCACGTTGATTCTCTCCAAGAGCCTGCTTAAGGTATCCGCATGCGGCATCGTTTTAAAGTCCGGAAACATCGCTAGCATATTCTTGAAAAATATAGCCGTGCTCATTTCTTTATTCGCATTTCTCAAGGATGACTGTTGGCAGATAAACATCAGGATTCCATAGATCATGAGGACCGTCAAACTGTGTTTTATCTTCTTTGGCTCTCTCGGATCGTTGATTTTACTCAATCGCTTGAGGAGGATGGGCAGTGTTCTTCTATAAACCTTTAGCGCGGCATCAGCAATGGTCTGTCGGTCCAATTCTTCCTCTTCAGGTGTCTCGTATCCAGACTTTCTATTGGCTATGTTTCGTTTTTTATAATAATCCTGTGTGGATAACGTAAATCCCTGTGCTTCAAACTTTTTCCGTTTTAGTTCGTTTTCAAGGTCTCGTTTCTCTTGTCGTTTTTCTGCTCTAGTCATCGGGATTCACCACCTTGCAGGGCTTAATCCCTTTAAGGCAATCCCTGAAATCATTTTGGAGGGGATACATGTAGATCGCTTTACGGGAGAGAGCATACTCTCTTTTAGTGTCCATTCTACCTCGGCCTTGGGTTTCACCAAGATAGCGCCAGTTAGAGGCTTTATAGCATGTGCCGGCAAAGTGCGACGTGTCGACGAATGTTTCTAAAAGCACGGGTGCATAACAATATTCACGCAGCCAGTCCTCTTGAATCTGTTTAATCGCCAAGGATAACACTTTACTCGCTAGGTTTTTAACATTAACCCAGGGGAGTATAAGAAAGCGACTGTTATTGACGATAAGATTCAAGCGTTGCAATCTATCTTGGACCTTCCAACCGACCCACTCATCCCGAGATCTCAAGGCCCACGAGGATGCCGAAAACTGAAGACAACCTAGTATCGTCTCTTTTGATTTAATAAAGTAGGCCAATTGACAACCACAGACTTGTTTATCGCCGATCATGTGATAATCACTAATGTATCGTTTCCAAAGCTTTAAGTTGATACCTGCTCTCGCAATTTCAAGTTGTATCGGCATGAGGTTCTTTAATTCATCGGTGATCGGAGTGGTATCGATATTGAATTCCGGTAGTTTTGAATTCCTAACCCTTATTTTTGAAGTATCTAACGGTGGAAGTTTGATGAGTCCTGCTTCTTCTAAGGTTACCAGAAAGGCTGTACATTGAGGTGATTTTGCTCTTCCAGAGGGTGTGGTCCACTCTAAAAATTCACAGATGGTTTTTGCTAATTCTGTCCTTGATAGTTGTGGATATCGTTTTCTGGTCCACTTGATAAGGTCTATATCTTCAGATGTGAAAGTTCTTCCGGAAAATATCATGATAGTCTTATCCATAGGTACCCAACCTACCTTTCCAAGACTACCATACCATATAGATTTATGCTTTACCAGCCCTATTTTGAGAAAAAATTATTCAATATAACTTTACATCCCTGCTCTCATGCGGGATGTAAAGTCATGCTTCAGCTCTGAGATCAGGTCTCCAGAGTCACCAGTTTATATGAATACATTGAAATTATTAGGAACAAATCCAACACCTATGCCATGGGGAGAAGTTTATACCTCAATGCAAACAAAAGTCGTCGATGGTTTGGAAGTGCATCCTGAGTCCTTCATCACATCTAAGCTGAGTGAAGTTTGTAAATTTGGTTCTGTCACCAAGCATATCTATGCAGGATCAGCATTTATGATTAACGAAGACGTATTCAAGAAATTATCTAAAGAACAACAGGATATTATAAGTGCAGCCGCAATTACTTCTGAAAAAATGAATAGAGACTTGATTGTTAAGGGCGAAGCACAATTCGTCAAAGATTTAACCGATAAAGGTACTAAAATCAATGAAATCAGCGAGCCGGAAATGCAGAAATTCAGAGATGCAGTAAAGCCTTTATATGCAGATTATGCAACTAAGGTAGGCGGCATGGATTTCATCAACCAGGTTATCAATACGGGTAAATAACCAGTAGATTAAAAAACATTCGGAAGGCTTATTTTCCGAATGTTTTTTTAATCTTAAATTATAAACATTGGAGGCGAGTTGTTCATGAAAAAAGGATTTGATCATTTAGATAACATAGTTGAAAATATAATATTTATTACGACAGCAGGATTTGTCCTAATAAGCTTTTTACAAGTAATATTCAGATACGTACTAAATAGTTCGCTATCATGGTCTGAGGAATTATGCCGATATTTATTTGTTTGGACAGTGTTTTTGGGCTCAGCAGTGGGCGTTTTCCAAAGCAAGCATGTATCGGTGGACATAATGGAGAAGATAGTTCCAGATAAAATTAAGCCGTACTACTTTTTATTAATTCATGTAATTGTAGGACTATTTTCGCTCTTTTTAGGTTATGTAGGCTTACAAATGGCCATGAAATCCATGACCCAGACATCTCCAGCAATGCAGATTCCTTTAGGCTATATCTATCTTGCTATTCCTATAGGATGTTCTTTAATGTTTATTAATGCAGCACGAAGAGCAGTCATGGACTTGAAATATCATAAAGAGTTACAGAATAAAAGCGCAGGGGTGATTTGAAGTGTTAGGAGCATTAGTAATATCTTTTGTTTTACTTCTATTTTTTGGAGTTCCGATTGCATATTCGATGGGTATTTCCTCAGCAATTGCAATAGTAACCTGTAGTGATGTGCCATGGCTCGTACTCCCTCAAAGAATTTTCGTTGCGATTGACTCATTCCCAATGATGGCAATACCGCTTTTTATACTTGCAGGTGAACTTATGAACGGGGGCGGAATTACGAAGAGAATTGTAAGTTTCTCATCGTCACTTGTAGGCCATATTACAGGTGGGCTTGCTCATGTTAATATTGTGGGGAGCATGTTTTTTGCAGGAATATCGGGATCAGCAGCTGCAGATACTGCATCACTTGGCTCTATACTTATACCAGCTATGGTTAAAGATGGATATGAGCCAGCATTTGCAGTTGCAGTCACAGCATCTGCAGGTACGATCGGTCCAATAATACCCCCTAGCATATTAATGATTATCTACGGCTCTATTACCGGTATTTCTATTGGAGCATTGTTCCTGGGTGGATTTGTGCCGGGAGTATTAATAGGATTGGCATTAATGATAACCGCATACATTATAGCTAGGAAAAGAGGCTATAAAGCTGCTGTAAAAGCTACTATGGCTCAAAGATGGATAGCCTTCAAGGGCTCAATACTTGCTCTAATAATGCCTTGTATCATACTCGGAGGGATTCTATCAGGAGTATTTACTGCCACTGAAGCAGGTGTAGTAGCGCTAGTTTATGGCTTGATTGTTGGATTTGCTACAAAAGAATTAAAGCTTAACCAATTAAAAAAGATTTTTGTTGATTCAGCTATTACTTCAGCAACCGTCATGTATGTAATAGGTTCGGCACAAATTATGGGCTGGATTCTTGCGAGAGAACAATTCCCTCAATATATTGTTAAAACATTACTCTCAATCTCTAATAATGGTACTGTTATTTTCTTGCTAATAGCCTTTGTTTTATTTATTCTGGGTTTCTTTGTAGATGCAACTGCACTACTTATCATACTTGCACCTGTATTTGTACCCGTAGTGAACATGTTTGGTTATGATCCCGTTCAATTTGCAGTCGTTGCCATTATGACACTGCTTGTTGGAGGAGTAACACCACCGGTTGGTGTACTGCTTTTCATAAGCTGTGGAATAGCTAAGATAAAGCTTTCGGAAGGTTCTAGAATGATTTGGCCCTTTGTGACTGCCATGATCGTTATTATACTGGCTTGCATTTTCATCCCGCAACTTACTACCTTTGTGCCGTTTCACGTATTAGGCAAAGTTTAGACAAACTAAAAACCGGACATGGCGATTATTGAATTAGCTGATTATTCAATAATTAAGAAGGATATTTTGTAAAGATAGCGAATATATGTTATATATCCAAGGATATAAACCCGTTCCCGCATGGGAACTTGGACTAAGGCGTGCTTGTTTTTTGAGAATTGAAACTCTACTCTTAACTCTATTAAATATCCTACAAGGGGGAATAACGGTGAAGACTGAAATGACGCATAAGCAGAGGATCTTAAATGCTATAGCTAGAAAATCAGTTGGAAAGCACCCGGTACAGGTTGACTTTTCCCCAATTGGGTTGGATAAGATGTTTAAGCACTTAAATATGACTCACTTAAGTGAAGAAGATTTGGTAGGATTTTTAGACAATCATATTGTGTACGCTTTTTTGAACGATCCATTTGGACAAATAAGAAAAAGACTGACAGGTGGACAAAAGATATTATTTGATGAATGGGGTACTGGATGGGATACTACGCAGGAAGGAACATTTTTATGTCATCACCCCTTAGAGACTATGGACAATTATAAGAGCTACAAATTCCCTGATCCATATTCGCCTAAACTTATGGACTTTGCTAAGGACACAATAGAAAAGTACAAAGATGAATATCTTGTTTCTTCCTACCAGGTCTTATGTTTGTTTGAGAAAGGTTGGGCACTCAGAGGCTACGAAAATTTCATGACGGATATTATGATCAATGTTGATTTTGCAGAGACATTATTAGATAAAATAACGGATTATCAAATGATTATAGCCAAACGATATATTGAGATGGGTGTTACTTGCGGAAGAACGGGTGACGATTATGGAGGCCAGCATAGCATGCTGATATCTCCAGCTGTATGGAGAAAGTTGTTCAAACCAAGATTAAAGAGAATATGGGATGTCTATAAACAAGCAGGTCTCCCTGTTATACACCACAGCTGTGGAGATGTAAGGCCGATAATACCCGACTTTATAGAAATGGGATTGGATGTTTTAAACAACGTGCAATCAGAGGCAATGCCCATAGAGGAATTATCGTTGAAATATGGCAAAGATCTTACCTTTTACGGAGGGATTTCTACTCAGAAGGTTCTGCCATTTGGTACTCCTGAAGATGTAAAAGCTGAAGTGAAACGATGCATCGAAGTACTGGGGAGAAATAATGGATATATAATATCTCCTTCTGTTGCCATCACTTCAGATGTTCCTATTGAGAATATCAATGCTTTGCTTGAAGCTATAAAGGAATATAATGTCATTACCTAATTTGATAACAGTATGTTTGCGGTAGAATTTATTAATTTCGTTGAAGAGTATTCATAATAGAGATGGTTAAAGCAGAGGACAATTCGAGAAAAATTTAATTAAATTCAGAGTATTTGATGGTTATCTATAGATAATAGCGGATTAGCAGCTGCTACCTAAAATATTATATCTAAGATCTCAGATATAATATTTAAATTAGGAAAATTTAGGAGTGTGGAGATGTCACTAACAATTAAACTCTTGAACAAACAAACGTTAGCACAACAGAGTGCTGAAATCATTTACCGTAACATTCTAAATATGAAACCTGGCTATGAACCTGGTAGTCGTCTCGGTGTTAAGGAAATAGCAAGAGAACTTGGAATTAGCGAAACTCCGTTGAAGATGGCCTTAAAGTTACTGGAAAGCCAAGGGGTACTCATAGTTGAAGCACGTAAAGGAACTTACGTCGCGAAGTTATCCAAAAGAGATATTCAGGAGTTGATGGCAGTCCGTTTTGGAATGGAAGGTTTGGCGGTGCAACTAGCCCAAGGACATTTTCCAGATGATTGTTTGGTAGAAATGGAAGAATGCATAAAATCATGTCACGTTGCTTTAGAAATAAACGATGAAGAAATGTTTAGAGAGAATGATGACAGGTTTCACAGGTTAATTGTTGATGTTTCTCATAACAAGAGATTAAAACGGCTGTACACTTATCTTCGTGCTTCAGAACAGATCATTGATGTGTATGTTACTCGCAAACCAGAGGCTCGTTTAAAACTAATCCAAGAGCATACTTGTCTTTTAGAGAAATTCAGGAGTAACGACTTAAGTATCATAATTGTCGCGCTAAGAGAACATGGAGAAAGAGGTGTATTGAGGGCCTTAAATGGGTATAAACTTGCCGATTGGTGAGATAGGAGTTAGCCTACATAGTTAGAGGCTAATGCTGACGTTTAGTTTTAAATACTTGTTAGCACGGGTTCTCCTGTTGGTAGAAGTATTTAAAATTTAATATAAATAATTTGAAACAATATAGGAGGTATAAGAAGATGAGATCAAATTTTCTTAGAAGAAAGTCGAAAGTATTAGTTTCCATCGTTCTAGTTTGTGTTCTTGCCTTATTGACTACAGGGTGTTCAAGTAAAGCCCCAGATACAAAACAGGGAACGAGTAATGACAAGATAACCTTGAAGTTAGCGCACCACATGGCAATTGATGGTCTTCAAAACGTGTATACGCAAAAGTTTGCGGACTTAGTGGCAAAGAAGACGAGTGACCAGGTACAGATCCAAATATTACCTGCTAGTCAATTGGGAAGTCAGCGCGAAATTATTGAAGGGGTTAAAATTGGAACCATTGATATGGCGTTAGCAGACCACGCGTACTTATCTAATTTGGTTCCAGAATATGGACTACTTGATCTTCCCTTTATTTTTCGAGATTACGACCATTTAGGGAAAGTTTTAGATGGGCCAATTGTTAAGAAAATGGGTGAAAAATTAATACAAACCCAAGGTATTCGTCCATTTGATTGGATGTTCGTAGGTTTCAGGTATGTTATTACAACTAAAAAGCCTATTAAATCTATAAGCGACTTTAATGGTCTGAAACTCAGGGCGCCTGAAGCTCCAGTTTATATTAATACCATTAAAGCTTTAGGCGCAAGACCTACGCCCATTCCTTGGGGGGAAGTTTATACTTCTTTACAAACAAACGTTGTAGAGGGAATGGAGAGCGCTCCAGAAAGTATTTATTCAATGAAATTTTATGAAGTTGCGAAGTATTTAACAAAAACCGATCATATTCAGGTATCTATAGTACCTGTCATTAATGAGAAGATTTGGCAAGGATTAAAACCTGAATACCAAAAAGCTATTCAAGAGTCTATAACTGAGCTAATCCCAGCTGAACGTAAAGAGGCGATCAAAGTTGCGGATGAGGATACTAAACTTATGCAAGATAAAGGCATACAAGTTTTTGAGATTGATAAACAACCACTTGTGGATGCTGTAAAACCTGTCTGGAAAGAGTACGGAGAAAAAATAAACGCTATGGATGTTATTGATCAAATTGTAAATACAAAGTAATATTAGGAATTATTTAAAGTTGAGGAGGGACCTTAGGTCCTACCTCAACTTTAGAAAGAAGGTTACGAATGAATCTTAAAAAGATTGCTCAGAACAGTTTGGAATATACTATTGCAGGACTTTTCACTGTGTTTGTGGTAATCACTTTTGCCCAGGTTATTGCCCGTTATGTATTTAACGCTCCCTTTACGTGGTCAGAAGAACTTGCACGGTATTTGTTTGTCTGGACCGTCATGCTAGCCGGTGGATTGGGAATTCAAAGGGGAGTGCATATTGGCGTTGATCTATTAACTGAAAAACTACCAGCTCGATTTCAAGGAGCGATCGTAGTAATTAATCACTTGCTTATGGTCGTCTTCTTATTATTTTTATCGATAAAAGGATTTTCGATGGCAATGATTAATCTTGCTACCCCTTCTCCAGCGATGCAAGTTTCATTAGGGTGGGCTTACTTTTCCATACCAATCGGAGCATTGGTCATGTTGATCTTTTCCTTGGGTAAGATTTATGAAGTTGTTGGAAGGAAATCAATAGTTGGAGGTGGAAAGTAGTGCTACTAATTCTATTTGTCTCGTTTTCCATTCTGCTCATAATAGGTACTCCAGTGGCTTTTAGTATGGGATTAGCGTCTTTATTCGCCTTATTGCAGAACGGTAGAATTCCAATAGAACTTATTCCCCAACGATTCTTTACTTCAATGGATTCATTTTCGCTCATGGCGATACCCCTCTTCGTTCTAGCTGGAGAGCTAATGAATAATGGTGGCATTACACGCCGAATTGTTAAGTTTTCATCGACACTAGTCGGCCATCTGCGGGGCGGATTTGCTCAGGTGACAGTATTAGCAAGTATGATTTTTGCTGGCATTTCAGGATCAGCTGCAGCTGATGCCTCAGCGATCGGTTCTGTTTTAATACCAACAATGGTTGAGGCGGGGTATGACAAAGATTATGCTGTAGCGGTTGTTGCTTGCTCGTCGACTATGGGTCCTATTATACCTCCTTGTAAGATAGAGCTAGGGTTGATGGTTCAAACCCAACTCGAACGTTCTTTGATAACTTACACCATATTGTTCAGATCAATTAGTTGACACGTTAGACCTCTATCACTAAACATCGTGTTATGATCATTCTTGTCAGAGAGATAGATGTGTGTACCTCCTGGATCGCCTCTTTTGAGGTCTTATCCGTAAATTAGCGTGTCACTCCACAAGAATGATTCGATGTTTAGCTGGTTGGGTCACTATTTTAGTGTTACCCGTTTCAAAAGCAAGGTTGTTTGACATTCTTCCTAAGTGGATGCTCTGATTAATCTCCGTCTGAAGGGTTGTGTTCTCGTGTCCCAGTTTCTTAACGATTTCGTGGTCGGAATCGATGTTTCCTCCGAATTCTCTATTGTTGCAATGTTAGCACCAGCCGGTGAACTCATCCGTAAGCCGTTTAGGATCGATTACAATCCTGCGGGTTTTCACAAACTGCTCGATATTCTCAAAAAAGAAGAAGAGCGGTTAAAACGAAAGCCCATCTACTTCGTAGAATCTACGGGTATCTTTCATTTACCACTCTTCTTCTTCTTGAAGTCAAACGACCTCAGAGGTTTTGTCC
>Ga0209386_1000879_pt1 | contig 13504 bp, 10 predicted proteins | sample NGEPertwo_FD_184510 | JGI IMG/M metagenome (GOLD analysis project Ga0209386, IMG submission 184510) | Arctic peat soil microbial communities from the Barrow Environmental Observatory site, Barrow, Alaska, USA - NGEE Permafrost154B-two... | ecosystem: Environmental > Terrestrial > Soil > Wetlands... | reverse complement strand
GAGCTTGGCTTCACAAACTAAGGAGCTAGTAGCCTGAAGATATCACAAGAAATGAAATTTTAAGGATAGTTAAGATTTCGGGCGAAAACACTAACTCTTTGGTGTCTGGTTTATCGGGAAAGGGTCACTCCGCATTTAAGACAAAGGTCTCCTAAGGCAGCCAGGGCAGTATCTTTTTTCTTAGCGTCAAACATTGTATTCACCTCCTTTAATGGCATCAGAAGAAATACTCAGTAGTTTTGTCAGTTCTAGTTTTAGGTTATCTAAGGAAATAGGATACGGCTCGATGGGCACTTGGGTGAATTCAAAGAATTCTAGGAGATCCATGTCATCTATCGGTGCTCCCAAGTCCAGCAAAAGTATTTTGTCATAGTAGCCGAAGTTTTGCCGACCATCAATCTCATCCCAGCCAAGCCCTGTTATGAAAATTTCTTTCCATTTCGCTAACCAGCCGCTCGTGATATAAAAAATTTTGGCTTCCTTATCTAATTCTTTCATCTGATCCCCAAGGAGTAACTCGATACAATTGCACCTTGAGACAACTTGTCCGTCATATTCTTTAGTGAAGGTATCCATATCCGGGTGACATTTATTCCCCACTAAGATCATTGGCTTTCCTAGACTGCTAGTTTCCTCGAGTTTAGAGCGAACGGCCTCTTCTAAGAGGCCTAAATTCACATGCAACACTGCGTCTATGAAAACAATCTTGTTCTGCAAACCCATTTCTTGCATGACTTGTTTTATTTCCTCCTCAAGAATTGAACAACCAACAAAGACTTTTTCCAAAGTGATCCCCCTTACTCTAGTCGAGCTCAACGGACAAGATCCGTCTCTCCCACACTTATGTACAACTTAAGTGTATATCGAGTTGGAAAATAAATCTGTAAACTGCATTACAAAAAGAGTTGTCGGCTAAGACAACTCTTTTTGTAATGCAAAGCCAATAGCGACTTGTTCGCTATACAACCTCATTTTGCAGGTTATTATCCACTAAATAGAACCTTCGTTGACTCACTCCAATGACACCCTCATGCTTGAGTTCATTCAGAACATTTGTGACCATGACTCTAGAAGCATTCACTAGATTAGCCAACTCTTGGTGGCTTAAAACCATATTAATTCTTAAGCCCTCAGGCGTCAATTCACCATGATCCTTTGCTAAACGAGTGAGAGTACTAAATACCCTCCCTTTCACATCTTGAAACGCCATCACTGCTGCATGTTGCGTGTAGTTATTAAGCTTTTCGCTTAAATAACTGATGACTTTAAACGCGACACTGGGGTTGATCAAGAGACTGAGAAAGTCTTTCTGGGTACAGGTGCATACAAAGACCTCTTCCAATGCTTTCGCGTGCATGGTATGGAAATTATCCTCAAGTATTGTGTTTTCTCCGAAAATATCATTTTCCTGAAGAATATTTAAGCTTAACTCCTTACCCTCTTCAGATATTTTGTAAAGTAACACCTTACCCGCCTTGACTAAATAGACGGTATCTGCAAGGTCTCCTTCAGCGAAGATTAATTCGCCTTTCCCGTATTGCTTTCCACGGGCAAGTTTAATAATATCCGCTTTTTCAGAAGGGTTTAGTTTCTGGAAAAGTTCCAGATCTTTCATACATTTCGAGTCGTGAATTTTCATAAAAGCTTGGCAGGAAACCCTTACGCCTTAAGGTTAGCGAAGGAATGCCGTTACGCATACCTAACCCGCCATCCTCCTCTCCGTTAATAGACTTTTACTTCTCTCAACCATCTTGCACTCATCATACTACGGGTGTCTACCTACTTCAACGAGTATTTCAGACCTCTTTGGTAATAGCCTTCCATGATCTCCTGAGGAACCATACTGCCCCCTGTGGCCCAGACAATATGGGTTGCCTCCTGTAACTTATCCGTTAATTTGTGGCCTGCTAGGTAGTTCTTCCCGGCCGGATCGTTAATCAATCGTCCGATACCTAGAAAACCTGCTAAGGCAGACGGTTCCAATGGCATTGTTTCGGCATCAATGAGCATTTTCAAGAACACAAACAAAGGACGATCGTCCACCGTCACCACGCCACTGATGAGATGTTCTAACGTCTTGGATACCAAGCCGGAAGGTCTTCCCACTGCAAGCCCGTCGGCGGCTGTCTGATTGTCAAGCCCAAAATCCTGAACTGCGACTTGATGATGAAGGCCTGTCATGAGACCGATCAACATGGCTGGAGAGTGGGTTGGCTCCGCAAAGAAGCAGTGAACATGATCTTTAAAAATCAACTTTAAGCCGTAAGTTATGCCTCCGGGACTGCCGCCTACACCACACGGCAAATACACGAACAAGGGATGATTTTCATCCACCGTTACCTGGAGATCCTTGAGCTGTTTCTGAAGCCGATACGCTGCAACGGCATAGCCTAGAAAAAGGTCCTGCGACTTTTCATCGTCAATGAAATAGCTGTTGGGGTCACGATTAGACTGCTTCCTGCCTTCTTCAACTGCCTTACTGAAGTCTGAGGCATATTCTATGACCTGGACATTTTTAGATCTCAACAGCTCTTTTTTCCACAGTTTGGCGTCAGCCGACATGTGTACCGTGACTTTAAAGCCCAATTGAGCGCCCATGATCCCGATACTTAGTCCTAAATTTCCCGTAGAGCCAACGGCTATCGAATATCGCGAGAAGAACGCCCTAAATATAGGACTATCAAACACCGCATAATCATCGTTTACGGTGAGCAACTTGTTTTGAAGGGCCAATTCTTCGGCATGTTTTAAGACTTCATAGATACCTCCTCGTGCTTTGATCGACCCGGCAATCGGCAGCTGGTTATCACATTTCAGAAGGACCTCTCCTGGAATTTGGCGGTCAAACAGTCTCTCCATTTCTTTCTGCATTCCTGGTATGTTCTTCAGCGGAGACTCGATAAGCCCTAAGCTGTTCTTCGTTTCGGGAAACACTTGAAGGATATAGGGTGCAAATCGGGCCAGTCTTTCTTCGGCGTTTTTAACCTCTGCTTCACCGATTGAAAGGTTTCTTATGGCTTCTTCGAAAGGTCTGTACTGGGGATTTGCCCACAATACTTCTCTGGTTGCCACGATGTCCTCCAACAAAGGATAGAGTTTCTTCCATTCTTCTATTGTCTTGCCTACGATCAGATCATAAACCATCAGAACGTCCCTTTCCGCAATCATGACTAAGTATTAAGAAAAGCGAACCCTAACTTACTTGAGGGTTCGCTCCTTAATCATATATTATCCTACAAGGGATCAGATTTTACTAGTGGGTGTCTAATCTTCTGATAGACACTCGTTGTAGACGCCACGCTTGGTATAATCCGTGTGCAGTAATTCATGGGACTTATGCCCCAACGGATGTCCCAGGAACTCTGCATAAATCTTAGTAATGAAGGGATTTTCATGCGATTTCCTCAGTTTTTTCCCTTCATCCTCTTGGTAAATGGCCTTAAAGCGACTTTCGCGAATCGCTTGAGTGGTGGGTCTAGGCTGACCCCCTCCACTGATGCATCCATTGGGGCATCCCATTACTTCAATAAAGTGGTAAGGGGACTCGCCTCGAGCAATTTCCTCCATGAGGATTTTTGCGCCCTTCAAGCCACTGGTCACTGCAACTTTTACGGTGACCCCTTCTAGAAATTTATACGCTTCAACGGCGTCCTCAATCGTCAATTCAGCGGTTTTAATTTGTTCTAAACCGACCAGAGGTGTTACATGCAGTTTTTCAAAGGGTAATTCCCGACCTGTCACGACTTCATAGACTGTTCGGAGTGCGGCTTCCATGACCCCTCCAGTGACCGCGAAAATATCCGCTGCGCCTGAAGATAAACCCAAGGGACTATCGAAGGAACCCTCTTCCAAAGATCTAAAATCAATGCCGGCTTCCTTGATAATCCTGGCCAGCTCTCTGGTTGTTAAGACGGCATCGACATTAAATTGACCGTCATTTTTCATTTCTGGTCGAGAGATTTCGAATTTCTTGGCGGTACAAGGCATGACTGAAACCATGTAAATGTCTTCTGGGGCAACCCCGATCTTCTCAGCATAATAAGATTTTGCTAACGCTCCCAGCATGGTATGGGGAGATTTGCAGGTTGACAGATGCTCGAGTTGCCCTGGGAAAGCATGTTCCACATACTTAATCCAACCAGGACTGCAACTGGTGATCATGGGTAGTGTCGCAGTTCCACCGCTCAAAGCCTTTTGAACGCGTTGGAGAAATTCCGTGCCTTCCTCCAAAATCGTTAGGTCTGCCGTGAAATTAGTATCAAAGACGTCATCAAATCCCAAGTCTCGAAGGGCTGTCGCCATTTTTCCAGTGACTAAAGTACCCGCCTCGTAGCCAAATTCCTCACCCAGAGCAGCTCGTATGGCCGGTGCTGTTTGAACGATGACACGTTTGTCAGGATCATTCAAGGCCTCCCAGACCCTGGAAATTGCATCCTTTTCTTGGAGCGCGCCCACGGGACATACCGCGACACATTGCCCGCAGTACGTACAATTAACACTATTTAAGACAAGATCTGCTGCTGGCCCGATGACGGTATTGTAGCCTCTTCCCTGTGCGTTTAAAATACCGACACCTTGAATTTCGTTGCAGACCGTCACACACCGTCTACATAGAATACACTTTGAAGTATCCCTAATAATGGAAGGCGACGTGTTATCGAGATAGGCCTTGGACATTTCGCCTTTGAACCGTTCCTCTGTGGCCCCTATAGTCTCTCCTAACTTTTGCAATTCACAATTCTGGCTTCTCTTGCAGTTTAAACAATCCTTAGGGTGATCTGACAAGATGAGCTCATACAGAATCTTTCTGGCCCGTTTAACTTTGGGCGAATTCGTATGGACTACCATACCCTCTCGGACGGCACTGATGCAAGAAGCTTGTAAGGCCTTAACCCCTTCCACCTCGACCACACAAATCCTACAAGAGCCTGATTTATGCACGCCTTCTAAGTAACAGAGACTGGGGATAATAATATTATTTTGCTTGGCGGCTTGGATAATGGTCAGGCCGTCTTCAACGGTGACTGATTTATTATTGATGGTTAAGTTCACCATGGTTATCCCCTCCTGTCGCATCTTAAGCATCTCATTGATTCGGCCATCGCATTGAGCTTGTGAAAACCGACTGCTACCTCATCAAATGAGTGTTTCCTAAGCTCAGGGTCTAGGAATTTCATGGTGAACCTCTCATGCTCTATAATTTCCTGTTCATCGACTAGAGGCAACGGAATTTCAATCGTTTCTCCTGTATTAAGCACGCCGGTTCCGCCCAAATACTTGTCAATAGATTTTGCCGCATTTTTGCCATCGGCAATGGCCGTAATCGCCACATCTGAACCCCGAACGACATCACCACCGGCAAATACACCCTCAATATTTGTCATCATCGAGTCTTTATGGGTGATAAAGGTGCCCCACGGTGTTAATTGAAGCTCCTCCTTACCAATAAAGGGTAGGTCTGCATACTGACTCACTGCGGGTATCACAAGATCCGCATGAAGGCTGAATTCTGAGCCTACGATGGCTTTAGGTTTTCTACGTCCACTTTCATCAAACTCACCCAGTTCCATCCTGACACCTTCAACCTGTGTCACATGACCATCCCCACTAAACCTGATTGGCGAGACTAACGGAATAATCTTAATCCCTTCTTCAAGGGCATCATGGACTTCTCTGGCGTCTGCTGGCATATCTTCGATCGTTCTCCGGTAGAGGATACTGACTTCTTTGGCGCCACGTCTGATGGCTACCCTTGCAGCATCAACCGCTGTGTTGCCGCCACCAATCACGACGACGTGATCCCCAATGTGTACGTCTTTCCCTAAATGGACGTCTCTGAGGAAATTGAGTCCGTGAATGACACCTTGTAAATCTTCTCCTGGAACATTGACCTTATTTGAGAATTGTGTTCCTGTGGCTAGATACAAGGCGTTATGCTGTTGGCGTAGGTCTTCAAAAAGGACGTCTTCGCCGACTGCCATATTTAAGTGGATGTTGACGCCTGCCTGTTTGATCAACTTGATTTCGTGCTGTAGTACTTCTTCGGGTAATCGATATTCGGGGATACCAAAAGCCATGATCCCCCCCGCGACAGGCATCGATTCATAAATATCCACCATGTAGCCCAAGCGGGCCAGATAATATCCGCAAGTCAAACCGGATGGGCCTGCTCCAACAATTCCCACGCACTTTCCGTTCCTAGGAAAGATCAGATCCGTGTAGGGCTCTTCGTGCGTGAGGACATAATCCGCAACATATCGTTTCAAATCGGCGATGGCAATGGCTTCGTCGAGTTGTGCTCTTCGGCATTTACTCTCGCACGGATGTGTACAAACGCGACCGCATACTGCTGGAAACGGGTTTTCTTGACGAATGAGGTTATACGCATCCCTTAATCTTCCCACCCCAATCAAAGCGATATAGCCAGGTATATTAACGCCAGCGGGGCAGGCGTTGGCACAGGGCGAGATAAACAAATCTCCACAAACTCCAGCACGGCAATATTTATGATGAATATGCTCCTCATACTCCTCACGGAAGTTCTTGATCGTACTTAAAATCGGATTTGGGGCTGTTTGACCCAAGCCACAAAGCGCAGACAGCTGAATGGTTTCCCCTAATTCCTCCAGAAGTTCAATATCTCCGTCTTGTCCTTTTCCTTGGGTAATGCGCTCTAAGATTTCTAACATTCTCTTCGTACCTGTTCGGCAGGGAACACATTTACCACACGATTCATCCTGAACGAATTCCATGAAAAATCTGGCCATGTCCACCATACAGGTGTCCTCATCCATACTGATTAAGCCACCTGAGCCCATGATGGCTCCGAGTGCTGTCAGGGATTCATAGTCAACCGGCGTGTTTAAATATTTCTTAGTAATGCACCCACCAGATGGTCCCCCTGTTTGAGCTGCTTTAAAGGCCTTCTTCCTAGGAATGCCGCCCCCAATTTTAAAGAGTATATCTCCCAGAGTAGTTCCCATGGGGACTTCAATAATTCCGGTATTTGTAATATCCCCTGCCAGTGCAAAAACTTTTGTTCCCTTGCTTTTCTCCGTCCCATATTTAGCATACCATTTGCTTCCGTTTTGAATAATTGGCGGTACATTCGCGAAGGTCTCTACATTATTGATGATCGTGGGTTTTCCATATAAACCTTTCTGAAAGGGAAAGGGTGGTTTCTGTCTTGGTTCTCCACGTTCCCCCTCAATCGAGGCCATAAGAGCTGTTTCCTCACCACAAACAAAGGCACCTGCTCCAATTCTTATTTCTAGATTAAAGTCAAAGGAGGTCTGTAGAATATTTTCCCCGAGTAACCCCATCTGACGAGAAACCTCTATCGCATGACTTAACCGTTCGACCGCTAGGGGATACTCCGCCCGTACATAGACATAACCCTTATTAGCACCCATGGCATAGGCGCCCAGCATCATTCCCTCAATGACACTGTGAGGGTCACCTTCAAGAATACTCCTGTCCATAAAAGCCCCTGGGTCACCCTCATCAGCGTTGCAAACAATATATTTTTGGTCTGCTTCTATCGTGCGACCAGCTTCCCATTTAACGCCTGTGGGAAACCCTGCACCACCACGCCCTCTTAAGCCAGATTTAGTGACTTCTTCCACAACTTGCCCTGGCGTCATATCTGTTAAGGCCTTAGCAATGGCGAAATAACCCTCTTTGGCAATATAGGCTTCAATGGAAGAATGTTCAATACTACCACAGTTTCTTAAGGCAATCTTCACCTGCTCCTTAAAAAAGCTAATGTCCTTCATGCAAAGAATATGTTCGCCATTTTGAGGATTAACATACGTTTTATCGATTTTAATTTTATGCTCGATTAAATGAGATTTAACAATATCGGGTATGTCTGTTGGGCTCAGTTTTGTGTATAACGTTTCCTCGGGTAAAAAAACCATGACGGGTCCGAGAGAACATGTCCCTATGCAACCGGTTTCAATGACACAAACATCTTCCTGTAGATTATTTTCCTTGAGGCTTTTGAGTAAAGCCTCTTTAACGAGATGACAATTTGAAGAGACACACCCTGCTCCTGAACACACTAGCACCGTATATTTATGACCACTAACCGTAGCGTTGTATTGTGTGCTTATTTTCACAATATCGCTAACTGCTCTAATACTCGGCGTTTGATCACTCATTTCTTCACCTCATTCTGTGCTAAAGCGTTCTTAATGATGGCCTGTAATTTATCTGGGTTCACTTGCTTATAAACTGTATCATTGATGGTCATAGCGGGGGCCAGTCCACACGCGCCGATACACCGTGCGACTTCAAGCGTGAATTTACCATCTGAAGTGGTACTGCCTACATCGACCCTCAGTATCTCTTTTAAGCGATCGATGATCTTTTTTCCACCACGTACGTAACAGGCCGTACCTAGGCAAACCCGAATGGTGTTTTCTCCTTTGGGCTCAATTGAGAAGAAGGAATAAAATGATGTGACGCCATAAACTTTTGATAACGAGATATTGAGCTTATGAGCAATAAATTGCTGCAATTCAAGGGGAAGATACCCATATATACCCTGTGCAAAGTGTAAAATTTGGATGAGGTTCCCTTCTTTGTCTCTATACTCCTGAATAATTTCTTCGATCCGCGCATATTTCTCTTGATCACTCTCTTCATGACATGAACAGTTTGTTGAACAATTCATCGACACATACCCTCCTTTTTCTTCTTTTTCTCCCTCTTAGTCTAAATAAATTGGTGAAATGAAGCAGTAAAAATTTGGTGTGAAGAGGTAATATTGAGTTTTATTTATATAATTGTATTATTCAGAATTATATATGTCAATAAAAATATTCTGATAACTTTTGCTATCCTTCAAACCTTCCAAATCTTCAGAGTACCTAGTCAACAAATTCCCCCCTCAGTCAGTACTTCAGGGTACTGACTGAGGGGGGAATTTGTTGATGTCTTAATTAATTTAATCTTCTTTTCCGCGCGCAGAAAGTATAAAGACTTCCTAATGATCAAATAATATCATTATTCTATTGGGGATTATGGAAGGTGTCGCATGTATGAATGAGGGTTTAGTGGTCATTGTTAGAGCTTTTATAGGCTTCTTTTCTTTGCTGATTTTCACAAGAATCATGGGCAAGCAACAGATCGGCCAGCTCAATTTATTTGATTATATGCTGGGGATCACGATTGGTTCCATGGCGGCTGCCTTGACAACAGATTTATCCAGTCGTGCTTGGCCGCATTGGGTAGGCCTGCTCACCTGGTGTATCTTAGGTTACTTAATGCATGTAATAGGCACAAAGTGGCAATATGCCTCTAAGCTTTTAGAAGGTGAACCCTCGATTGTCATTATAAATGGCAAGATTATGGAGAACGTTTTAAGAAAAATGAACTATGAGATTTCGGCAATTTTAGAGCTTCTCAGGAATCAGGGTGTCTTTGACCCGACCCAAGTAGATTTTGCAATTATAGAATCCAACGGTCAGCTTTCTGTCTTATTAAAGCCGGAACATCAGCCATTAACGCCCAAGGACATGAAAATGCCTGTTTCCTATTCTGGTATAAGCACAGAATTAATTCACGATGGAATTCTAATCGAAGAAAACCTAACAAAGCTTAATAAAGACAAAACTTGGCTGCTTACGGAACTCGAAAAGCAGGGCATTAAGGATATATCAGAAGTTTTTTTGGCAACCCTAAATCCAGCAGGAAGTTTATATGTGGACAAGTACAAGGATCAACTTAAGAAAGATAAGTGATATTCCTGATGAGAAGGTAACCTTTTAAGGAGATGATTTAATGAGAAAGTTTATCGTGATAGCTCTTCCAATCGTCACCCTAGTTTTGTTCGTTCTGGTCATGCAAAGTGGTGATATTTTAAAGCAACCCCTAGTGGGAGATGACAATGTTCCACAGGCCATTGAAACGGTTATCCAGGATATCAATCATGAAAATTGGGAAGCAGCCACTCAAAATACAGAGAATTTAAAGAGAGCCTGGGATAAAGTCGTCAACAGAGTACAATTTAGTGGAGAACGTAATGTCATTGATGCTTTAACTGTGAATATCGCAAGGCTTCAGGGTGCTGTCCAAGCTCAAGATAAAGCAACGGGGCTCACTGAATTAAGTGAGGCCTATGAGCATTGGAAAAACCTTGGTGATTAATGGCTGAGGGTTCACATAGTTATTCCGAAATCCTTTGTAGTGCAGGTTGTGATAATGACTTCGTCAATAAACACCTTGACCAACTCGGGGTCGAACTGAGTCCCGGCATTTTTCCGAAGCTCTGCGATCGCCACCTCATCTGGTAAAGCCTCCCGATAGCTTCTCGCGCTTGTCATGGCGTCATAGGCATCCGCGATGGTAATAATCTTAGTTTGAAGGGGAAGTTCCGCGCCCTTTAAGCCCTTCGGATAACCTAAGCCATCCCAGCGTTCATGATGAGCCAACACGTATTCCGCCATTTCTGACATACCATTAACTGTGCTCAGGATACGATAACCGATTTCCGGATGACGTTTCATTTCGTCCCATTCGTCTTTGGTCAGTTTCCCGGGCTTATTAAGGATGTTTTCCTCGATGGCAATCTTTCCGATATCATGAAGTAATCCTACGGTTTTAAGTTCTTGGACTTCGCCTTCCCTTAGCCCCAGCGCCTCTCCCATCTTTTGGCACAGTTCAGACACTCGATAAGAGTGTTGCTCTTCTCGTTTGTTCTTTTCGTGAAGGGTCCTGATAATTGTTTTGATAGTTCTTCCTCGCATACTTGGGCCTTCAAACAGCTTTTTCTTATACATATGATCTTCGGCTCTTTTAAAGAGTTCATGAATATGCTCTTCCTCGTAGCGCTTTGTTTCATAACCAAAAGAAATTGAAAGTTCGATTGAACCCACTCTTGCCTCTATAGCTAACGCGGTGACCCGTTTAAGAATTTGCTCTGTTCCAGCTGTATCCGTGTTGGGTAACAAAATAACGAATTCGTCTCCACCAAGTCGAGCGATAATATCATCGCCTCGGCAGGCTTCGCGAAGCACTTGGGCAACTTTGATGAGGAGCTCGTCTCCAGTGACATGACCAAAGGAATCATTAATCAGCTTAAGGCCGTTGACATCACCCATCACAAGGGTCAAGGGATAATTGCCAGCAACGTCAAGTCGAATTAACGCCTGTTCAAAAAATCGTCGGTTAGAAAGCCCTGTCAGTTGGTCATGATAGCTTAAATACACGATTTTCTCTTCCGCAAGCTTTCGATCCGTGACATCCTGAATCGTGCCGATGAGACTATGGGGCTTGCCTTGCTGATCAAACGTTATTTTACCAAGCCCATGCACCCAGCGTTTACGCCATCGCGAATACGGACAATTTTATATTCATAGTCGAAGCGCTCGTGTGTACTTTGCACCTTCATGAAATGCTGTGACAGTTTATCTTGCCAGTCCAAATGAACAACCCTCAGCCAGCCTTCCACGGTGTGCGGAAAGGCGACGTCAATTCCAAAAATCTCCTCGAGTACAGGGGAAGACTTCCATTCTTGCGTCGTGAGATTCAGAACATAGCTCCCCAAACGAGCCACTTTTTGTGATTCAATCAACAACGCATTCTGTTCCTCTAGCTGCTTGGTTTTTTTATTGACCAAGCGTTGAAGCGTTCTGTTCCAGAGGACCAGCAACAAGGCCAGCAGAAAAACTGCGCCTCCAATGATTAAAGTTACTCTGAATAAGAGCGTTTGCTGGATTGGTGTACTCGTGGAGCCAAACCATCTTTTATCAATTTTCTGATAGTCACTCTCAGAAATCTTCGAAAATCCATCATCTAAAGTCATCAGAAGGGCTTCATCACCCTTCTTAACGGCTCTGAAAAATTGGCTGTCGTATAACGATGAACTCGTATAATTAAATTCATTTTGTATGCCCATTTTATACAAGTAATAGAGTCCAGGGTATTTCCCCATCACAAATATCACCTGCTTATGATCCTTAGCGGCTTGCACGATCGCTTCGAACGTATCGTATTCTTGAATATGAGTGATACCATGTTCTTCGAGAACATGCATAATGTTATCCCCTTTTTTCACGGCTACCGCGAACCCCTCTAAAGAATTGACGTCGGCAATCCCTGAAATATCCTTCTGAAAGAAGATGGGTACATCAATCGTCGCATAAGGTTTTGTATAATCAAGGATCTTCGATCTGTCTTCACTATAGGAGATCGTATCAATGACATCGAACTCACCGTTGATCATACGCTCATAGGCTTTATTCCAGGTAGCCCCAGTGATTTCCACTTTTATCCCTGTTTTTTGCTCAAAAATCTCCCATTGGTCAAGTGTGATGCCTCGCAATTCGCCCTGACTATCTCGAAAAGAGTAGGGGGGATAGTTGTCATCCATCACTACACTGATCGTCTTCATTTCAGTGGTGACCGCATAGGCATGGGACGTAAACAGCATCACAAATGCCAAACCCAATATCCAAAAAAAATTATATCTTAAGGTTGCATGTTTCAATGAAAAGCACTGCCTTCCCTAATAAGGTCGAAGAACGGTTTTCGGAGATTAATAAACACTTAATGCACGCTGCTTATGTAATATTCTTTGCAATTCTCCAAATTCCTGCATCTATTGTCATACATCCATCAAAAGAAAAGAAACTGGATGCACCCCACCGAATTAAATAAAACACCCTCGTCTCAAAAATAGACGAGGGTGTTTTACGTTTAAACGTAATACCATGATAATAGTGACATATCTTTTGTCTTCTTGCGTAAATTTACAGACCTACTCACGCAGAACTTAGAACTGAAGAGGGATCGTGACGGTAAAACGGGTCCCTTCCGCTGCGTTACTTTGCACCTCTATTGTGGCTTTTTGAAGCTCGATAATTTTCTTCGCGATGGATAGCCCCAAGCCATTACCTCCGCCGGATTGGGTTCTTGCCTTGTCTACCATGTAAAATCGCTCAAAGATATGAGGAAGGTCTGTTTCTGGAATTGCTTTACCCGTATTTCTGATGTGAACACGAACCGACTCAGTATTATCTTCCAGCAAGACTTCGATCCGGCCATGTTCATCTGAATATTTAATGGCATTGTTAATCAGATTTTGCCATACTTGTTCAAATGAATCCTGGTCCGCATAAACTTGGCATTCTTGCAGATCAAGTTCAATATGAAGATGTTTCTCAGTCCATAACGGTTCCGTTACCAAAATCATTCTGCGCAATTGCTCATCCAAACGATACATTGCAGGGTAAAAAGGATGATTGTCTGAATCAAGCGAAGCAAGACGAAGCAAATGATCGCTCAGCTTGGAAAGTCTTAAGGTTTCCTGATATATGATTTCGAGATATTCCTTTTGATTTTCAGCAGGGATAATGCCATCGCTGATCGCCCGTGTAAATCCACGAATCGCTGTAATGGGACTCTGAATTTCATGAGAAACATTACTGACAAAATTCTCTCGCATTTTATCGATCTTCTGGAGTTCACAGGCCATATGATTAAAACTGTCCATCAGTTC
>Ga0209386_1000878_pt1 | contig 13508 bp, 12 predicted proteins | sample NGEPertwo_FD_184510 | JGI IMG/M metagenome (GOLD analysis project Ga0209386, IMG submission 184510) | Arctic peat soil microbial communities from the Barrow Environmental Observatory site, Barrow, Alaska, USA - NGEE Permafrost154B-two... | ecosystem: Environmental > Terrestrial > Soil > Wetlands... | reverse complement strand
GGAATTTTAGATACTGGATCAAGGGCGGCATTAGTCAATAAATTTGCAGCAGCTTCATGAAAATGAAAACTCATAAACACTACTCCTTTTCCTGATTTTTCAGTAACTTTAGCTTTAGCTTTAATCTTTCCTCGACGAGAGGATACTTCTACAAATTCTCCATCTTTAATCTTTAATTCCTCTGCATCCCGTGGATTAATTTCTACTAATGCTTCTGGGTAAATTTCATTTAATCCTTTAGACCTTCGGGTTATGGTCCCGGTATGGAAATGATACAGTACTCTTCCTGTGGTCAGGAGTAACGGGTATTCCTCATCCGGCAGTTCGGCAGCCTCTTTAAATTCTACTGCAGAGAATTTTCCTTTTCCTCGGCTAAACTTATCTTTATGCAGGTATTTAGTTCCCGGATGATTGGCATCAAGACAAGGCCATTGTAATCCACCATTATCTAATCGATTATAATACATTCCACCATAAATAGGGGTAAGAGAGGCAATCTCTTCCATTATCTCTCCCGGACCATTATAACTCATATTATAACCCATCTTTTGAGCCAATTCACAGATAATCTGCCATTCCGGTTTAGATTCGCCTATCGGTTCAACAGCTTTTCTAATTCTCTGAACCCTCCTTTCAGTATTAGTTATAGTTCCGTCTTTTTCCGCAACAGTAACTCCCGGTAAAATTACATCTGCCAATTCAGCAGTTTCAGTCATAAAGACATCAGATACTACTAAAAATTCTACTCTCTTTAGTGCTTCGCGAGCATGATTTAGATCAGGATCAGACATAGCAGGATTTTCTGCCATAACAAATACACTTTTAATCTTTCCTTCATAAGCAGCATTTAAAATCTCTACCACGGTTAATCCGACTTTATCGGATAGTTCTGCTCCCCAGGCTTTAGAAAATTTCTCTTTAACTTGCGGATCAACAACTTTTTGATATCCGGAATAAACATTAGGTAATGCCCCTAAATCACAGGCTCCCTGTACATTGCTCTGTCCACGTAGAGGATTGACTCCGGTACTTTCCTTACCTACATTACCGGTAATCATGGAAATATTAGCGGTAGATAAAACATTATCTGTACCGGTAGTATGCTGGGTAATTCCCATCGAGTAAATTAGAGATACGGTGGGAGCAGTAGCATAAATTCGGGCTGCTTTTCTAATATCTTCAGCTGGCACACCGGTTATTTTTTCTACCACTTCAGGAGTATACTTGAGAACAGTCTTTTTCATTTCTTCATACCCTTCAGTTCTCTCAGCAATAAATTTCTTATCTTCTAAACCTTCAGTAATGATAACATTCATTAGCCCGTTAAATAGAGCTACATCCGTACCGGGGCGCTGTCTTAACCATATAGTAGCATATTTAGTTAGTTCGATTTCCCGAGGGTCAGCCACAATTAACTTCGCACCATTTTTAGTAACCGCTTTCTTAATCTCCAGGGCAATTATAGGATGATTTTCAGTCGTATTAGAACCGGTTAAATAAATTGCTGAAGCATCAGCAAGCTCTTTTATAGAATTAGTCATCGCTCCACTACCGAAGGCTTGAGCTAAACCAGCCACAGTTGCGGAATGGCATAAACGGGCACAATGGTCTACATTATTAGTCCCCAATACCGCTCGGCCAAATTTCATCAACAGATAATTTTCTTCATTAGTACACTTGGCAGAAGAAAGAACGGCTAAACTATCACTGCCATTTTCTTTCTTAATCTGATTAAATTTGTCACTAATTAATTGATAAGCTTCATCCCAGCTGGCTTTCTCAAATTTACCATTTTTCTTAATTAAAGGAGTAGTCAAACGATCGTCTCTATGAATGTAGTCATAACCAAAACGGCCTTTAACACAGAGATTAATTCCGTTTACTACACTCTCTGGATTAGAGGTAACTTTTACTACTTTTCCATCTTTAATATTAAAATCAAAATTACATCCACACCCGCAATAGTTACAAGTGGTCTTGACTTTGGTAAACTCCCAGGCTCTCCCTTTCCCTATAGCTGCTTTATCAATTAAAGCACCAACCGGACATACCGCCACACACTGCCCGCAAGAGACACATTCGGAATATCTTAAACCAACATCTCCATCAGCGATAATCTTTGTTTGTGAACTTCGGTACCCAAAATCGATAGCATGAGTCTGTTGAATTTCATTACATATTTCTACACATCGGCCACATAAGATACATTTATTTAAATCCCTTACTATAAAAGGGTTACTCTCATCAAGAGGTATTTGTTTTTTACTTCGCTCAAATCTTGATTCCTTAACTCCTAATTCATAAGCTAAATTCTCTAAATCACAAGAACCATTTTTCTCGCAGGTCATACAATCTAAAGGATGACTGGCTATCAATAACTCTAATACTATTTTACGGGCATTAAGAACTCTTTCGCTATGTGTATGAATTATTAGACCCTCTCTTACAGGAAAAACACAAGAAGCAACTAAAGTAGGAGCACCTTCCACTTCTACCACACATACCCGGCAGGAACCAGGAGTAAATCCAAGTTCGGGCATGGCACATAATGTGGGTATTTGAATGCCTGCTTCTGTAGCAACTTCTAATATAGTCTTGCCTTCTTGTGCCATTACCTCCTGTCCATCTATAGTTATTTTGACTTCTTTCATCATTGATTTATTCTCCTTCTTTCATTTAACTAAGATTTTTAATTTTTATCTTTTATAATACTTTTCAAAAATTATTCTAAACTTTTTATTTTTTGTAAAAAGAATATTTACTTTATTAATAGATTATTATATTCTTCGGGAAAAATATTTAATGAATTTAATAAAGAATTGGGAGCACTCTGACCCAGTGGACAGAAAGAAGTATCTTTCATATTTTCTCCTAACAATTTTAAAGTTTCAATATCGTCAGCTTTGCCCTTCCCCAAACTAATTTTATCCAATATTTCATAGATATATCTGGTACCTTCGCGGCAGGGAGTACATTTCCCACAGGACTCATGAACAAAAAATTTCATACAACATTTCATAAAATCTACAACTGAAACTGTTTCATTCATAATTAATATTGCACCGGACCCCAGGCTATAACCTACTTCTTTCAGAGATTGAAAATCAAGGGGGACATCTAAAAATTCCGAAGAAACAATATTACCAGCAGTGCCTCCTATTTGGGTCATTTTAAAATTCCCGAAAGACATTCCACCTGCATAATCGTAAATAATCTCCCTTAGAGTAACTCCCATAGGAACCTCGATTACACCCGGACGGTTTATATGTCCTAATACTGCATAAACTTTAGTGCCCGGGGAATTTTCCGTCCCATATTTTTTAAACCATTCGGCACCATTCAAAATAATCGGGGCAATATTTGCAAAAGTCTCTACATTGTTTACATTGGTAGGTTTAGTTAAAAATCCAGATTCAGCAGGAAAAGGCGGTTTATATCTTGGCTGCCCTCTAAAACCTTCCATTGAATTTAAAAGAGTAGTTTCTTCTCCACAGACATAAGATCCTGCTCCGATTTTAATTTTTACCTCAAAATCAAAATCTGTTCCAAATATTTTCTTTCCTAAAAGACCTAATTTTTCAGCATCTTCTATTGCTTTTTTTAACCTTTGAATAGATAGCTGGTATTCGCCGCGAATATAAATATAACCGATATTAGCCCCGATGGCATAACCGCAGATAGCCATTCCTTCTAAAACTTTATGAGGGTCACCTTCCATAATTAAACGATCTTTAAAAGTACCGGGTTCTCCCTCATCAGCATTACAAATAATATATTTTGGAGTTATTTTAGCTTTTGCGGCAAAAGACCATTTTAAACCGGTAGGGAAACCTGCACCCCCTCTCCCTTGTAGTCCGGAATTTTTTACTATTTGTACAACATCTTGGGGTATTTTTTCTTTTAAAACCATTCCCAATGCCTCATAACCGCTTACTCCGATGTATTCCTCAATATCTTCCGGATTAATTTTACCACAGTTATCTAAAACAATTCTTCCATGATACTGCGTTTTTCGGGAATCATTGTCGGTTAAATCTATTCCTGGCTGCAATTTCTCAATAAGGAGCAATTTTTTATAAGGTCTACCTTTAACAAACCTTTCTTGAACAAATTCGACTACATCTTCCTCTGTTACATTTCCATACATTTCACCGGTAGGATAAATGCCTACAACTACCCCTTTATTAACCGGTCCTATACTTCCGGTTTCAATTACCTGGATTTGTTCAGAAAGGCCCTGCTTGTTTATTTCAGTAATCAATTTTGTTTTTATCTTTCTTGCTCCGGAAAGGACAGTATTTCCATCAATACCAATTAAAATTTGGGCAATGCGTCTTTTTGTCATAACTATTTCCTCTCCTTTTCTTGAATTTGCTCTAATATCTCATTAATTTTCTTTTCATCTAAATTTCCGTATGCTTCATCATTAATCATCATTGCCGGAGCTACCCCACAAATTCCCAGACAACTTGTTGCTTCTAAAGTAAAGAGACCATCTTTGGTTGTCTCTCCCTCTTTAATGCCTAATTTTTTTTCTACGGCATCGAAAATAGTTTGAGCACCTAATATATGGCAGGGGGGACTTTCGCAGATTCTGATTATATATTTACCGCGAGGAATAAAACTATACATACTGTAAAAAGAAGCAGTCCCTTTAATATCAGATACTGGTATCTTCATTTCTTCACTTAAAGTTTTGATATTCTCTTCACTAATATAATTCTGCTGATTTTGATTTTGTACGTCATGCAGAATCTGTAATAAGTTTTCTCTTTTATTCCCATGCTTTTTAATAATTTCTTTTACCTTTGCTATCATAATCCCTCCTCTTCTTTCTTATACTCACAACGTAAACATCTTTCAGATTCTTTACAAGCAGTTGTTCTATCCCAGGTCTTTTCAACTTCAGTATAGGCATCTCTTTTTTCTACCGGAACTAATATATTCTTTGCACGTTCATAATCTACCGGTTCTTCTTCCGGGTCAAACGCTACTTCAATTGGGTCCATTGTATTCCAGGGATATTCTTCTCTTCCACCGGTTAAGTACTTATCCATAGCTTCTGCAGCTCTCTGAGCTTCTCCGATTGCTTCTACTACAGTAGCAGGTCCGGTTACTACATCACCGCCGGCAAATATATCTTTACATATGGTCTCACCTTTATAATTACTGCAACAGATAGTCCCGTTTCTATTAATCTTCATTTCCTCTTCAAATAAGTTATCAAGAGAAGTTTTTTGTCCAATTGCTAATATTAAAAGATCAATTTCTTTGGTAAACAAAGAAGATTCTATCTCCACCGGTCTGCGTCTACCCGATTTATCAAATTCAGCCAACCTCATTTCAACGAATTTAACTTCTAATTTATTACTTTTAGATTTAACAGATTTAATATTCTGTAAAAAGTTTATTTTTACTCCTTCTTTTTCTGCTTCTTCAATCTCTTCCAATTCTGCCGGCATTTCCTCTCTAGTTCGGCGATATACAATGGTTACCTCCGCGCCAAGCTTCTTAGCTGTTCTCGCTGCATCGATAGCGGTATTTCCTCCTCCGATAACTACTACTTCTTTACCTACATCAATTTTTTCTCCATTATTTACTTTGTAGAGGAAATCTAACCCTCCAATAACTTTTTCATTTTCTGTTCCTTCAATAGAAGGCATAATTGAATTTTTAGTTCCCACAGCAACATAAAAGGCCTTAAATTCTTGTTCCCTTAATTGATTAATACTTACTTCTTTTCCTACTTTGATGTTCGTTTTTATTTTCACACCATATTCACTTAAGGCTTTAATTTCTTTTTCTACCATATCTTTGGGTAGTCGATAAGAAGGTATAGCATAAGTTAGCATTCCGCCTGCTTTTACTTCAGATTCAAACACTGTAACTTCATATCCCAGCATAGTTAAAAAATAAGCATTGGATAATCCTGATGGACCGGCTCCAATTACCGCTATTTTTATTCCCTTTGAAGGTTGTTTTTCGGGAAAACATTCTAAATAATCATCAACAGAATCTGCCATAAATCTTTTTACGGAACGAATATTTACTGCTGAATCAAGATCATTTCTCCGGCACTTAGCCTCACATGCATGAGGACATACTCTTCCACAAACTGCCGGAAACGGGTTATTCTTTAAATGTGTTTCTAAAGCTTTTTTAAAATTACCTTCCTTGGTATAAGCAAGATAAGCCGGCACATTTACTGATGCAGGACAAGCATTTGAACAAGGAGAATAGACAAGTTCAGCACATACTCCAGCTCGACATTTTTTATCCCGAATATGTTCAATATATTCATCTTTAAAATATCTAAGAGTAGATAAGATTGGGTTGGGAGCAGTTTGTCCCAAACCACAAAGAGCAGTATCTTTTATTTGGTAAGACAGTTCTTCCAGTGTATCCAAATCTTCCATCTTACCTTTTCCCTGACAAATTCTGGTAAGAATTTCCAACATTATTCTGGTACCTTCTCTGCAAGGGGTACACTTACCGCAAGATTCTTCCTGTATAAATTCCATAAAATAACGGGCTAAATCGACCATACAGGTATCCTCATCCATTACAATCAATCCACCTGAACCCATAATAGCCCCAAGCTCCTTTAAGGATTCATAATCAACACTTACATTTAGATGTTGAATAGGTATACATCCACCCGAAGGGCCACCAATTTGTACTGCTTTTAATTTCTTATTATTAGGACAACCTCCTCCAATATCATAGATGATTGTCCCCAGGGGCATCCCAATGGGTACTTCAATAAGACCGGTATTATTTATGTCTCCAGCCAGGGCAAATACTTTTGTCCCTTTACTTTTTTCAGTACCCACAGAAGCATAATCTTCTGCTCCCTTTAAAATTATATAGGGTATATTGGCATAGGTCTCTACATTGTTTAATACTGTGGGAAGTTCAAATAATCCCTTTTGAGCTGGATAGGGCGGTTTGGGACGGGGTTGTCCTCTTTTTCCTTCAATAGAACGCATAAGAGCCGTTTCTTCTCCGCAGACAAAAGCACCTGCACCCATCCTTAGTTCTATATCGAAATTAAAACCAGTACTTAAAATATCTTTTCCTAAAAGACCATTCTTCCTTGCCTGTCCGATAGCAGTTGATAATCTTTCTATCGCCAAAGGATATTCGGCACGAACATATATATATCCTTGATGCGAATTAATGGCATATCCACAGATCATCATAGCTTCCATTACACTATGAGGGTCTCCTTCTAAAATGCTTCTATCCATAAAGGCACCGGGATCACCCTCATCAGCATTACATAAAACATATTTCTTATCACCTTTTGCAGCAGCAGTAAACTGCCATTTTAGGCCAGTAGGAAAGCCTGCTCCTCCTCTTCCTCTTAATCCTGATTTTTTAACTTCCTCTACTACTTGTTGGGGAGTCATCTCAGTCAACACCTTACCTATAGCCATATATCCATCAGCGGCAATATATTCTTCAATATTAAGTGGATTTATAATTCCACAATTTCGGAGAGCTATTTTTCTCTGTAGTTTGAAAAAGTCTATATTATTAAAAACTTCTACCATCTCTTCTGTTTTCGGTTTTTTATAGAAGAGACGCTTGACAACTCTACCCTTTAATAAATGTTCCTGGACAATTTCTTTAGCATCTTCCGGTTTTACTTTCTGATAAAATACTCCTTCCGGATATATAACCATAATTGGTCCTAATTCACAAGTTCCCATACACCCTGTAGTTACAATTTCAACTTCGTTTTGAAGTTCTGCTTTAGCAATTTCTTCCTCCATTGCTTCTTTAACCCTGTCTGCACCAGAAGAAATGCAAGCTCCCCCGTAACAAAGTAAAATGTGAGTTCTAAAATTGTACATATTAATATTCCCTACCTTATCTATTTATATTGTTCTAATATTTTTTCTAATTTTTTTACAGACATCCGACCATGAATATCTTTATCAATCATAATAACCGGTGCTAATCCACAAGCCCCTAAACATCTTTGCACTCCCATAGAAAATCTTCTATCTTCAGTTGTTTCTCCGATGTGTATTCCGAGTTTTTCTTCGAGCGCTTCCAATATTTTTTTCGCACCACGAACATAACAAGCGGTTCCCAAACACACTGTTATAGTATGTCTACCTGTAGGAAAAGTCTTAAAATAAGAATAAAAAGTAACTACTCCGGTAACCATACTTATTGAAACATTCATCTCTTTAGCTACGAATTTCTGTGCTTCTGATGGAAGATATCCAAAAATTGCTTGAGCTCTATGCAGTATAGGTATTAAATAACCTTCTTTAACTTTATTTTCATCGATAAATTCTTTAAGCTGTTTGTATTTTTGCTCATCAGTAAGCTCTTTCTCATTACAAATACATGTCATAATTACTTCCCCTTTGAAAAAAGATATTCTTCTACAATTTTTCCATTTAATATGTGTTTCTCAAATATTTCTTCGGCTGCTTTTGAATCAACTTTTCCATATACTACCGGTTTTTTATCTTTCATGTAAACCTGAATCATAGGTTCTTGTTCACAAAAACCAGCACATCCTGCAGTAGTTACGATAATATCGCTTCTATTACTTTTATTAATAAGTTCAACCAGGGTGTTCATAGTTTCTCTTGCACCGGCAGCAATACCGCAGGTTCCAAGACAAACCACAATTTTAATCCGGTGCTCACCAGTACGTAACTCGAGATCCCTTTTAACTCTCTCTTTAATTTTTTTTAGTTCTTCCAAATTCTTCATTTTTCTCCCCTTTATTTTGTATTATTAAATATTAATATGATAAATTTAGTACCTCGTTTAACAAAAAGCCTTTTCAAAAGATTTCTATAAATTTAAAATATTCCGAATTGTGAATCAATTCCAATTTTTTTTAGCTCTTCATCTATTGAAACATAAATAAAATCTCGAACCTCTTTCTGTTGCATCTCAGAATAACTGACAATTTCTCTAATCTTTTTAACACTAAAAATGGATATCTTTTTATTGCCTTTCTTCTGAATAAAAATTTCAAAATTAATTTTTGGCCAACCGTAGATAGCATCAACAAAAGCTCTGGCTACATCTCCGAAGGGTTTAGCATCGATATGGGAAATATTTATCTTAAATTCTAAACAAGCTCCCCCTTTCCCCAAGTTAAAAATTCTAAGGTAACCCCCTGTGCCTTCTGCTGCTTTCTTTAAAAGCGGAAGTCCTAACCCAACTTTTCTGGTTTTTCGAGAAGTTACAAAAGGGTCGGTAACATCTTTATCTTTAATTCCCATCCCATTATCTTCTATCTTACAAAAAAAAAGATTATCTTTAATTCCCAAGATAATTTTAACTTCTGTGGCTCCGGCTTTTACAGAATTTTCTAATATATCAAATAGGTGATCTGCTAAATCTTTCATTGTTTACTTCTTTTTAAAAAATCTTTCAAAGATATAAAATTCTTAATCACTTCCCTGTTATCTTCCATAAAAAAGAGCCCTATATCTTCAACCCCATGACTATCTGAACCGGCTATCACCGGAAATCCATCCCAGATATTGCCTAACTGAAATTTATCTTTTCTCCACTTAAATTTAGAAACTTCTACAGCATCAAAGTCTGCTTTTTGATCCAAAAACCCTAATTGACTAAGTAGACTAAACCTATCTTTATCAATATGAGCAGGAATGGCAATTCCTTCTATGTTGTGTATAAAATCAATCAAATTATCTAATCCTATATCTAAAGCTACCTGTCTTAAGACATCGTCAATCCCAATAATTTCACCCTTTAGGTCATAATATAGCTGGTTCCCAAAAACTCTGGAATTATTCTTCTTCCCGGGTAAGTATTTATCTATTTCTTTCCCCATTTTTAAAAGCGCTTCAATGTTGGAAAAATAAGCCAAGAGGTGAACTTCTTCTCTACTGGTTAATTCAACCCCCGGAATTACTCGAATAGGCATACCTTCGCTCAGCTTACAAGCTAAAATTGAATGTTGAACAGTATTATGATCAGTAATAGATATAAGATCAATCTCTTTCTGAACAGCCTGCTCTAAAATGAGCTGAGGTGACATCATATCATCAGCACAAGCCGAAAGAGCAGAATGGATATGTAAATCAATCCTTTGCAGTTTCAGCCTCCATCATACAATATATTTCTCCGCATATAGTAAAAGAATCTTTATCGGTTCGGAGTAAATTAACCTTTTCTTCTTTGGCTTTTTTAATTACTTCTTTCTCAACAGTCACATTATTAGTAAATATTATTGACTTGATATCTTTTATAAGAGCAACCGCAATACTATTCTTGTGAGCTTGAATAGTAACCCAGATACATTCCGGCTCTGCATGTGCCATAACATCAGACATCAAATCTCCACAATAACCGTTTTCAATTTTGCAATCAGTACAAAAAACAATTTTTTCCAATCGGCATCCATCAATTATTTTACTTAATTTCATTCTTTACCCCCAAATTAATTATTGCTTTTAACTCTGTTCCGGTCTCTAAAGAAGATTTAATCTCTAATTTATCGGCATAACGTTCGATATTGGGAAGTCCCATTCCGGCACCAAAACCCAAAGCCCTGATCTTTTCCGATGCTGTGGTGAATCCCGGCTTTAAGGCAAGCTTAACATCTGGAATCCCAGGACCTTTATCATGAGCATAGATTATCATATTATCATCATCATTAACCTGGATAGTCATACTACCCCCCAGGGAATGAAGACAAATATTCATCTCCGCCTCATAGCAGACAATGGCAATTCTACGAATAATATCTTTACTGATTCCCAGGTTCTGAAAATATTTTTTAGTTATGCTGGCCACTCTGCCGGCATTATCAAAATCATCTCCCTTAACTTCGAAACGAAGCCGTTTTTTAACAATATGTTTAATTAAATCATGGGAAATTTGGGTATTTTTTATTTCTTTATCTTCAACTTTTTCGGCAATTGACTGAACTACAACCAGCAATCTATTTAAAATATCACTCAGGGTTATTACACCAACAATTCTTTTACTATCTGAAGATTCGGTAACCGGAAGCCGCCCTACTCCAAATCTTTCTAACTTATGAATTGCCGAAACTACTGAAATATTTTGAGGTATGGTAATTACATCTCTACTCATATAATCAGTAATTTTATTATCTACATAGCCCTTATCAAAGGCAGTGATAACATCATCGATACTTACGATGCCTATAATATTTTTTACGTTGTTAAGGATAGGAACTCCGGAAATTTTTTTCTCCTTAAGTTTTAACTGAATTTCTCGAAAGGTGGTATTTTCCTTAAAAAAGATTACTTTCTTAGACATAGCTTCTTTAACTTTTATTTCGTAAATCAGCTCATTAACTAAGGTTAACTTTTCTTTGGAATAATTAGCGCTCATTTATTCTTCTCTTCTTTTATTAATTCCTTAACAATTTTTTTACAAGAAGCAAACATCAGGTTGTCTGTCTTTAAAAGGGGGATATGGTGAGATTTAGCCAAACCAATTGCTTCTTGAGGAGGTAGTTTACCTCGCACAAAAACAATGGCAATAGCTCCAGTTAATTCGGCTGTACGAACAACTTGCGAAGAGGTTAAACCGGTTAAGAGTACATATTCATCCTTGGAATAAGCCAGGATATCGCTCAAAAGATCACTTGCGCCGAAGTCTGTGATTTCTTGATCTAAAAAATCTTCACCGCATAAAACTTCCGCATCTAAAACGCGAATTAAATCTTTAATTTTCATAATAGCCCTTTCCTAAAATACATCTATATATGTTATTTTATATTATCTTTCTTAACCTTACGGTAAATACGATTTTAACTTTTATTAATTAATTGTGAAATAAATCACAAATAACATAAAAAGACTTTATCACAAGTTTAAATAGTATGTCAACCCTTCAAGCTCAATAGATAAGTCTACATTATGTATTTTAATTTCCCGGGGCAATGTAATATGGACGGGGGCAAAATTTAAAATGGCTTTAATCCCGCCCGCAACCATTTTATCTGCCACTTCCTGGGCTGAATCAGCTGGTACTACTAATATTCCAATATTTATATTTTCCGTTTGGATAAATTTTTCTATCTCTTTTGTACCGTAAATAAAAATATGGTCAAGTTTTTTGCCAATTTTCGAGGGATTATTATCAAAAATTCCCTTAATTATAAAGCCTCTTTTCTGAAAGCCTTTATAATTTACCAAGGCCTTGCCTAAATTCCCTGCTCCGGCAATGATAACTGACCATTTTTTATCTAATCCTAATATTTTTTTTAATTCTCTGCTAAGATCTGTTAAGGGATATCCGATTCCTCGTTTGCCAAATTCTCCAAAATAAGCCAGGTCTTTACGAATTTGTGTTGAATTTATTCCGGTCATTTCGGCAATTTCAGAAGAAGAAATATATTTTGGTTTTCTTTTATTTATATTTTCAATTAACTTTTCTAAACAACGATGGTATATAGATAGCCTGTTTATTGTAACGGAAGGGATATTTTTTCTCTTCAAACTTATATTTCCTTTTCCTATCTAGTTGTTACCCATATTTCATAACCAAATTTCTTCAATTTCTCTGAAATTGCTTTAGCCTCATCTGAAGTTTTAAATTCCCCTACTTGAACCTTGTAAAGGGTTTTTCCTTTAACTACATAAGTCTGGTATCCTTTACCTCTTATCTCTTTGGCTAAATTCTGGGCACCTTCTTCTTTTGAAAAAGCTCCTACCTGAACAGTATACACCTTCTTATCTGAAACTGTTTCAGACTCCTCTATTATCTTTACTTCTGGTTCTACTTTTGGAGTTTTAATCACGCTCGGCTCAGTAAGTGGTGGCTTTTCTTCTGGAGTAACCTCTTTTTTTATTTCTTCCTCAGGGGATTTCTCCTTTTCTTCAACCTTTTCCACTGTTTCCTTTTGGAGTAACTCAACAGGCGCTTTTACTACAGGAGATTCCACCTTTTCTTCTTCCACAATTGTCGGTTCTTCAGGAGGAATATAACTCCTATCCCTGGCCAAATTAAAAGCCACACCTAAAATTATTATCGCGCCTATTAAAATTATAAAGGTTTCCAGATTGCTTCTGCTTTTCCTCTTATAAATCCTACTAGCTTTTCTCATATTAAATCATACTCCTATACTAACTTTTGGATAGACCTTGTTTAGTAGATGCTCATCCCCGATCAGGTCGAGGACAGGCTTAACAGGGCAGATAAAAGTTTGTATCATATTTTTTACATTATATACTACTATACTTTAATTATTCTACAAATATTTTTAAAATCCTTCTTTTTTTCTTTTAATTTATATATATTATTCAGTTTGTTAAATATTTTTTATTATGATAACATAACTAGTGAATAGTCGCTAGTAGTTAGTGAATAGTATCTCGTTAAGAATTAGTTATCCGGTTAGCCAGTTTACCAGTTAAAATACTGGTTACAAGTTGCAGGTTACGAGTTGTAAGTTTAAAAAAAGCCTTTACAGTGAACCGAAATCTAAAAACTGAAAACCGCTTTTCCTTATCTAAAAACTAAAA
>Ga0209386_1000875_pt1 | contig 13525 bp, 22 predicted proteins | sample NGEPertwo_FD_184510 | JGI IMG/M metagenome (GOLD analysis project Ga0209386, IMG submission 184510) | Arctic peat soil microbial communities from the Barrow Environmental Observatory site, Barrow, Alaska, USA - NGEE Permafrost154B-two... | ecosystem: Environmental > Terrestrial > Soil > Wetlands... | reverse complement strand
CCGTTCTTCGTTCTTCTGGAGCTTCAGCGCTTCAATGGCAGCTGCTGTGGCTATCTCCTGTATGTTAACCATACCGAGTCTTTTACCCATTGAAATCGCTCCTCCATACTATCTCCAGTCTCATCACCAATAACCATACCGCAAGCACTAAGCAGTAAATAGCATCCGGCACATTATGTGTAACTAATAAAACAATGCTCATCATGCCTGCCACTATACTCAGCACCAAGCAGACATCCTTTAGCTTATGCAGCATCATTTGAGATACCCCCTCACCTTTAATTTGTCCTCATGCCGTTCCATTAGATAATCAAAATCAAGCGTGTAATCCTCGCATAGCGTTTGCGCTAAGGTTATAGCAGACTGGGCAACGTCTATAGACTCAAGAACCGTTTTTACTGCCCACTGCTTATCACTTAGATACGGTGTATGGTCACTCTCTCCACTCAGTCCCCTGCCTTTGCCAATTAGCTGAAAAAGCTCCCCAACTTCCTCCAATACTTTTGCTGTGCAGCTTTCTAATGTTGGAGTTAAATTATTTAAAACTGGAAATACAATGCCTGCTTGATTCATCGGCTCAATCCCTCCCTTTCATATTCGGACACGTTCTGCACGGCAACAACTCTCGATCACTAAACCTAAAAGAGCAATCTTTGCAATTTAGAATCATTGCTCACACTACCTTTCCTTTTCCCAGCCCGGCATATTCGAATACACGCTTTTGTTCTTCAAGTGAAAACTTGGCAAACTTCGCGACAAGATCTGTAACTTTACAAAAATCATGGTGCATTATATTTCCAGTGAATTCCCACTCATCTTCATAGATCCAATCATCACAAATAATACATTCTCCCACTATCGCTCCGCATGCCATTACCCAAGATCCTTTCTTGTGTCATCTTTTAAATACCCCTCTAAAACTTCCTTAGCCTCAACCCAACCAAAGCAAACCGTTGCTAAATAACCCTGCTCGGTAACTCCACCTATAAACCACTTTTGACTTGCCGAAGTCGTATTGCCTTTTACCTTCATTTCGATATACAGACCGTGATAACCGCATCTAGCCACTGGCAAAAAGATGTCTGAAACTCCTGCCAACATGCCTTCCTTTTTCATCCTCGCCCCTTGGATTACGTTTCTCTTTCCTGCGTTTGGAATTGCATGGAGAAGGGAAAGTTCAGGGTATTGGTTTTGCAGCATTCTCGCCCATTCGAAAAAGGTGATTTGCTCAGCGCTTTCTAAGTGCCTCATTCGATTTCCTCATAACCGCTAACCTTAATTATTTTTCTGCCACATTTAGGGCAATAATACATATCGTTATCATTGGGATCTCCGTTATTAAATTCCCATGATGCTTCACATTTAGAGCACGACCATGTTCCTGAGTCATCTTCTTCCCATTCGCACGTTTCCTTTTGTTCAGATGACTCATATTTACCTAGCCTATACCTTAATTCGGCATGGCCTACCGCCATGTGATAGATAAGAGACACTGGGCAATTGCAACCCATGTTTTCAGCAAAATCTATAGCTTCGCCATCTTGGTCAATATCACATTTCGCTTTACATTCTCGTTTGCAATATTCAACCAGATTGATATCTCCTTCGCCGTTAAAGTCACGAAGGAAGACTTCTGCATCTTTGATCATGGTCATATTGTGAAGATATTGGTAATTCCCTTCTGGAGTTTCGGTTACTAACTGTTTCATTTTGGTGCCTCCACTCTCTCAAACTCCACAACCCATACCCAAGGATTTGACGCGAATGGGTATCCCCTTTTTAAATTGATGCTGTCCCATAATCCAGCAAAGGCGCATTTGTTAATTTCAACACCGCGAAGATTAAATTGCTCGTAGTAATCAGGGTGTTGATAGTCGTATGGGTCTTTTACTCCCTCGTCTTGGGCATCCTCTTCAGTTATGTCCTGTAACCTCTCAACTCGGATATCTTTGACCTTGAGGAATAACCTAGCTGCTTTGCGTGGCATGTGGATTGAGGGTTTCCATTTTATACTTTGGTCCTCGAGTAAAAAACCATCAGCATCATACAGATCAATATTTAAACTTCCGTCTGCAGCATAATAAATAGTTTCTTCGTCATAATGTGTGTAGCCGTTTTCATCTACTCGACATAGTTTTGTCCACGTTTCCCGCACCCACAGAATGTCGCCAACTTGATATTTTGGTTTTGAATAATGGTGAATAATCGACTTATGTGGATGTTCCCAACCACAACAACCAATATCACTGCTTTCTGTAGAGTCCATTATCCAACCAGTCCATGTATAGTTTTCGGGTGGTTGTGGCTTAATTACCCTCCTCGTCATTGTCTTTCTTCCTGCTAAAATTGTCTGAACCATAGGTGTTGAAAATATAATTGGCTTTTCTTTACTTAACATACTTTTTTCCCTCCACTCCTCCGTGATGCTCCTTAGCTCCATCCCACTTAAATATTCCGACATTACTATCCATCTCATTTTCTTGTCTAAATTTCCAGACGGTTATCGTTGAGCATTTCAATTCTTTGGCTATTTCGCTGTCTTTCAGGCCGTTTTCCCAAAGTTTGGTTATGCGTTCATGGGTTGCTGAGTTGTTATTAACAGAATTACTCTTCAGGTAGTTTCTCTTGCGCCATTGTTGTACGGCCACTTTGGAGCAGTTTGAATGCTTGGCAATTTCAGCATCGAGTAGGCCTTTATTCCAAAGGGTTAAAGCTTCTTCCTTGTCAATTTTTGGCATTATACTTGCCCCTTTCTTTGTATTTTGGCTTTCTTCTCCCTTTCCCTGAATCCGCATGATATGGAATGTTCCCCTTCCGTTTTGGGGATGTTTCCCCAGCTCTTCATGGCAGCGAATATATCTGGCCTTACCCCGGATCGTTGACAATCCCTTGCTCCTGAACATAATGCTCGTAAAAATCTGCCCATTTCCTTGGCTTGGGATGGAGTTAAGATATCGTGATAAGTTAATCGCTGTTTGGAGTATTGACGAGGTGTTTTGGCTAACACGGTTGACCTCCTAAAACCTTAGCGATCTTTGATACTACGATGATTGGTCTGCACCATTCTCTCTGAAACTTCGCCCAATCGGCATCCACGTTTCCGGCCTGATCCTTAAACAGCATTGCATATGGCACGAATCCAGCCTTAATGGTGTCCTTTAGTCTTTTTTCGGCCTTACCGAATGTATCTCCCTTGTATCCGATCAACACATAGCAGCACGCGATATGGCTTGACATTTTAAACCCTGCACCTTGAAGCAACCTTCCTGCGTTAACTAATGGCTCGTAGTCGTCAGAAGTGTCATAGGCAAAATACATTCGTTTTGTTTTTATTTCGTGTAACCTTTTAGCGTGCCACTTTTTCAAGATCTTCGCCTCTAGTCCACCTGTAAATTCAGGGTTTCTCTCCTGTCTTGCCAACATTTTAAAAACTGCTTCAACATGTTCATTTGAACAAGCTAATAAATTATCATCAAGAACGTTCCATCCATCGTGGATCGTTAGCTCTCTCAGTTTTCCTTCACGCTTTGGAACCGCACAAAACCAGCAATTATTATGGCAACCGCGGCTTGTGATCGTGTAACCTTCTTTGAGATACAATCCGGGTATAAAGTCTCCACCAGGAGCATTATAGGCAGGTCCACCCATCTTTACCGGAACACCAACTGATCTCCATTGCATTGCAAGCCATTCAGCGTGTTTCATATCGTAAGTGAACACAACTGACACGTGAACCTCGTCTATTTCGGGCATAAACATTGGAGGGCAATCGGTAAACACTAATTCATCAGTTGGAGTGGCTTTGGTTATTCGTGGGAATACTCTGGCTATCTTCATTGTTCTTCCTCCCTACGTGCCCTCTGTAAGCTTTAATTGCCTTGGTTATATCCATTTGTACCCCCGAGCTCTTAGCTAGGCTAGAAGCTACCAAAATGGAGCTTAGGAATGATTTTGCTTGGTCTACTTGGATTGGCGTTAATCCTTCAAATGGTAGATGTATGTTGGGCGTGCCTGTTTTCCTGGACATGGCTTATCCCTCCTACTCATTGCTTCGTTCTGTGGTCATAGTCCTTAGCAAAGATGAAATAGTCCTTACTCATGCCCAAAATTCTCGATACCGTGGCCTCTCCGAAATCTCCCAATCTTTCCTCAAGTGCCTTCGGGTAATAGTTTGTCGTGAATCCAGTGAGTAAGTTGTTTCTGTATCTTAAATCAATCAGTCGGTAGTACATGCTCTGAATCCATTCTGTCGGCTTCTCCTTGCCTATATCATCAAGCATCAGGACTTCCACTGTTGATAAGTACTCAATCTTCTTTTCAATGCCTTCATCGTCCTTGGTAAACATTGCGTTTTTCAATTCGGCGAGAAGGTCGGCTGAGGAAACAAATACAATTTTAACGCCTTTATCTAGCATATCTTTTGCGATTATGCAAGCTAACATCGTTTTACCAATTCCGGCATTTCCAACTAGGCAAAATCCTTTAGACTCTGAATCTGAGTTAATTAGTTCTGGCCACACTGTCAGATATTTCTTAATGCCTTCAAGCATGTTTTTGTTAGCTGGATTTACTCTGTATCCGTCAATGGTATATTTGAGCTGTTGGCTCCTCAGTCCCGATGATTTCAGTTTTCTTGACGCTGCCTTTGACCCCTTGCATGTACAATCTGAGTAAATCATGTATCCGCTCGGATCTTCTCCAACCGCAATGATTTCTCTATCTTGGCACTTGTCACAGCTGAAGATCTTTTCTACTGGTTTGTAATCCGACCCCGCATAGTAAACGCCGTATTTATTAGGTTTTGTTAAGTTCGATGCAGTAAGGGTCTGTTTCCCATGGTTTAAGATCTCCCTGATCGACTTCATTTGATTTACTTCTTCCACTTTTATTTCCCCTCCCTATGTAATTAATCCACATTTGTCCATCACTCAGAAAATTAGGTAATGCGTTTTTCTGCTTTAGGAAATTTATCAATGTGAATTTATTTGAATAATAAAAATCAGAATCATGTAGCAATCTTGAATATTGGGTTATAGCAAGGATCACCTTTTCCTTACCTGGCTTTTTAAGTGCCTTGGCTATTTCCTTCTTCAACGGCTCTGATTCCGTATGCTTGATGATTTCCTCGGCGTTCCAAAGTTCCAAAATTTCCAATTCGTCAGGTGTATATATATACTTCTTTTCATTCTTCAAATTCTTTAAATTCTTTAAAGTATTGTCTGTGTTGGCTGGTTGTTGGTTTGTTGTTGGCTGGTTGTTGGCTGGTTGTTGGCTTTCTATATCGTCCTCCCATAATACGTGGCTGTCGTGCTGGATGTAGTCATTATCTTGTTGTTGGGTTTTTGACCTTCTTAACACTTTGGACACATCTTGTTCGTATATTTGCGTTATTTGGTTGTTGGCTGGTATTTCGGTATCTTCACCCTGATAAATAGAGTAATTAAGCACCTTTACAACACTAAACTTGTTGTTGGATTTTACGGTAATCATCTCTAAATTCCGTAAAACCTTTAGCCTATCATAAATCGTGCCTTCCTTCTGTTTTAGGGCATCAGCGATAACTTTTCTCCCAGTAATAAAGCAGCCCTTTTCAAGTATTTCCTCTTTACCATTCCAAATAATTTTCGTTTCGTTATGGTTTGCTCGAAGTAAACAATAAGAAAATAATTGGTAAAGATCAGGCTTGAGAAAAATCGGATTATCTAAAATCTTACGATGTAGCTTTATCCATCCTGCCACCTGACCATCTCCCCTTTATCAAAACAGTGTCGTCCCGATTGTTTTAACTGCCGAACATTTCAGTCTGTGTATATTCCTCAACCAGGTCTTCCCAACCAACACCGATATAGTCCAGGACATGCCCCTTAAAACAATAGTGTTCCGTATTGGAGATCTTCGAGTAAATTCTTTCTCGGTGTCAGCCTATCGAATGCGCATGGTCTCATATCTAATAGCCAATCATGCGGTAAAGCATTTAATTTTATGTCGTCACTGATAGCACAGGCAAACGTTTTCATTTCCCTTGCCATGCCGTATTTCATCAAAGCCGTCCATTTCTGCGGGTAATATTTGCGTAGGATTTCAATGTTATTTCTCTCATAAGCAAGGCCAGTGCCACAAACATAGCAGCCATTACGCTCAAACAATTTTTTACCACCCTCATCTGTCAGGTCATACAACGGTGCATAGGGCACGTTAAATTTGTGTATATAAGCCCAAACATCAACATCAGTCCAAATTGATAAAGGATTGGAATACAAATAATTTTTAGCTGTATTGTACAGAAATCCATAATCAAGAAAAGTAAAGGTCCTGCGCCTAGATTCACTTGCTAACAGACCTCGAAAGAGCGTGTCACACCCAAGTTTCTTTTGGATCTTTTGTGAAGGTCGTTCCTTGATGAAATTACAACAACTGTGCGATATCCTCATATCTGGGAACTTCCTCAACATTTCGTAATACCTGTCGTTCCCCTTTGATTGTTCCAGGCTGTGCTTCAGAAACACATTAATGTTAATCCGGGGAGCATCCAGTTTAGTGGCATCTTTACCGAGGATTGGAAAGCCGTACTGTTCTGCTATAAACCAAAAGCTTATGAGCGTTCCTTTCTCCCAAACGAGTTTTCGACTGCGAAAATTTTCCCACATCTCAGGGGTCACGGCTTCGTTCAGCTTGTCGGTCGAAAGTAAACGTCCTTTCTTATTTAGGAATTTGCCGATTTCTCCACGTTCTTCAATCAGTGACAGGACTTCTTTTTGCGCTTCATATTTCAGTCGTGGTACCTTCGTCCTATCTAGTTTTGTTTCATAAAAGTTATCGCCACCCCAATTCTTACCGATTTTCCTGGCAAAATTGAGGCTTTCTGGATACTCAACACCCGTATTGCCAAAAATAACAACCATATTCTTATCTTGCTCGGGACAGGTTGTGCGAATTAAGTGCCAAAGTGCGGTTGAGTCTTTTCCACCAGAAAAGGCAAGAGCAACTTTTTTACCTTGTTTAAATGTTTCACGGATTATTTCTTTAGCCTTTTCGACCTTTTCATCAAGGCTCCATGATTGCATTTCCTGTAATTCTGAGTATTGGAATACGCTTTGTTTTTTCTTGCTCATTTTACCCCTGCTTCCTTTGCCAAGCCTGATTCAAAATGGACACATCTCCAACTCAATTACCTTCCCTGCCTCCGCAATCACGGTATCCTTCTTGGTCATATCATGGATCTCAGAGATCATTTGCGCAGCGTTCGCGTTGCCGTCCGACAAGTGAATCAGGACTATCTTTTTGACTTTAGTCAGATCATTTGCCGCTAAAAATCCCTTAACATTTTCTAACGAAAAATGACTTTCAATTAGACGATTCTTTAAACTTAATGGTATTAATCCTGCTTCGATATTTGCATCTAATGTCTCTTTGCAGTAATTACATTCGATTAGAATCACATTAAGCCCGTTGAATCTATGACGAATGTAATAAGTATCTGTGGCAAATAACAACTTTTCACCCGTTGGTTTGTATTGGATTAGGTACCCAACCGCACCAGGGCAATCATGCTCTGTGGGGAATGGGAGGACGGTGAAGTCCTCCATATCAAATTGGAAACCCGCCCTGATAAGCTCAATGCGGTGGCCTTCTATTTTGATTGAGGTTGCGGTATCGAGGGTCATAAAAGTGTCAATTCCGGCCTTCGTAACGTCCCTTACACCCTTACAATGATCTTGATGGCTATGGGTAACTAGGCATCCCTTAACCCTTGTCAGATCGAAGTCTAATGCCTTCTGGATGTCTTTGAATTTAATTCCACAATCAAGGATCAATGTGCCCGTTGGCGTCTGTAGGAGGTAGCAGTTTCCCTTGGAACTGCTACCCAATACTTTTAACTTCATGGTCTAGAACCCAGGCCCTTTAGTCTTCTTAGCCTCTGCCTTTTTATCCATCTCGACTATTTCAGCATCGGTAATCCCTTTATCGGATTCGTTTTCTTTAAGTTCATCCGGGTTATTGCCATCATCCTCGGGCTCATCGTTTGACGCGATATCAACGATATTGCCATTGGCATTCTCGGCGATCGTTTGCTCAACTTCGGCTTCCGAGAAGTCGTTCTCGACTTGTTTGAACTTCATGTAATCATCATCAATCTTCTGGCTGTCGATTGTAATATCGTTGTATGCTGCCCTGTAAATAGTCTTTAGGCACATCTTGTCAAACCAACCCTCAATCGTTTCCTTACCGACTTTCGCGCCATTTTCCCATACGTCTTTTTCTCCACCCCAAAATTCAGCAGACGCTTTCGCGGGTCTACGTCGCTCTATATCCTTCATAGTCATGACCACCAGCTTGTTTTTCTCGGGATCCTTTTTATATAGATGGTAGTAGAATCCGCCGATTATCTCGCCCCGGTCGAAGTCGTTGGTGATTTCAAAATCAAAGGATTCGAATTCATTCTTGAAACTTTTTTTGTGCGATTTAAATATGTCGGTGGAATAAACCAGCTCAATAATAACGGCATCAGGGACATCTAGTCCGTATTTCTTAGCCTTTAATTCAATGCCTCGGTACCCTGGCATGAACGTCAAATTGTACTTTTGCGTTGCGTTATCTTTGTAAGGTATTAGGTTGACGTGGTTAGCCTGCGTTGGATCCCAACCAATTCGCGCTGCGGATACTACGCTTTGGGACAGTTTCTCCATGTCAATGTTTGACCAAATGACAGGAACCTTATCTTGGTATTTAGCCGATTTCTTTAAGCGGCCAAGCTCTGCTTTCTTTAGCGACATGTCGGCGACTATGAAGTAATTCTGGACTAATCTGCGCTGGAAGCTTGTTAGTGCTATATCACTGCCTACGCTCCCTTGGAATTCTGCGAGTACCTTGTTGGTGAATCGTTCCGCTACCGTGAGTTCTGCGTCGTTTTTGACGGTTAATGTGTTGTTTGTCATGATTTAATTTCCCCCTCAATTTTCTCCTCGACTCCATATTCTAGGCCACGCAAATACGCTTCTTTTAAAGATTTCGTCACCCATCTTAGGTCCCTATGAAAAGTAGCGTCTTCTGGTTCCATGGCGTCAGAGTAAACATTAATCACCTTTCCATCGACCTTTTCGACGATATATCCGGCGTATTCTTTGCCCGCCCCGTTATTAGATAATCCCCATTCTTTATCCACTTCACTTGATAATTCTTCGTAATTACATAAAAAGACTTCGTACATTTATATCACCTCGATTCTGAGGGTTTTATCCGGCTCGCTCTTGATCAAATTAATAACTTGGCTCCCTGTCTCGATGATCCGCGATACCGACTCCCGGAAGTCGATAAAGATCGGAGCCACGCAACCGTAGTGATCAGCCAGGACATTAATAATATCTAACCCAGCATTAACCTTGCCCGCGTGGTTTACATCAGGCCACCCCACGCCATCAACCATGGCTTCACAACACTCACTTATCCCGCCATTTATTTGAGTTTCAAACAATCGCCATTTCACCATCTCGAACTTGCTGTTGATGTTGCCTTCAAGTAAATTAACCTTGGCCTTGATGAACTGTTCAATCAGATATCGTTGCTTTTCGAATTGGCTTAACTGTGCCGATAGGGTGCGTTCCTCGTCCTTGAGCTCATCAATCCGTTCTTTGGTCTTTATCGCCACGTCTCGATTGTTAAGAAGCTTGTTCAAAGAGTTAATCTGCTCAGTGGCTTTGTTTTTCCGCTGAAGAAGCTCGGACGTTGTGTCTGTGATTGGCTTATTGAGTTCATCTTTGATTCCTTGGAGCTGCAGTTGAAGGTTTGAATATGCGGGATCTGTATCGTAGTTTGCGCCGTAGGTTCGTGCCTTCTCAGCTTGGAGCTCTTTATCTAGCTCTAATAGGCGCTCGGTAACGGTTGAAAGGTTCATTCCGTGATTCATGAGATCGTTATTAAGGGCATCTAGCTCATCCTTTAAGTTAACTTGGTTAGCTCCAATTTGCTTGCCTCCTGAGCTTATATTGGCGAGGTCTTGCGCTTTGTTTTGTTCAAAGTTCTTGCTCATTTGAGCTATCTTAAGATCCTTTTTACCTTGCGGTAAGGACTGCTCGCATGTCGGGCAGACAAAGTCATTTTGGTCAGGCTCAATGAATTGCTTTTCGTTTTCCTTGTTCCATGCATCGCGAAGTTTTACTAGGTCGGCTTCATTCTCGGTGATAAGCTTACGTTTATCTCTGACCCTTACTTCGGTCGATTTAATATCACTGTTCAGCCGGTACTGCTCTCCTGCCAATTTAGACTTTTCGTCGATGGCTTTATTGAGTCCAGCCATATTCTCCGCGTCCAGTTCCTTCTTCCGTTCGTCGATGGCGGTATTTAGCTGGAAGGATTCCTGCAGTTTCTCTTTATAGAGAGAGGCCAAGTGACTAGCGCCCATCATGCTTCGCTCAATTGTTCTCAAGGTTGCTTTATGCTCTAGTATTTTTTCCTCTACAACTGCGTAATTAACTTCTTGTTCGTCGGCCGTGATTTTCCGTGATTGCTCACTTATACGGATTGGGATTGCCTCGATTTGTTTATTGAGCATTTTTATTTTTTCAGTAATGATCTTTTTGTGATCAGAAATAGTTCTGCCGGTATTAATAATGTTCAGGAGATCGAGCATGCTCTTGTCGGCTACAGTCACGACAGAATCAATAACGTCCGCGTCTGATACGTCTCCACATATCTCCATTAAGGTCTTGCGTCGATCCTCCCATTTGAGTTGAGTGCAGAAATAAAATGGATTAGTCAGGAGTTTAAAAGCGTTTTCATCAATGATCGCGTTAATTTGGTCGGTGTATTCCTTTTTCTTGACCGGCACTGTATCCACCCAATAGGATGTTTGGTGTCCGGTGAATTCCTTTTCCGCTTCTCCACGCTTTTTTGTCCATACCTCTTCTAGCATCTTACGCAGGGTTTTGGGTTGGCCGTTGATCAGGAGTTCCAAGGTGACTTCCGTTTCGACATAATGGCGGTCGTTTCCGTCTTTGTCTTGGGGTTTGACGGAGAAGTCTTTGCGGTTGGTGGAATCTTTATCGAAGAGGACCCATAAGAAAGCATCGTTCGCCGTTGTTTTTCCTGTGCCGTTATCACCGAAGATGTTAACGTTCATGCCTTGGCCAAGGTCAAGAATATGGTGGACCGTTCCCTTAAAGTTCCGTTGCTCCATCTTGGAGAGTTTTATTTCATTCATTTCACATTCTCCTTATCCTTAATCGCTTTTAATGCTTTTTCGGCCCTATCCTTTGCGTTTTCTCCCGTAAACCAATATTCTGAGTGTTCGTCAATATCTCTTTGATGTTGCTTAACTTCAGCTTCCGTGGTTGATAATTCAGCAGTAATATGAAATTTAAGTATTTTGCCTGTTTCAACCCATCGTTCAGTTTTCCACTTGCCTTTAATATGGTGAACCTCTTGGCATATTCCGTAATAAGATTCCCCAACCTTACAGGGTAGCACTATCAGCCTTCCTTCCCTGTAAGCAATAACCAACTTCCCATATGAACACGACTTACATACTTTAGCTACGACTAGGCATGCCCCGGTATCCTCGAATGGACAATTTTCCATTCTTAACCCTTCTCCCTCAAAACTTGCTCCAAATACCACGGTTCAAGCAACGATTGCACTTTGGTCACATTTATGACACACTTAGGGTGAGATATTTCCTGTGGGGCCTCTGTTAGCAGCAGGGCCTTTTTCACGTCCGTATAGTCATGTGGTAATGACCTATCGTCCCAGGCTTCATTTTTTGCCTCCAAGGCAGCGGATACCGCGCTGACCTTTTCATCCGTGGTATAGCTTTTATCATCGATAATCGCGGTAATAACTCCAATAGTGTAGGCAGGCAAACTTGATTTGCCTAAAAAGTTTGCTTGATTAATCATCATTTCTTTATAATTCAATTGGCTTCTCCTCCCCTCATCTCGCCTTTATAAGCGTTCTTGTCGCGCCTGATACCCGATGTTCTACCTGAAAACATTCCGGGCAATCTTTAACGATCAGCCAGTTCAGCGGCCTTAGGTGTAGTGACTCGAGCCTGATTTTCTGCGCCCGTGTGGGATTCCGTCCGTGCTTGATAGGTCATCCCTCCCCTTTAAATAGCATTTCGTGTGGCCAATTGATAAGAATGATTTGTTGCAATTTAGCCATAAGTTCTTTTAGTTCCTCAAAGTTAGCCTGATTGTCTTGCCTGACTTTAGGGTCTTTGTATCGCCCAGCCTGTGAGATGAGTAACATTTGCATTTTTTGTATTTTTTGATGGGTTTTAGTGTTCATGCTTTTGGGTTTTTCTGTTAGGTTGAAGAAGCCGTTTGTCGGTTTATAGGGAAACGTCACATATGACATGGTTTTTCACCTCGCTTTCTACAGCTTCACGGACCCGCCTCTGAGTATTCGCGCCCATATTTTCTGCTCAACCAGATATGCTTCGACTTCGCGCCGGATCCAATCAATTTTCAGTAATTGCCGGCGAATGGACTTCATGAATTTTTTAAACATTTCTTCCCCGCCCTTCTTACCCGCGATTATCCAATTCGCTTGCGACTATTTCGCAAATTACATTGAGAAGTCTTTCTTCCACAGATTCAACCGTGACTTCCTTTGCTCCCTCTGCCTTGATTAGACCCAACTCTCCCCGACACTCCTTGCAAAACAGATAGCCTTTGGTTTCATATTGGGAAATCTTAATCTCAATTGCCTGATAGCCATCTTTTTTCTCAGTGAAGTATTTACCGTCTTGAGTCTCAGACTTTTGGCACTTGTCGCATATAGCTGTTATTTTGAACATTTTGGCCACGTCCTTTCTACTTTGCTGACTTTTTAACAAGCTCTTAGAATAAAACCGTATCCCATTTGGTTAATAATCATTTTCTGTATGCAAACTCACCAAAGTATTTAATCTCAGCATTTTTTCGAGCCAACACTGCGTCCTTAAGTTCGATAAAGCTACCAAGATGCTTTGATTTACCGTTTGTAGTTATCGTCGCTCTCCATCGTTTTTCTTTCCAATCAATCCCAGTTACTCCGGATTTATTAGTAGATTTAACTCTCCTATTTTGCCCATTTTCAGAAGACGAGCAAATTCTGATATTACTTCTTCGATTATCCAAAGTGTCATGATTTATGTGATCTACTTGCTTTGATGCGCTAGGCTCCAATATCCACCTGTGGAGGGAATAATTTTCTTTAATACCGTTTATGGTTGCTGATCCAAGGACACTTTTATGTCCATGTCCATCTATACAATAAAACCAAGTATTTGGATATTCCATAACTCTTTCGAGATCACATGTATCAATAATTGCCTCGCAGGTGTTAGTTCTTGTTCGCAAATAGATGACTGTCGTATCTCCGCAAACTTCGTAATGGTTTTTCATTTATACCTCCCCGCCTACTCCTTTTTAAGTAAATAGTTAGTATCAACCTCTAACTCTACAATAGGATAGACCCGCCTTCTTGGCGTCTTGGCTGGCTTCATTCGCTGGATTTGGCATTTAATTCATTCCCCTTTCGTGAAAAT
>Ga0209386_1000874_pt1 | contig 13527 bp, 13 predicted proteins | sample NGEPertwo_FD_184510 | JGI IMG/M metagenome (GOLD analysis project Ga0209386, IMG submission 184510) | Arctic peat soil microbial communities from the Barrow Environmental Observatory site, Barrow, Alaska, USA - NGEE Permafrost154B-two... | ecosystem: Environmental > Terrestrial > Soil > Wetlands... | reverse complement strand
AGAGTTGGGTCTTGATTTTTTGGGAATTGGACGGCACCTAGAACAGAAAAATCCAAAGTACTGGAAGACAGTAAAAGATCAATGGGAGAAGGAAATTGCGAATTTCCCAATTTCCCTGGATGTCCAAGTCAAGATAAATAATTCGGGAATGTCAAGTGGTAGCCCAACGACTAAATAAGGAGGAGAGGGGGAAGAATAGCGTAAGAAGATTACAAGGGGGAATAAAAGAATGATTATTCATAAAGAAATTAAAGTGCAGGGAAAAGAAACTAAAGGGGAGGAAAATTTTGGACTGAACGAGGAACACATCCTCGCAAAAGTTCTCCCGGTGTGTTATCGCTGCGCACAGGTTCCGAAAAATGGGTTATACGACGGTTTCCGAGTCGAAGGAATGTTCTTCTGTTCGAATTGCCAGCAAGAACTGTTCCTAGCTGAACAAGGCTCTCCGGAATATCAAGAATTTCTATTTCTAATCAAGGGGCTATTATTCTAATTGCACGATGCAGCGTGCCCTACCTTCTATAAGTATCAGAAATGTGGTTAGGTAATGTGGGTGAAAAATTACCTAACTTATGATAAAATGTAAGGGATACCATGTGTAAACTATGGCTATTGTTGATAACTCTGGTTGAATGGAGGTTCATCGGTGGCGGTGAGTGATCTTGGAGAAGGATTGAGTCGTTACCAAAAGCAAGGATTTTGCTCTTTCCATACTCCTGGCCATAAGGGTCGGCAGGAGCTTTTTAATGGCTTAGATTTTCTGGGTTTTGACTTAACCGAGCTTCCGGGACTCGATATGCTTCATTCCCCGAGCGGGATAATCGCTGAGGCACAAAAAAGGTCGGCTGAGATTTTTGGAGCTGAGGAAACGTTTTTCCTCATAAATGGAGGCACGGTTGGAAATCAAGCGATGTTTCTCGCCTTGGGAGATACTGCGGCTAGACGTGTTGTAGTGGAGAGAAGTTCGCATCGCTCAGTTATGTCGGCCTTGGTGTTAAGCGGCTTAAAACCTGACTATGTAATGCCGACAATTCATCCAGATTTTAATCTTCCGTTAGGATTTGAGGTGGAGAAACAAGAGATCCCGTGGCAAGCAATCTCTGCCTGCCATGTCACGTATCCCAGCTATTACGGAACAGGTTTCGAATTGCAACAATTAGTGAATGAGAGAATGCTGTTGGGGTCTAACACCCCGATTCTTGTTGATCAAGCCCATGGATCACATTATCTAGGACCACTATTTCCTCCAAGTGCGTTAAAGCTTGGTGCAGACCTTGTCTTACATAGTTCTCATAAAACGTTAAGTGCCTTGACTCAGTCCGCTATGCTGCACGTCCAAGGGCAGAGAGTCTCTCGCATCCGTCTAAGGCAAAGTTTAGAAATGTTACAATCCTCAAGCCCAAGTTATTTACTTCTGGCTTCGTTGGAACGGGCTGCAGAATCCGCTTTGGATTTTGGCCGTTGGGAGTGTCTTCACGAAGAAGTTGAAGAGTTACATCGCAAGGTGGGGATGAACTTTCGTATTCTCTCTCAAAACGATGTTGGAACCTATGGCATTCATACGGTAGATTGGTCTAAAATTCTGATCAATACGTTGCCGTTGGGTGTTCCTGCCCCTCGTTGTGTGGAGTACCTTCGTGAGGGATATGGTATTGAACCCGAATTATGGGATGAAGAAAACATTCTTTTTATGTTAGGAATTGGAAACACACCGGAGGATATCCAAAGGCTCACGAAGGGGCTAGAAAGTTTAGCCAGTTTCGCTCAGGCAACTGGCTTTGCTGAATCAAAAAAGCGAGTGAATATGGTATTGAACCCGAATTATGGGATGAAGAAAACATTCTTTTTATGTTAGGAATTGGAAACACACCGGAGGATATCCAAAGGCTCACGAAGGGGCTAGAAAGTTTAGCCAGTTTCGCTCATGCAACTGGCTTTGCTGAATCAAAAAAGCGAGTGAGAAACGATCGATTCATAATTTCTCCTTTGCCTAATTTAATTCTTTCTCCGAGAGATGCTTTTTTTGCTCATAAACGCCAAATTCCTCTTAAGGAAAGTTTAGGTCATATTGTCGCAGAAACGATCTCCCCTTATCCACCTGGAATTCCAGTCGTTGTGATGGGCGAACAAATGACTGGCGATGTTCTGGGTACGCTACTTGCTGCGGGGGAGGAGCGTTGGCTAGGCTGGGAAGGTTTTCAAAGCCAAACAATTTGGATTGTCGAGGAGTGATAAGGAATGAAGATGGTGATCGCGATTGTTCAGGACAAGGATGTGAGTAAGCTTCTTCAATGTGTGACACGACAGGGATTAAGGGCAACGCGTTTGGCAAGTTCGGGTGGGTTTCTGCGGTCGGGAAATACGACGTTGCTTTTTGGGGTTGAAGAGCAACTCTTAGAAGGCCTCTTATCTACGATTCGTGAGACTTGTCCACAACGCGAAGAGATGTTGGCACAAGCACAGCCTATTATGGGGCCGGCAGACGCTCATATTCCCTTTCCCATAGAGGTTCCGGTCGGAGGAGCCACGATATTTGTCCTGGATGTGGAACAGTTTATTAAGGTGTGATGATATGAATCTACAATTAGCACTTTTGGAGAAGGCTGCACGTGAAAATAGATTGGCGCATCTCTTACTCTTTCATGGAGGAAGTGCGCTGCAGCAGAGGGCGGTAGCTCTCCGATTCGCGCAGATATTAAATTGTAGTCAACCTACGGCAGAGGGACCGTGCCAAGAATGCTACGCCTGCCATAAAGTTATAAGTGGAAATCATCCAGATGTTTTATGGCTGAGACCACTTAAGACGACGATCGGCATAGAGCAGGTCCTCTCGTGGCAACAAAAGGTTTACCTGAAGCACTATGAGGGACGCTACAAAGTTTCTGTCATTGAACAGGCGGATTTGGTGACGTTACCGGCAGCTAATGCCTTATTAAAGGTTATTGAAGAACCACCGGAGCGGAACGTTATTATATTATGTGCTCAAAACGCTGAAGGAATTTTACCGACCATACAGAGCCGAGCACAGCTAGTTTATTTTCCTGATCTTACTGCAGAAAATTGGCTGACTGGCTTGGGGGAAGTGGATCAGCAAGAAGCCGCTCGAGCCTTTAGTTTAAGTGGCGAAAATCAAAGCTTGGCGACTGCTGTTCTGGAGCACGGAGTAATATTATTGCAAGAATGGGTCAATAAATTTAGGATTGCGGTAGAAGAAAGAAATTTTTTAAGACTATTTTCTCTTTTCCCTATTGATAAGCATCAAGCGATTATTTATTTGCAAGTCATGGCCGTACAGGCCCAAGAAGAGATTCGGAAAGGAACCATTCGTCCTTTTGAACTTTTGGCAATCGGAAAAGCCCTTGACGTACTACGACAACAAGTAAATCCGAGGCTAGTGATCGAAGTCTTAGCGTTAGAATTATTCGAACAAGGAGGGGTTCTCTGTGATTGAGGTTGTAGGCGTTCGCTTTAAACACGCCGGTAAAATATATTATTTTTCCCCAGGAGACATTAAGCTTGCTGCCTTGGATAAGGTAATTGTTGAAACAGCAAGGGGTGTTGAATTTGGCGAACTGGTCATCCCCTCCCGTCAGGTTGCTGACGAAGAAGTGATTCCCCCTTTAAAGCAGGTCATGCGCAAGGCAACGACAGCAGATGAACAGTTTGTTGAACAAAATAAATTAAAAGAAAAAGAAGCTTTCCAGATTTGCTTGAAGAAGATTTTAGAACATCAATTGCCCATGAAATTGGTCGATGTGGAGTATACGTTTGATGGGAATAAGATTATTTTTTCCTTTACGGCGGAGGGGCGAGTTGACTTTAGAGAATTGGTCAAGGACTTAGCTGCAATATTTAGAACTCGTATTGAGCTACGGCAAATAGGAGTGCGCGACGAAGCTAAAATGCTTGGGGGAGTCGGGTCTTGCGGACGGATTCTCTGTTGCACTTCTTTCTTAGGAGACTTTGAGCCGGTTTCCATTAGAATGGCAAAGGATCAGAAACTCTCTCTTAATCCAACGAAAATTTCAGGAATTTGTGGCCGTCTCATGTGCTGTCTTAAGTATGAAAATGGTTGTTATAAATCTGACGACAAGGAGCGTTGTTCACGTCACAACGCTCAAGTAGAAACGAAGACGGTAGAAATTACGGATGAAACAAACCCACCCGCGGACAGCGCCTTCTCCGTTAAAAAGACTGATGGGATACTGAAACGTAATGGGAGAGGGGAAAAGCCCAAAGGAAAGAGTGAGAGAGTATGAGTCAGTTGACCCAGGCCCTTACTGAGGTGGAAGAGAAATTACGTTCCCTTCTTGAGGAGGTTAACCGTTTAAAACCTTATGTTCAAGCTTTAGAGGAAGAAAATATAAGGCTAAAACGGGAATGGACCCTTCCTGAAAAGGAAACAGAACGCGTTATTGCCAATGCTGAACACATTCAGGGAGTCGCACATGATAATCTTGAGCGCCTGTATCAGGAAGGTTTCCATGTCTGTCACCTTCATTTTGGGCAACTGTTAGAAGGCGATTGCCTGTTTTGCATGGGTTTTTTGAGGAAAGATTAGTTAAACCAGGCAAGGAGTATAAATATGCTGGCTAAAGGTACGTTGTATGTATGTGCTACGCCGATCGGAAATTTGGGAGATATAACCTTGAGGGTTTTAGATACGTTGCGAGAAGTGGATCTGATAGCGGCTGAGGATACCCGTCATTCCCGCAAGCTTTTGCAACATTACCAAATTAATACTCACATGACCAGTTATCACGAACATAATGAAAAGAAGAAGTCTTTAGAATTGGTAGAGAAACTTAAGAGTGGCCAAACGATTGCCCTAATCTCTGATGCAGGCTTGCCCGGAATTTCTGATCCGGGATGTGAAGTAATACGTCTTTGTCAAGCAGAAGCTATACCGGTAGATGTCTTGCCTGGGCCTAATGCAGCACTCACCGCTTTGGTATTATCTGGAATGCCGACAGAGCATTTTGCGTTTCACGGCTTTTTGCCGGCTACAACAGGAGCAAGAAAAAAGCACCTTGAGCTCCTGGCTAATCTTCTTCAGACGCAGATTTTTTATGAGGCCCCTCATCGTATAGTGGCGACTTTACAAGGGATTTCAGAGTACTTTGGGGAACGTGATGTGGCTGTCGTGCGCGAGCTGACAAAATTACATCAGCAGGTGCATAAGGGAACGGCCTTAGAGTTGAAAGAAGCCTTTGAGTTGACAGCACCACGAGGGGAGTGTTGTATCGTTATCGCACCCTACGTCCCTGTGAAACCAGTAGGAGGCCCTGAAGAGTGGTGCCAAGAGGTTAAGGAAGCAATAAGCCGAGGCTTGAGTAAGAAAGATGCCATGAAAGAAGTGGCGAAGCGTTATGGTGTAAGGAAGCCAGAGGTTTATAAGGCCCTTCTAGACAAGGTGGGGACCTGATACTTGCAGATGGCATGAAAAAGAAGGCCTCAAAGGCCTTCCAAGTTAAATGTATCAATGAATCTGTCAGTTAAGTGTCCTGGTCTATGTAATTAAGTTATGAAAATTAAACCGCTTTTGATTCATCGCTTCCAGATACGGTTTCTCCCATGGCAATGGCACATTCACGACAGACGTTCTTGCCGTGAAAAAGTTGGTTATCACTTGCATTGCCACAAAATACGCAAGCAGGCTCATATTTTTTAAGAATGATCTTTTCTTGATCTACGTAAATTTCCAGAGCATCTTTTTCATCAATACCTAAAGTTCGACGAAGCTCAATCGGTAAAACAATTCGACCAAGTTCATCTACTTTTCTAACAATTCCAGTGGATTTCATCATTAATTTCAACTCCTCTTTACAATCTTACAACAACTTTCGACAGAAAACTACAGCCTTATGATACCAATCGTGCCATTTAAAGTCAACTCATTTTTCACGTTAGATTTTTGCTATAATAAAATAAGTAAGAATCTAAGCATTCTTCATATTAATTCCTAATTGTGGACATACTTGACAAACGTGAGGATTTACATTATAGCTAGATAATTGAGATGGGGGACTTTTGTGAAATATTATATTACAACTCCGATTTTCTATCCGAACTCAAGCCCACATATTGGAACGGCTTATACAACCGTTGCGGCTGATGCGCTTGCCCGGTATCATAGATTACTAGGGGATGAGGTTTACTTTTTAACCGGTACGGATGAAAATGCCCAGAAAATTGTTCGCACGGCTGAGGCGAACCATACAGACCCTAAACTATATGTTGATGGCGTGGTAGAACGCTTTAAGGGATTATGGAAAGCTTTAGATATTTCTTATGATGATTTTATTCGGACAACAGAAGTACGCCATCAAAAAGTTGTTCAACAAATTTTTACGAAGTTATATGAACAAGGGGATATCTATAAGTCTGAGTATTCGGGCTGGTATTGTACCCCTTGTGAAACTTTTTGGATGGAAAATAAATTAATTGATGGAAAATGTCCCAATGCGGATTGTGGCCGTGAAGTGGAGTTACTCAAGGAAGAAAGTTATTTCTTCCGTCTTTCAAACTATCAAGAGGCTATACTTAAATACATCGCTGAACATCCAGAATTCATCCAACCAGTTTCCCGTCGCAATGAGATGTTGCGTTTTATTGAAGGTGGTCTAGAGGATCTCTGCGTTTCGCGCACCACATTTCAGTGGGGGATAAAAGTTCCCTTTGATCCAAAACATGTTGTGTACGTGTGGCTGGATGCACTCATTAATTATATTTCAGCGCTTGGTTACCCAGACGGGGAAAATTATAAACGGTATTGGCCGGCTAATGTACACATCATGGGAAAAGATATCGTTCGTTTTCATGCTGTGATTTGGCCCATTATTCTGATGGCCTTAGATATTCCTCTACCGAAAGTTATCTATGGACATGGCTGGTATCTGACTAAAGATGGAGGGAAAATTTCCAAGTCCCGGGGAAATCTGCAGGATTCATTCGAACTGATTGAAAGATATGGTTCCGATGCCATTCGATATTTCTTATTGCGTGAATTACAAGTAGGGACGGATGGCACGTATTCTGAAGATAATGTAGTTGAACGCTTAAACAGTGATTTGGCCAATGATTTTGGAAATTTTGTATCTCGAAGTTTAGCGATGGTTGTTAAGTACCGTGAAGGGATTGTTCCTCGTCCAGGGCAAGATGGCGCACAGGAGCGAGAGCTGAAAGAGTTAAGTCGTGAAGTTAAAATTAATGTCGAAAAAAAGCTTGAGGTTTTTGATCCTGCGAGTGCGCTCGAAGAGATTTGGCGTTTTGTGGCACGTTGTAATAAATATGTGGATGAAACAGCCCCCTGGGCTCTTGCTAAGCAGGAAGATCAGCGAGAACGCTTAGATACTGTTCTTTATACTTTTGTGGAATGTGTACGCGTTATGGCAATTTTTACCGCCCCTTTTATGCCAGGTTTACCACCTAGAATTTGCGCGTTGCTAGGTCATGACGAAGGGCTCATCCGCTGGGAAGAAGCGGATCAATGGGGCATTTTGGAACACGGGATAATAGTACAAAAGGGAGAACAGCTTTTCCCAAGGATTGATAGTTCACAATTTTCTCAAGTAGAGGAGACTGAAAAATTGGATCAAGATCAAACTGAAGATCAAACCATAATTCAAGTTCAAAAAGAAACCATCTCACCTGTTCCTTCGCTCGAATTTGAGCCTATCAAAGAAGAAATCACCATGGAGGATTTTACTAAACTGGATTTGCGTGTCTGTAAAGTTCTAAGTGCAGAGAAAGTCGAAAAAACGGATAAACTTATGAAGTTAGAAGTGGAAGTAGCTGGCGTTGTGCGCACAGTGGTCTCAGGTATTGCTAAACATTATGCCCCAGAAGACTTAATAAATCAATATGTGGTCTTGGTTGCTAATTTGAAACCTGCCAAACTGAGGGGAATTACTTCCCAAGGTATGATATTGGCAGCCTCACAGGGGGAAGTGTTGGAGGTCCTTAGGGTGAACAAAGATCTTCCTGGAGGTGTGCGGGTCAAATGATCTGGGATACACATGCTCACTTAGATGATCCTGCCTATGCGGAAGACTTCGAAGAAGTCGTAGCGCGCATGAAGTCATCAGGGATTTCCCGGGTGACAAATGTAGGCTGTGATCTTCCTTCGTCTGAAAGGTCAATCAAGCTGGCGCAGGACTACGATTTTATATATGCTGCAATTATCTGGGATACACATGCTCACTTAGATGATCCTGCCTATGCGGAAGACTTCGAAGAAGTCGTAGCGCGCATGAAGTCATCAGGGATTTCCCGGGTGACAAATGTAGGATGTGATCTTCCTTCGTCTGAAAGGTCAATCAAGCTGGCGCAGGACTACGATTTTATTTATGCTGCAATTGGCATACACCCTCACAATGCAGCAGAGGTTAACAATGAAACCTGGGAGAGGCTTCTTTGTTTAGCAAAACAACCGAAAGTGTTGGCCTGGGGAGAAATTGGGCTGGACTACTATCATGACCTTGCGCCACGCTTAGTTCAAAAAGAAATATTTATTCAACAAATTGAATTAGCGAATGAAATTGGCCTACCGATCGTTATTCATAATCGTGATGCCCATCAGGATGTTTTGGAGATTGTAAAAGACCACCCCCCGAATTTTGGTGGTGTTTTCCACTGCTATTCGGGGTCTTGGGAGATGGCAAAGATTCTATTGAACCTGGGATTTTATCTGTCTTTTGCTGGACCAGTAACTTTTAAAAACGCTCGGCATACAGTTGAGGTAGCGGTCAATGTTCCTCTGGATCGTATTCTTGTAGAGACTGATTCGCCATATTTGACACCAGAACCTCGGCGGGGGAAGCGTAATGAACCGACGTATGTGCTCGGCATACTGTTGAGGTAGCGGTCAAGGTTCCTCTGGACCGTATTCTTGTAGAGACTGATTCCCCATATTTGACACCAGAACCTCGGCGGGGGAAGCGTAATGAACCGACGTATGTGCGAGAAATAATTGAGAAATTAGCACAAATTAGAAACCTGCCCTTTAAAGACGTCGCGTTTCAGACTATGTCCAATGCTGAAACAATTTTTAAGTTGGAACGCATTTAAATATTTTTGGGAACCTTCGTTGGCTGGCGATGGTTCTTTTTTTTTTGGATTCTTCATAGGTTCTGTTTAAAGGGGGGGGTAGAATGTATTCGCTACCGATTAGTACTTATTCAGATTATTGGCGTGCTACCAAGGTATGGAGCTCAACTTTTGGCTGTTTGGCAGTATTTGCTGCTGGTACACGTTATTCAGTTATGACTGCCCCAGATATAACTCAAACGCTGCAGCCGGCATTTCAGCAGACTACACAAACCTTGAATAACAGCAAAATAGGGTCAGAAATTAGCAGAGGCGGATTCATCCAAGGTAAGGCAGGTCTAGATATAGTGGGGCAAGGAGTATATAGCCAAGGAGCAGAAAAGTTGTCTAATAAAATTGAGGTAGTAGATATAAAAATTCCTTACACCACGCAATATGTAGAGTCGGCTAAAGTTCCCCGCGGTAAGAATGTAATACAGGAAAAAGGTGAAACAGGTATTTTGCGTCAGGTCGTAAAAACCTTCGAGGTTGATGGACAAATCAGCGATCAGCAAGTGCATTCTTCTTTCGAGATAAAAAGTCCCAAGAAAGAAGTTGTTTTTCAGAACACCAAACCAATTCCAAAAATAAAAGTGATTGCCCAAAACTCTAATGTAGCTGTGACTAGAGGCCTTGAATTGCCTAAAATGGATATTAGTCTAACCCTGAATGTTGAGTCGACAGCTTATACATATACCGGGAATAGAACAGCTACAGGCGTAGAACCGAGACAAGGGATGATTGCAGTGGATCCAAAAGTGATCGCGATGGGGAGCAAAGTCTATGTAGAAGGGTATGGGTATGCCGTAGCAGCTGATACGGGTGGAGCAATACGAGGAAATCGAATTGATGTGTTCTTCCCGACTCTCCGTCAGTGTGTAGACTGGGGACGTAAATCAGTCCGTATTTATGTCATAAAACCCACATAATGGAATTAAATATTGACATAAGACTACTTATCCATTAAGATCATTAAGATCAGGTTGCTAAGTTGTATCAATTATTTGGAGGGATTCAATGTTTCAGTTAACTCGAGCTAAGGGCTTATCTGCAGTTCGGAGGTCACATATAGCCAAAATAGTTATTTCAATTTGTGTAGTATTTATCATTGCGGCGGGGGCGTTCGTTTACAATGTCAAAACAATTGAGGCGCACATCGACGGACAAACGGTAAGCGTTACGACAATTTATGGGACAGTGGGTCAGGCACTTGCTCATTCAAAATTCAAATCATATCCAGAGGATATCGTAAACCCCTCACGAGACACCTTGGTTACCAAGGGATTAAAGGTAGAGGTTACGAGCAGCATACCGGTTCATCTTTTAGTGGATCAACAAACGTTCATGACACGGACAGTAGCAAAGACTGTGGGAGAAGCGCTTGTTGACTTATCAGAGCGTTATGGACTTCAGATAAAAGATGTGGATGAAGTGAATGTTTTACGTACGGAAGCTGTCACGAGTCAAATGGAGATAAAGGTGCGGAGGGCTATCCCCATTGTTGTTCGGGTTGATGGTAAAGATATTGATACCTATATCGCTCCAAGAACCGTGGCTGATGCCCTCACGAAGCTGGGTATTGTCTTGGGAATGAAAGATAAGGTCTCACAATCCCTAGACCATATGCTTGTACCTAATGAGCAAGTGCAGGTGGTTAGGGTGGCGGAACGATTAGATACCGTAAAAAGCGAGATTCCATTTCAGAAGGTTATGCAGGCTGCCGATTACCCCGTCGGATTACCAGACAAAGTTGTCAGCCACGGTTCAAATGGTGTTCAAGAGCAAACGGTTAGATTGACGCTTGAAGACGGGAAAGAAGTTGATCGGGAGATACTCAAGCAGCGGGTACTTACTCCGCCAACCAATCAGGTAGTTTCTCGTGGGGCACAAACTTCAATTTCCCGGGGTGGGTCGACCATACGTTTTAACCGAGCTTATCGTATGACAGCGACTGCTTATTGTATACCTGGTGGAACAACAAAAACGGGGGCGTCCGTACGTTCAGGGATAATCGCTGTTGATCCCAGAGTAATCTCTCTAGGGGCAAACGTATATGTTGAGGGTTATGGACATACTCGCGCTTTAGATACTGGGGGAGCAATAAAAGGTAACCGTATAGACCTTTATATGAATTCTAGAGAGGCAGCTTTATCCTATGGTGTTAGGACTGTTATGGTATATGTTCAGTAAAGTGATTTTGATTTAATTAATTTTAAGATGAGCCTTCGCGTTAAAGTGGAGGCTTGTTCTATGTTCGGCAAGAAGTATAACTTTATTTATCCCCACATACTCTTTAATTGAAACCATGAAACGGGGGAGTAATTAATGCGTAAGTATGTGGGAATACAGGGAAAAAAAACGGGGGCGATATTGCTTATCTTAAGTGTAATGAGCATGCTGGTGATTTCTGTGCTTTGGCAGGGTTCGGCCGCTGTAGTTAGTCATTATGAGAAAGGTCATACTGTAATGCTTGATCCAGGCCATGGGGGATATGACCCTGGAGCAATTACAAAGCAGGGAGTTTATGAAAAAACGATTAATCTCCAGATTGCTCAAAAGGTAAAGGAAATGCTAGGCCCAAGCGGAATGGGCGTCTTTCTTACACGCGGAGAGGATATAGACTATGTGCCAGATGGAGTCAAAGGTAAAACCACAAAAAAGCAGATTGACTTAAATCGCCGTATTGATATGGCCAAGGAAGCTACTGCTGATGTTTTTGTCAGCCTACACGTCAACGCAACAGCATCAGGGCAGGAATCAGGCTCAGAAACTTTTTATCATTATCAGTCTGAATCTGGTAAAGTTCTAGCTGAATTGATTCAACAAGAAATGATTAAAATTCCAGGGATGAATCGTAGAATTGCAAAACCTGGGGATTTTTACGTTATAAAAAATACAAGTATGCCGGCAGTTATCGTGGAAGTGGGCTATTTGTCCAGCATGAAGGAACAGAAAAAACTACAACAATCCTGGTATCAGGACCAATTGGCACGCGCTATTGCGAAAGGAATTGCGAATTTTTTTGTGCTTCCATAATTTTAGAAGGGTTAATAAAATTTACTATTTAATACATAACCTCGTTTGAACCGGGGAAAATAAAGTCAGGCATATGAAAGAAAATAACAAGTCAAAGATGCCAAGGATATTTTGAGTCAGATAAAGAAAACTGGGTAGCGTCAAGCCCTCAGGCGCCGGCGATCGCCTTAATTGCACTTATGCTTCCAGAGAGTATATAACGTTAGTTATACTTTCTGACTAGTACAAGGAGGTATGTTCACCTCATAGCGGGCTATTAGGTGAACATGCCGACGCGGTATGGCGCGAAATAGACCGGCATACTGACTAGTTATTTTCTTGAATGTGACTTAGTTACCGAATTTACAAGAAGGAGTTGAATTGCAGCATGAAACGGTTTCTGACTTTTATGACCAGCAGTACCCTGATTTTGGGACTTGCCTTGGCAGGTTGTTCAAATGTGCCGTCCCCGGTTCCTCCCCAAACCCCAGAGCAAACCACACAAAATACTACAATACCGGAAGCTGAAGCCGGTGCAACACGAGATTCTGTATTAGGTAAAGAAAAGCGAGTAGTCATGGGATTTTATACTGACGATGAAGGACCTACACCTAGTTCGAAAGCATCAATGATCAAAAATGCTAAATTACTTGATGAGATCGCGTTTTTCTGGTATTCCTTTGATAATAAAGGGAAAGTTATTCCGACTGGTAAAGTGGATTTGAAAATTAAAAACACAGCGCAGAAAAATGGAGCTAAAGCCTATGCTTTAGTGCATAACATGAATTTAACGGGTCAGGTGGGATTTAATGCAGATCTAGCTCATAGCGTTTTATCAAATCCCACACGTAGATCAAATTTAGTGACAAGCCTAGTCAATCTGACAACAAAAGATGGCTGGGATGGGGTTTCTGTTGACATTGAAAAGACGCCCCCAGGAGACCGAAATAATTTTTCTGCTTTTGTCGCTGAACTTGGTAAAGCCTTAAAAGCTAAAGACAAAGTCTTAAACATTTCTATACCTGCTAAATTTATAGATTATCCTTCTGATTTGTGGTCAGGTGCTTATGATTATGCAGCGATTGGAAAATCTGCTGACCAAATCATTCTCATGACCTATGATGAACATGGATTTGGCACAACCCAGGGGCCCGTTGCTTCTGCAGGATGGGTTGATCGTGTTATTAAATTCGCGGTAGGAAAAATACCCAAAGAGAAGATTGTTATGGGTCTTCCTGTCTATTCCTTTGACTGGGGAACAGATAAGCCACTAATACCCGATTATCTATCGTATATTCAAACAGTTGATCGGGCCAAGAAAAATGGAGTGGAGATCCTCACCGATCCAAGTGCGAAAGTCCCACAATTTATTTACACTGGAAAAGGTATTCGACATGAAGTTTTCTTTGAGAACGTTAAGAGCTT
>Ga0209386_1000873_pt1 | contig 13536 bp, 7 predicted proteins | sample NGEPertwo_FD_184510 | JGI IMG/M metagenome (GOLD analysis project Ga0209386, IMG submission 184510) | Arctic peat soil microbial communities from the Barrow Environmental Observatory site, Barrow, Alaska, USA - NGEE Permafrost154B-two... | ecosystem: Environmental > Terrestrial > Soil > Wetlands... | reverse complement strand
CCAGCCGGCCGCGTCGGCCACCGCCCTTGCCAGCGCCATGAGACCGGCCTGGTCGCCGGGCGCCAGCGTCTGCAGCTGCTCGCGGATCGCCGCCAGGCGCGCATCATCCGCGGCCGGCGGCGCGGACGCCGCGCCGTCACCCGCAGGCTCCGCGGCGACGGCCGGGGCAGCCGGCTCCGCCGGCCGGTCTGCGGCCTCCGCGCGCCCCACCAGGTCCAGGCCCACGATGCCGTCGCCGATGACGGCTTCGATCTGCCAGGCCAGCGCCTTGTCCGGCTCGGCGGCGAGGCGCGCCCTCATCTCGCCGCTGAACGGCGGCTTGAGAGCCTCCTGGAACGCCGCCGCGGCGGCGGCGCGGTCGGCGGCGCGCACCCGCGAGATGAACTCGTGGCCCACGAGCTCCTTCTCCGCCGCGCCGACGGCGCGGCGGAACGACGGGCTCACGAACGTCATCACGCCGTTGCGGTCGACCTCGACGACGAAGGCGGTCTGCGTGTCGGCCAGCAGCTGCAGGCTCTTGCGCAGGCGGCGGACCTCGTCGTGATCGATGGTCTCCACGTCCGGCTTGCTGATGAAGAGCAGGTAGGCCATCGCCCGGGGCTCGCCCCTCTCGGCGACCGGCCCCAGGGAGACGCGCACCCAGACCTGCTCGCCGTCCGGGCGGCCGAGGTGCTCTTCGAAGACCTGCTCGCCCTCACGGCGAAAGCCGCGGGCGCGGTCGGGCCAGCCCGGCATGACGCTGGACCACTGCCGCCCCAGCAGGTCGGTGCTCGCGCCGCCCACGATCTTGAGAAGCGGCGCGTTGAGGGCGATCGTCTTGCCGGCGTCCGAGACCACGGCCACGGGCTGCTCCAGCGGCAGGTGCGACAGCACCTCGAACACGGTCTCGATCCGCTGGCGCACCGCGTAGGGCACCTGCGGCGCCATCCAGTACTCCTGCCCGAGCCCGTCCGGGGACGGACCCTGATCCTCCATCAACATCCTGGTCCAGTCGTTCACTGCCGCCTGCTTAGAGAGTAGGGGGGAACGTGCAGTCTACACGCCGACCTTGTACATCGTGCGCTCGCCGAGCCCGGTGACGACCTTGGCGTAGCCGCACAGCTCGGCGTCGAGGGCGGGATCGCCGGTGTCGACGAGCAGAGGCCGGCCCTCCAGCGACAGGAGCTTGGTCTGCGTGGCGATGACGATGATCGCGGCCGTGCCCACGCGGCGGATCACGGCCGGGCTGATCTGCTGGTTGCCGCGACCGAAGATGTGGCCCTGACCGCCGATCACGGTGACCACGATGTGCGCCTCGGAGTGTGTCTGCAGGAGTCGCAGCAGGTCCTCCTCGGTGACGTCCCTGCCGGCGAGAGCCCCGTCGCGCACGGCGTCGACGCCGAGCAGCGTCTTCTCGAGGCCGAGACGGGTCATGATCGTGCGCGTGGTCGTGCCCGGGCCCAGGATGTACAGGGCGCCCGGGCTCATGTCGCGGATCACCTCGGTGGCGACGTCGTTGAGGGCGCGCTCCTCGCCGGCCACCCCGCCGGCCTTGGCGCTCTGCGTGAGCCCGCGGGCATACGGCACCGACATGTAGCCGTAGAGGCGCGCCGAGACGCGGTTCTCGCGAAAGGCCTCCTCGTCGATGTCCATGACCTCTCCCTCACGCAGACGCACGGCCGCCGGGCGTTGGTGAAGGAAGAGCGCCGCCACGTCGCCGGCGGCGGCCGGCGTCGTGGCGTAGACAGCCGAGTGGATCTTGACGCCGGCAGGCACGCCGATCACGGGCACGCGCTGGCCGACGGCATTGCAGATGTTGCGCGCCGTGCCGTCGCCGCCGGCGAAGAGGATCAGGTCGACGCCGGCGGCCAGCAACTCGCGGGCCGCCTGCTCGGTGTCGGCCGGGGTCGTGAGCACGAACTCGCCGGCCGCGCCCAGAGCGGCCTCGTCGCGGCCGCGATCGCGCTCCGCGGCGGCCCAGGTAGGACGGCCGCAGAATGTGCCCAGCACGCGCGGCTCGAAGCCGGCCGCGCGGGCCTCGTCTGCGCCCATCTCGGCCGGCCAGGTGACGATCTCGACGTGATCGCGCACGCGCGCCAGGCGCTCGAGCGCCAGCCGTGCGCGCCGCGGAGCGTCGCGCACGGCGCCCAGCTCGAGCGCCCGCCGCAGGATCTCCGCGCCGTCGCTCCCCTTGAGGCCTACCCGGCCGCCGACGCCGGCGACGGGGTTGACGATCAGCCCAAGCCTCTTCACTTCTGCTTCAGGATGCGTTTCTTGTAGGCGCGCCAGGTGAAGGCCCACTGCTTCGGGTCCTCCATGGCCTCGGTGCGCCGCATCTGGTCGATGGGCTGGGCGTGCGGCGCGTCGAGCACGAACCGCGCGTCGGCGTAGGCCTCGTCGCTGCCCTTCTTGATGACCGCGGCCCACTCGTCGAGGTCGTCTTTGCTGTAGGTCTCGCAGGGCTCCGGCGTGAACGGCTCGGGCACCACCCACGGATGGTGGCTCATCCAGAAGCTCTGGACGCCGAAGTCGACGATGCGGTCGCGCAGAGCCTCGGTGCCGACGCCCGTGTCCTCCTTGAGCTGCTCCAGGCTGTAGCGCACCTGGTCGAGCCGGCGGTGGCCTTCGGCATACGGCCGGCTCACGCCCTTGACCGCCATCAGCAGGTTGTCGAGGTAGTTGTTGTTGAGCACGCTGATCTCGGCGACCTCCCTGAGGCCCTCGGGACCCATGTTGCGGATCCACGCGTAGGCACGGATGACGCCCATCCAGTTGCCCAGGAAGCCGCGCACGCGGCCGATGCTCTCGGGGCGGTCGTAGTCGAGGTGGTACGCGTCGCCGACCTTGGTCACCACCGGCACCGGCAGGTACTTGGCCAGCTCCTCGGTGCACAGGTAGGCCCCGGTCGCCGGACCTTCGCAGCCGTGCGGGCTCGAGAACGTCTTGTGCAGGTTGAAGTGGCAGGCGTCGAAGCCGGCGTCGCGCGCCCGGGCGAACCCCAGGATGCCGTTGGCGTTGGCCTGGTCGGTGAAGGCCAGGGCGCCGGCGTCGTGCAGGACCTCGACGTACTTGTCGATCTGCGGGTTGTAGATGCCGGTGTCCTCGGGGTTGGTGATCATGCAGCCGACCGTGCGCTCGCTGACGGCCGCCTTGAAGGCCTCGAGGTCCGGGTAGCCGTTCTCGTCGGGCATCACGGTGATGACCTTGAAGCCGGCGACCATCGGCGTGGCGGCGTCGCAGGGGTGCGAGAAGATCGTCGTGATCATCTCGCGGCGCTGGTCGAGCTTGCCCCTGGCCTCGAAGTAGCGGCGCATGACGCACGCGTTGGTGAACACCGCGTGCGAGCCGCCGCCCGGCTGCAGCGTGAAGGCGTCCATGCCGCTGATCGACTTCAGGTACTGGCCGGTGTTGTAGACGATCTCGAGCAGGCCCTGCATCGTCTCCTCGTCCTGCCACGGGTGCACGTCGGCGGCCTTGTGCCCGCGGATCAGCTCCTCGTGCATCTTGGGGCTGTACTTCATCGTGCAGGTGCCCTCGCCGATGTCGCTGCCGAGGTCCATGCCGAGCGTCATCTGCGAGTAGCGCAGGTAGTGGCGCAGCACCTGGTACTGCGCCATCTCGGGCAGCACGGGGGCGGCCGCGCGGCTCATCCCCTCGGGGATGTAGCTCGCGGCCTCACCCACAGCCGCCGTCACGTCGGCTTCGGCGAGCGGCACGAGGATGCCGCGCTCGCCGGGCGCGCCCTGCTCCATGATGAACGGCTCGTCCCAGCGCGGGGCCTGGTAGTCGCGCAGCACGCCGCCGTCGCGGCGCAGCTTGGCCAGACGGGCGACCTTCTCGTGCGGCGTCTCGCTCATGCCGTCACCTCCTTGACGGCCGCGGCCAAGGTCTCGATGTCGGCCTGGTCGTAGTACTCGGTGACGCAGTAGAGCGCGCTCTGGCCGAGCTCGGGGAACTCGGCCGAGAGGTCCTTGCCGCCGAAGATCTGGTGGCCGAGCAGCTTCTTGTTGACCTCGGCCACCGTCTTGCCCGTACCGTCGAAGTCGACGACGAACTCCTTGAAGAAGCTCGGCGAGAGCTTGATCCGCACACCGGGGATCTCGCCGAGCAGCTTCGCCGCGTAGTGCGAGCGGGCGATGCAGGTCTCGCCGAGCTCCTTGAAGCCCTGCGGGCCCATCACGGCCATGTACACGGCCGCGGCGATCGTCCAGAGGCCGGAGGCCGTGCCGACCCAGTCCTTGCCCTGGTCGCGGGCGCCGTAGCTGGTGCGCTCGGCCAGCGCTTCGGCGACGGCGTACTGGCCGGGGGTGGCGGTCTCCATGACCGTGTAGAGCTCGAGCGGGCACTCCTGGGCGAACCCGGGGTCGTCGTCCTTGAAGGCGATGAACCCGGAGCAGCCGCCGCCGGCGTGCATGTGCATGCCGAGCCCCTGGATGTCGCCGCAGGCGATGTCGGCGCCCAGGGCGCCGGGCGGGGCGAGCACGCCGAGCGTGATCGGGTCGACGCCGGCGAGCGCCAGGGCGCCGTGCTCGTGGGCGATCTTGACGATCTCGGCGCCGCTGGCCTCGATGGTGCCGAGGTAGCCCGGGCTCTCCCAGTACACGGCGGCGAAGGAGTCGTCGAGCTTGGCGCGCAGGTCGTCGAGGTCGACCATGCCGGTCTCTCTGTCCCACTCGTAGAAGCGGATCTTGGTGCTGCCCGCCATCGCCTCGGGCTGGCACAGGGTGCGCGCCTCCATGAGCCGCATCGGGCTCATGTGCGACGGCGCCAGCACCTTGTCGCGGCCGGTGATGCGCCGGGCCATGCGAAACGAGCGCCCGGCCACGTCGCCCCAGTCGTAGATGGGGTTGGCGACGGCGTCGTAGTCGAGCAGCTCGCCGAGCATGCTGTTGAACTCGAAGCGCGTGAGGTACTTGCCGAGGTCGCTGTAGTCGCCGCCGCAGTAGGCGCTGACGAACTCGGCCCGGTTGATGACCTCGTCGACGATGGACGGCACGTGATGCTGCCAGCAGCCGGCGCCGCAGAAGTTCAAGTAGTCGACGCTGGAGACGTTTTTGTCGAGCAGGCCCTGCACGTGCCGGCGCAGGTCGCGCTCCGCGAGGATCGCCGGCGGGATGTCCAGCTCTCCCTTGAAGCGCAGGCGCTCGGGGATCTCGGCGTAGATCTCCTCGACGCTGCTCAGCCCGAGCTCGTCGAGCATGGCCTGCTTGGTGGCCGGCGCCGCGTTCGGGATGTAGGGATGGATGAACGGTTTGCCTGCCATGTGGGGTCCGGTTCTCCTTTTGCGGCAAGGATGGGAGGCCCTGGGGCGCTCAGCCGCTCCCCAGGCCGTAGTCGTCGAGGACCATGTGGATGACGTGAGAGAGGCGCGCCTGGTACTTGACGCGCCCCGACGGCGCGCAGTGCCAGAGGTCGACGAAATCGCGGCTCACGAAGCCGACCTTGCCGACGAAGTCGTAGTACCGGATGTGGTACTCGGCGGCAAGCGCACGGCATCCCTTGGCGTACCGTGCGCGTGGTGCGTCGAGCGCCGGCCGCACGATCGCGTTGTTGAACGTCAGGTTGACGAGCACCGGGTGCAGGTCCAGCCGCTGGCACTGGGCGATGAGCAACTCGAGCTGATGGTGGTTGTAGGAGTAGCGCTGCTTGAACACCGGGTAGCGTCGCGCGAGCCAGTCCCTGAGCAGCGCCCGCTTAGCCGAGTTGCCGAGCACGTCGCCGCTGGTGAAACGGTGCTGCGTGTAGCTGGTCAGGATGGAGCCGTGGGGGATCGCCGTGGCCGCGGACGTGGATGCCGGCGGCGAGGCCGTGTAGCGCCCGAGGTTGACGCCGATGAGCACCACCGAGGGCACGTGCGGCATCTTGTCGACGATCGTGATGTCGCGCAGGTAGCTTTGGCTGGCGGCGCCGAAGTTGAGCGCGCGGATCCTGTGGCCGACCAGGCGCGAGACCTGGTCGCTCCACGGCTTGTCGAGCGTGGTGCACTCGCGCGCCGCCGAGCCGCCCAGCAGATAGACCACGGGGACCTTCGGCGGCGCCGTCTGGAACTGGTCGAGCACCGCCCACAGGTGCCGCCAGTCGTCACCGTGGTGGAACGTGGAGCTGTGGGCGCCGGCCGGCGCGGCCACGCCGAGCAGCGCGCCGGCCAGCGCGAGCCACAGGAGCAGGCCGGCGAGCGCGCCGGCGAGGCGCCGGCGCGACAGCGCACGTCCGCAGTGGTCATCCATGAGGCGCCTCCTCATTCGTAGCCGTAGCCGGCGGCGGTGCCGTAGTCGATGCTGATGAGCGCGCCGGTGATGGGCGCCGCCGCGGGGCCGGCGAGGTAGAAGATGAGCTCGGCGACTTGCTCGGGCGTGATGAAGCGCGCCTTGTCGCGCTGCGGGTAGCTGGCGAGCAGGCGCTTGAAGTAGCCCTCGGGGTCGCCGCCGCCGAAGTCGCGCGCCTGGCCTTCGAGCATGGGCGTCATCACGTCCGCCGGGCACACGGCGACGCAGCGCACCAGGAACGGAGCGAGCTCGAGCGCGAGCGACTTGGTGAGCAGGCTCACGCCGCCCTTGGAGGCCGTGTACACGGCCGTCTGCGGCGTGCCGACCACCCCCGCGTCGGAGCTGAGATTGATGATGCAGCCCTCGGTCTTCTTGAGATGAGGGATCGCGTAGCGGCAGCAGAAGAACGTGCCCTTGAGGTTCACGCCGAGGACCTTGTCCCACTCTTCCTCGGTGGTCTGGTCACTCGGGCCCTCGGTCCAGACGCCGGCCGTGTTGACGACGACGTCCACACGGCCGGCGTCGGCGGCCGCGGTGTCCATGAGGTTCTGGCAGTCGGCGGGGACGCTGACGTCGCAGGTGAGCGCGTGCACCGTGGTCAGCGCGGCCAGCTCGCCGGCGAGCTCTTCGAGAGCGACGGCGTTGAGGTCGCCGAGAACGAGGGTCGCGCCGGCGGCCGCGAAGCGGCGCGCCACGGCTGCGCCGATGCCCCCGGCCGCGCCGCTCACGACGACCGTCCTGCCGTCAATGTCGTAACTCATGCGTCCCCCCGTGCATACATTGAACGGTCCTTCGATCCGCGTAGCTTACAGCGGCCGTCCGGAGCCCGCCATTCCGGCGGTCCGGCTCACCCGCCCTCAGAGCCGAGAGTGCGGCTAGCCTCAGTAGTACAGCTCGCTCGGCCCCTTGTACTCCTGGATCGTGTTGCCGCCGTCGATCACCACGAGCTGCCCGGTGATGTAGCTCGCGTCGTCGGAGCCGAGGAAGCAGATGAGCTTGCCGACCTCGGCCGGCGTCGCGGCGCGCCCGAAGGGCGTGTTCTCGGCGCCGGCGCGCTCGCCCTCGGTGGTCGACCCGGTGTCGATCCACCCTGGACCGACGGCGTTGACGGTGATGCCGTGCTTGGCCACGTCGAGCGCCAGCCCGCGGGTCATGCCCAGCACGCCGGCCTTGGCGGCGCAGTACACCGACTCCTCCGGGTTGGCGACCACCGGCCCGGTGACCGACGAGACGTTGACGATGCGCCCATACCCACGCTCGATCATCCCGCCGATGACCGTACGCGTCACGTTGAACTGGGTCTTCAGATTGATGGCGATGCCGAAGTCCCAGTCCTTCTCGCTCATGTGGGCGAAATCGGTGAAGTGCTCATCCATGCCCTCGATGACCATGCCGGCGTTGTTCACGAGCACGTCGATGCGGCCGTGGCAGGTGACGGCTGCGGCCACGGCCTTCTGCACCTCGTCCATCTTCGTGAGGTCGGCGGTGTGCGACGAGACCGTGAAGCCCTCCTTGCGCAGCTCGTCGGCGCAGGCGTGCACCTTTGCAGAGATGTCGACGATGGCGAGCAGCGCGCCCTCCTCGCCGAACACCCTGGCCGTGTTGAAGCCGATGCTGTTGGTCTTCGCGACCCCTGTGATGAGGGCGATCTTGCCCTCGACCCTGCCCTTGCGCTCCATGCTGTCCGCTCCCTTGCTCGAGCTGCGGCCGCTGATCCGGCGACGATCGGTACGCGCATGCCATGTCGCCGGCCGCAGGGGTGTCACCACCCGGCGGCCCCGCGGCGCGAAGGACAAGCAGGTTCATCCTCCCGAACCTCCCTGAGAAGTGCAAGACTGTGGGAGTTTTAGTGAAGTCATCGTCCGGGAATGCCGATTGACGGAAGTAGAGTCATGGGCAGCATCGGAGAAACAAGAGACACGACCTGGTTGCGCGTCGCCGACGTGGCGCGCCTGCTCGGCGTGAGCGTCAACACGGTGCGGCGCTGGACCGACGCGGGGCGCATCGCCGCCTACCGCAGCCCCGGCGGCCATCGCCGCTACCTCGCCGACGACGTGCTTGCCCTGCTGCCCGAAGAAGAGGTCGCGGGAGCCGCGGCGCACCCTGGCGACTTCGCCGAACTGCGCCGCCAGACCCAGGACCTGCGCGCCGTCGTGCAGGCGGGCCTCGACCTGACGACGCTCCTCGCAGATGCGCCGCGCGACGTGCCCGAGCACGTCGCGCGGCGCCTCTGCGAACTGACCGACGCGCCTCGCTGCGACGTCTTCGTGCGTCAGAGCGAAAGGCTGCGGCTCGCCGTCTCGATCGACGGCGGCGAGCTCGACGAAAGCCGCATCGGCGATTCGTGGGCGCTGGACGACTGGCTGCCGGAGAGCGGCGCTCCCGACACCCTGGCGGCGGCCGCCTTCGCCGCGGACGGTGGCCGCCAGGGACAGCGCGCGCGCCGCGCCCTGCAGCGCCGCGGCTGCCGAGCGCTCGTGTGGGCGCCGATGACGGTGCGCGGCGTCTTCATCGGCGCCGTGGAGGTGAGCGACGCGCGCGTGCGCGACCTCGGGCCGCAGGTCCCGGTGGTCGCCGGCCTCGCGCGCATCTGCGCCCACGCCGTCGACCTCGACGCGACCTATCGCACGCTGGAGCATCGCGACAAGGCCATCCGCGACCTCATGGATCTTTCGCAGGAGGTCGCCCAGACGCCCGAGCTGGACACGTTCGCCGAGCGTTTCGCGCTCCGCCTGATGACGGCCGTGAACGCCGACTGCGTCGACCTGTACCGCGCCAGCGACGGCGTCATCCGCCTGCTGCTCGACCTCACCCGCGAAGGCGTGGACCGCTCCAGGTACGACCAGATCCTCGACACGTCCAAGCACCCCTCCCTCGAGAGGACGCTCATCGACCACGCCCCGCTCGTCATCGACAGCCTGGCGGATCCGCGGCTGTCTCCCGAGGAGGTCGAGCGCTATCGCGAGTGGGGCTACGCCAGCTCGCTCACCATGCCCCTGGTCGCCGGGGGGACCATCGTCGGGCTGGCCGAGCTCTACGACGACGCCGAGCGCGACTGGGAGCTCGAGGTCGAGTACCTGACCGGCGTGATGCAGCTCGTCGCCGGCCTGTTCGAGAACACCGTGCTGCTGGACGAGGTCGAGACCCGCAGCCGCCTGCAACACGAGCTCGTCGAGCTCGCCGGCAGCCTGGCGAGCGCCGGCTCGCCGCAGGAGATCGCGGGCGCAGCCGCGAGCCGGATCCGCGAGGTCAGCGGCGCGGACGACTGCGACGTCTGGTGGCTGGAAGAAGGCTACCTGCGCTGCCTCGCCAGCATGGACAGCAAGGGCACGGACGAGGCCGTGCGCGGCAAGACTCTGGATCTCGCCATGTTCCCTTCGACCGCGCGCTCCCTCGCCGACCGTGAGGTGCTGGTCTTCACCACCCTGGACGATCCGCGCGTCACCGACTACGAGCGAGAAGACTGGGGCGCTTACGGCTTCCACAGCATGATCTCGCTGCCGCTCATCGCCGGGGACGAGGTCGTCGGCATGATCGACGTCTTCGACACCGTGGAGCGCGACTACAACGAGGTGCGCGGCTTTCTCACGAGCGCCGCGCGCACCATCGCCGACGCGCTCCAGAACGCGCACCTGATGGGCAGCCTGCGGCAGAGCAACGCGGCGTTGCGGGAGCTCGTGGAGCTCGGCGACCAGTTCAACGAGGCGGAGGGCCTGCAGCAGCTGGCGCGCATCGTCGCCGGCCGCCTGCGGGCCATCCTGGAGGCCGAGGACTGCGACATCTGGGGGATCGAAGGCGGACGCCTGAGGTGCCTGGCGAGCATCGACAGCCGCGGCTGGGACGCGGAGGAGGTGGGCAGCGAACGCGACCTGGCGGTCTACGAGGCGACCATCGCGGCGCTGGCGGCCAACGAGCCGATAGTGATCGGCGACCTCGAGGCCGCCAGCCTGACGAAAGAGGAGATGGCGGCCTACCGCCGCTGGAGCTACCGCAGCATGGTGTCGCTGCCGCTCGTCGTCGAGGGTCGCCCCATCGGGCTGATCGACGTCTTCGACACCAAGGTGCGTGACTACACGGGCATGCTCGACCTCATCCGCAACGTCGGTCGGCTGCTGGCCGGCGCCTTCGAGAAGGCCATGCTCGTGGAGCGCCTGGAGAGCGGCAACCGTGATCTGCGCCTGCTCGTCGACTCCGGACTCGAGTTCGGCGCCACGCTGGACGTCGACGCGGTGCTCAGCACCGTGGCGGAGCGCATCGTCGCCGTCTCCGAGGCGGACCTCTGCGACGTGTACGGCCTGGCCGGCGACGAGGTCGAGATCCTCGTCTCTCTGGGCAGAGGCGTCGGCGACGAGGCCGTGGGCAGACGCCACGCGCGAGACGAGTCCAGCACCTTCATCGAAGCCGCGGCCACGCGACGGCCCGTGGTCCGGCTGGACGTCCTGAACGACCCGGACCTGCTCGAAGGCGACCGCGAGGACGCGCGCCGCTGGGGCTACCAGTCGATCATGACGATCCCCCTGCTGGCAGGGGGCGAGCTGATCGGCTTCGTCGAGATCTGCAACCGCGAGAAGCGCCCGTTCGCGCGCCCCGACGTCATCGTGGGCCTGGCGCAGGTGGCCGGCCAGGCCGTGGCCAACGCGCGCCTCTACCGCGAGCTCGACGAGAGCGTGCGCTGGATGACGCTCATGAGCGAATCGGCCCTCGAGCTGGGCGGCAGCCTCGACCTGCGCGACACGCTGGTCGCCACCGCTAAGAGGCTCTGCGACAGCGTCGGCGTGCCCGAGTGCGAGATCACGGTGATCGAGGGCGACGGGCTGCGCACCCTGATGAGGATCGCCCGCGGCCACGTGGACGAGGGCTGGATCGGCCAGTACCTGCCGCTGGCGGACGCCGCCGTGACGCGTGAGGTCATCGAGACCAAACGGCCGACGATCGTGGGCTCGCTGCGCGACCCGCGGCTCACGGCGAAGGGGCACAAGATCAACCAGGACATCGCGCAGAAGAGCTGGGCCACCCTGCCGCTGATCGTCAAGGACCGCGTGATCGGCACCGTAGAGCTCGTGGAGAGCGGCGCCGAGCGCTCGTTCACGCAGGGCGAGCTCGACACTGCGGCGGCCATCTGCCACGCGGCCGCGATGGCCATCACGAACGCCCAGCTGTACGAAGAGATCAAGCAGATGCACCTGGGCAACCTCAAGGCCCTCAGCTCGGCGCTCAACGCCAAGGACTACTACACCCTGGGCCACGCGGCCCGCGTGGCCGCCTACACGGTGATGCTCGGCCGCCGGCTGGGCTGGGAGGAGGACCTCCTGACCGCGCTCGAGGAAGCGGCCTACCTGCACGACATCGGCAAGATCAGCATCTCCGACCGGGTGCTGCTGAAGCCCGGGCGCCTGAACCCGCAGGAGTGGCAGCAGATGCGCCTGCACCCCGTGTTCAGCGCCGACATCATCCGGCCGCTCTTCCCCGCGGCCCTGGTGGAGGGCGTGCGCCATCATCACGAGCACTACGACGGCCACGGGTACCCCGACGGCCTCGCCGGGGACGACATCCCCTTGCTGGCGCGGGCCATGGCCGTCGTGGACGCCTACGACGCGATGTCGTGCCGGCGGCCCTACAAGGCGGCGCTCACGTACCCCGAGTGCCTGGCCGAACTGCAGCGCTGCCGCGGCACGCAGTTCGAGCCGGTCATGGTCGACGCGTTCCTCGAAGTGCTCGAGGAGCTCTCGCGGGCGCGGGCGCGGGCCGCAGAAGTCGCCGTCCAGGCGGCGTCCCGGATCCCGGGCGACAAACACCTTGCGCTGCGCAGCCGCGAGGACGAGGACACGCCTGAGTACCGCGAGATCCGCGAGGTGCTGCGTGAAGTACGCGACGCCAACCCACCCACGCGTTTCCTGACCACCCACGCGGAGATCGACAGGAAGTTCGTCATCGGCGTGGACCCGGAGGAGCAGGAGAGCGAGCGCTCGCACCTCGGTGACGAGATCTTCACCGACGACGAGCTGCCGGAGGTGCTCGCGGGCCGGAGGCCGGAGGTGAACACGCTCTTCGCCGACGAGTTCGGCGTCTGGGTCACGGGCCTGGCGCCGGTCCGCGACGCCAAGGGCCGCATCGTCGCCGCGGTGGCGGCGGACCTGCCCGCCCTGAGCCGGGTGGAGAACGAGGCCCTTCGCGGCGACGGCCGCCAGACGTTCGCCGCGATGCTGCAGACGGCCGCGGTGCGCCTCAGTCGCGCCGAGATCGACGCCATCACCGACGCCCTCACCGGTCTCTACAACCACCGCTACCTGCACGAGCGGCTCAGCGAAGAGCTTCACCGCGCCCGCGAGCTCGGGCGACCGCTGACCGCGCTGTTCTGCGACCTCGACCACTTCAAGGGCTACAACGACGCCAACGGGCACAGCGCCGGCGACGCGGTGCTGCGCGAGGTCGCGCACCTCATCGAGCAGTCGGTGCGCAACGTCGACATCGCCGCGCGCTACGGCGGCGAGGAGTTCGTCGTGCTGCTCGTGGAGACCGGCCGCGAGGCCGCGCTCGCGGTGGCGGAGCGCATCCGCGAGCGCATCCGCGCGGCCGGCTTCACCGCCGACGGCACGCCGCTGACCGTCAGCATCGGCATCGCCGGCTACCCGGAGGACGCGAATCGCCGCGGGGAGCTCCTCGACAAGGCCGACTGGGCGATGTATCTGGCCAAGCGGCGCGGCCGCGACCAGGTGGCGACGTTCGCCGAGGGTTGAGGGCCGGCCTCAGGAGCGGCGGCGGCGGGCGACGCGCACGTCGCCGCGGCGCAGGGTGAGGCCCTCCCGGTCGAAGTACTCGAGGAGGGCCTGGGCGTTGCGGCGACCGCAGCCCACGGCGTCGCGGAAGCTCGCCAGCGTCACGTCGCCGCCCTCGTCGAGCATGGCGAGCAGCGTGCCGCGCGCGTCATCCACCGCGGCGCTCACGAACCAGAGGTCCTTGTCGAGCCGTACCAAATCGCCGCGCCGCGCGAGCACGTCGAGGATCTGGCCGAGCTCGCGCGGCGCACGCCGCAGCGCCTCGGCGAGGCTCGCCAGCGTCGGCGGCGCGAAGGGCTCCCCGCCGAGACGCTTCAGAAGCTCGGCGGCCAGCGCCGCCTGAGCGCCCCCGAGCACGCCGGCGCCGGCGGGGGCGTAGCCGCCTTCGCCGGCGACCAGCCGGTCGTCGGCCACGAGGCCCTGGAGCAGCGCGCCCACGTCCTCCACGGGCAGCTCGGGCGTCAGAGCCGCGAGCTCGGCGGCGCTCGAAAACGGGCGCTCGGGGCGCGCGGCGG
>Ga0209386_1000871_pt1 | contig 13543 bp, 11 predicted proteins | sample NGEPertwo_FD_184510 | JGI IMG/M metagenome (GOLD analysis project Ga0209386, IMG submission 184510) | Arctic peat soil microbial communities from the Barrow Environmental Observatory site, Barrow, Alaska, USA - NGEE Permafrost154B-two... | ecosystem: Environmental > Terrestrial > Soil > Wetlands... | reverse complement strand
CATATTGAACTGGACGAAAAAGTAGAAAATCAGCGCAAGGCCCAGGCACAGGTCCTTGAGGAAGGAGTAGCAAAGTGAACTTTCTGGAAAGTATTCGGGTTTCTTTGCGAGCTTTGCGGGCGAACAAGCTGCGTTCATCCTTGACGATGCTTGGCATAATTATTGGAGTAGCAGCGGTTATTGCGATGGTTGGAATCGGGAATGGAGCAACTGCCTCAATCACTTCCCAGATTCAAGGCATGGGCTCAAACCTGCTAACGATTAGCCCTGGACAATCAAATTCTGGAGGGGTTAACGGGGGATCAGGTAGCTCTAACACCTTAACGATGGAGGATGTTGATAAGATTAAAGCGCTTGGACCCGTCGTGAAAGCAGTCGCCCCAATTGCCAGTTCCAATGCCCAAGTGGTCTTGGCGTCTGGAAATACCTCGACCAGTATTAATGGAACCACAGAGGGTTATGAAGTGATAAAAAATGTCACACTGGCTCGTGGCCGCTTTATTACAAAAGCTGATGTGGATACCAGCGCCAGAGTCGTGGTATTAGGACCGACTGTTGTAGAGAACCTCCTGGGGGATGCTAATGCAGACATTGTCGGGGAAAAGATTAAAATAAATAATGTGCCTTTCCAAGTTATTGGGGTGACAACGGCTACAGGGTCTACTGGCTTCCAGAGTAGTGACGACATGATTACGGCCCCGATTTCAACAGTTCAGGCACGTTTACTCGGCCGAAAGACGGTGCGTAGTATTATGGCTTCGGCTGCTTCAAAGACTCAAATGCAGACGGCACAAGATCAGATTACGGCCGTTTTGCGAAAATCCCATAAGATCCTGGAGGGCAAAGATAATGACTTCAGAGTTCAGAATCAAGCGGATATGTTAGCCACCATGACCAGTGTGACGCAAACGTTGACCATGCTCCTGGGCGGTATCGCGGGGATATCTCTGTTGGTTGGGGGAATTGGAATTATGAATATTATGCTTGTTTCGGTCACCGAGCGAACACGGGAGATTGGAATCCGTAAGGCAATCGGGGCAAAAGGGAAAGATATTCTGTTACAGTTTCTCATTGAAGCGGTCGTGCTCAGTGCCCTGGGGGGAGGTATAGGCATCGCCCTTGGTTATGGAGGGTCAAGTCTTGCTGGGAAGGCCTTAGCGATGGACACCAGTATCTCCGTGAGTTCTGTGTTAATGGCGTTTGGCTTTTCAGCAGCAATCGGCATTATTTTCGGAGTCTTCCCAGCGCGTAAGGCCGCGGCCATGGATCCTATAGATGCCTTAAGGTATGAGTAACGGAGTATTGGAAGTAATGCAAGAAGAGAGGGGAAACAGTAAGTGCGGATTAAGAAAAAACACACGAAGACTATTCTGGGTCTATTGATGATGATGTTATTGCTAATAGGAATGATGCCAGGGGTTTCTATAGCTGCCGATGGAGATGCGGAGACTGCTCCAACATACATTACCTTGAGAGGACTTTCATTTGTATCTGACGTAGATTCCACACTGATTATAGGAGAAGCAACTACCGTGAATTTAGTCTTAAATCGCATACCGGTGAGTAAACTTTTCACGGGATCGGTCAATGCGGACATTACAGATCCTGAGGGTAAAGTGACACGTTATTCCATATCTGGGGGTAGCGGTTTTTACAATATTTCCAATGTTACCTTATATACACCTGGGGATTACACTCTTAAGGTGAGTGCAGTTGCCCCAAACAAGGGCTCAGCAACGGGGACCATAAAGGTTCTAGATGCAGTAGCCACAGTTACAGGCTCACTCGCTGTTAACAAAGATAATTCGGTGCGTGTAAAGATTACAGATTCAAACGGTAATATTTTACAAAAAAGATCAGTGACCGTTGATGGCTCGGATGTTGATGCAAGCACAGCAACCCAAAGTTATACCACATTAAACGAAGGAGAGTTTGACCTTAGAATAACTCCATTAAAAGCGGGAAATGTCAATATTATCTTTGGTGGGAAAATCATTGGAACAATACCGGTTGGTCCGGCTTTTACAACGATTAATCGCATCGGGTCTCAAGCTGCCGATAATGTGGCGCTTTCGGTTGAGGTTGCCAAGCAAGGCTGGCAGAGTGCTACAAATGTGATTTTGGCACGAGATGACCGATTTTCAGATTCTCTCGCAGCTGCTCCCCTCTCTAAAAAGCTGGATGCGCCTATTCTTATGACGGGTTCTGCCGCTCTAGATGAACGGGCTCTAGGGGAGATCCGTGGGCTTGGAGCTATGAACGTCTACATCGTAGGCGGAACCGTGGCCGTTTCACAAGCTGTAGAGGATAGTTTGAGCGACAAGGGAATTAAGGTTACGCGAATAGCTGGCCTACAAGGCTATGATACGGCCGCTCAGATCTCGTCAAGAGTTGGGATTGATGCCACCAATACAGTATATCTAGCCAACGGTCATGCGATTCCAGACGCCATCGCGATTAGTGCTTTCGCGGCTGAGCAAGGAAGTCCTATTTTGCTTACTGATAGAGATCAATTACCATCTTCTACGATTCAGGCCTTAATAAATCTCAAGGCGAGTAACGTCGTCCTGCTTGGAGGCACAGCCGTCCTGGGTATCTCAGTGGAAAATGCATTACGTGCAAAGTATTCCGTTAAACGCTGGGATGGCTATGATCGCTATGACACCCAAAGCATTATCTTCCAAAATATTTTTAACACAGAAGCTCCACAATCGCCGCTTTACTTTACATCGGGGTTGGTTCGTCAAGATGATGTTAGTTCAGGCAAGCCTTATGCAGATGCTTTGTTAACGGCTGCTTTGGCTGCTAAGACCGGTGGATTTGTGGCAATGCTTCCACAGCAGACAACCCTACCAACAAGTTTAAACTACTTCCTGTTATTTCATAAAGGGTATATTTCAGAGACTGCCGTTGTGGGCAACTATAGTGGGGTTTCGAGGGATTTGGAGCAACAACTTCAAGGGATGCTGAATAGGTAGGAGACTTGTGTGACACTGCGTCCCGAGCTTGAATCGGAGAACGGAGAACGGAGAACGGGAGACGGACCGCTGGGGTGGACGGCACATTTCATAGGCATCGTCTGGCACGGGTCGAGGGGGACTTGCATACTACAAGAAATACTGAATAATTAGAGCAGTGAATTTGGCCATTAGTTCAAATTCACTGCTTTTTGACGTGAGGAATGAAGCTCTCCATTACAAAACTTAATTGTACCATCACAAATAATAACTGTTTCTAAAAATTGTCTCTAATAAGTATACTTGTTCTAGAATCCACTTTCACAAATGCGATCATAATCAACGTTACTTTGATACGTTGCTAGGTATCTTAGACGTTAGACATGATTTAAAGATCGCTAAAAATTCCGCGGCAGTTGAGGATAGAGGATATTGTGTAGAAATAAGCCATCCGAACTCCAACACTATGCTGTCTTTAATGGGTATGGTGACAATCGATTTTTCGTTTAGTATTTTATCGGAGAGAGGTGTAATACCAATAGCTCTGTAGCGGGTAATGGCGTTCGTGTAAATATCTTTAGAATTTGTTCTCACAACAATATTTAGTTCGTTCAAATCCTTAAACATGTGTGTAAGCATTTCTAAGTAGTGTTCAATATTATAGGCCGCAATCGGGTACTTCTTTATCTCCGCAATAGAAATCACCTTCTTCTTAGCTAAAGGGGATGATTGAGCGACACATGCAAACAATTCGTTATCAAAGACTTTTTCAAACTTAACGTTACTATTGTGAATTTGTTCAAAACAATAATAGCTTGGTAAGACAACGAGCCCTATATCTATACAGCCAGAATGAATTAGTTTAACAATGTCAGCGGGTTTGTGTTCTTCGATGTGTATGTTTACGGAAGGGTATTTTCTCTGAAATAAATCTAGGAGCGTCGATAAAATATTCTCACTCATAAAGGGAGCTACACCGAGGGAGAGCTTCTCGGTCGAAGTTGAACAGTTGGTCTTGGAATAAGGCGCAATAGACTGAAGTAACTCCTCGTATTTGAGGATGATTTCCTTAGCCTTTTCCACAGCCATGTTACCTGCATCGGTTAGAGTTACCCCCTGACGACAACGGTGAAACAACGAGACATCTAAGTCTGTTTCCAGCTTATGAATCGATTGACTAAGCCCTTGTTGCGTAATAAAGAGATGCTCAGCTGAGAGTGTAATGGATTTTGTGTTTGCTATATCAACCAAATAATAGAGATGCTCTATTCTCATTGTTTACGCCGTCCTCTCTTTATAGTCTTAAAGGGTGTATAACGCAATTATATACAGCGATCACCCAAAAACCTAGTCCTTACTGTAAAAAGCTATAAAAATAGTAGAAAGGATGAATAGGATGCGATATTGCAAGGAGCATACTTGGGCGAAAGTGGAAGAAGGGCTTGTCAGAGTCGGAATTACGGATTTTGCTCAGGGCCAGTTGGGAGATATCATTTTCATTGAACTGCCTCAGGTTGGCGAGGTATTCAACCAAGGGGAGGTATTTGGACAAGCTGAATCAGCCAAGTCAGTTTCCTCACTCTATATGCCCATAAGTGGTGAAATCAAATATGTCAACGATAACGTTGAGGATTCACCGGACCTTGTGAACACAAATCCATATGACGAAGGATGGATTATTATCGTCAAACCGAGGAATTTTAGCGAGGTCAGCGCCCTGCTGTCTGAAGAGGGATACACCAGCCTGCTTGAGAAATCTTAGCTGGTCACGCCATTCATCTTTAGATCTAAGTTAAGTATCAAAGACTGTTACCGAGGAGGAAAATTTATGAGTTACGTACTTTTTACCGCCACAGGGTGTACCAGGTGTAAGATTGTGAAAAATTTCATGACTGATCATGGTATCGCCTTTGAAGAGAAGAATATGAAGGCCGAAGGAAAGGACGACTTTAAGAAGTTTTACTCAGCTAATCGTTGTTTTATCACTCGTGGCCAAGATGGAGTAGAATTTCCCGTTCTTACGGATGGAGAAGAGATTCGCCAGGGAATTGGAGCTTCGATTGCTTATCTCAGCGCCGGAAAAAGGTTAGATGGATTTTTTTGTGTTGGGACTCTCCACAAGGAGTGGGTAGACGGGATTCACCCTTGCTCTGGTAATCTCGAACATGCCGATGAGTTTCTTCAGGTGATGCGCTATCTGAAAAAGAGTTCGATGAAGTTGCAGGTTGAGACGAGTGGCAGAAATAGCCATGTTCTCAAACAAATCCTCGAGGAAGGGCTTGCAGATAAGGTCGTCATGAATGTTGTGGGACCGACGGCACTTTATAGCAAGATCTTAAGAAAGCCAGTGGTCGAGAGCGATATCCTAAAAAGCATCCCACTAGTAGCTCAGTTTCCAAGCTATCAATTCCAGACCACGGTTGCTCCAATTATTCGTCAAGAAGGGGATGTGCCCGAGATCAGTTATCTGACCCCTGCGGAAATTGGTGAAATTGCTAAGCTTATCGAAGAGGGAACGGGTAACAAGAAAAATCCTTATCTGATTCGATTGTTTAAGTCGTCAGAATCGAAAGACGAGCGGTTAAAGTCGATAGAGCCACTTTCTTCGCTCTTCCCCTACAGGACGGCAGCGAGAGCTTACCAGGTGTTAACTGAGTTGGAAAAGGTTATATGAAAATCGGCGTGTATTGTAGATTGAGTAGCTGTAAGTCTATGGCCTACTACGTAAAATAAACGAAAAGAGGAGATTACTATGAGTTATCCAAGTGTTTACCCGACAGGCGTTACTGTTTATAACCCCGAGAAATGTTGGAGCGGGTTCACCATTTTCCCAGCTCGAGAGCTTGGGGCACTTTTGATCGACATGAATGGGGCCGAGGTTAACCTATGGAAAGGCTTGCATGGCTTTCCTAATAAGCTACTGCCTGGCGGCTATGTGTTAGGGCACACCGGGGAGAGAAGCAATGCCTTTGGTATGCAAGATCAAATTGATTTGATTCAAGTGGACTGGGATGGAAATGTCGTCTGGAAGTTCAATCAATACGAATATATCGAGGACCCGGGTGAAGAGCCACAATGGATGGCTAGGCAACACCATGACTATCAGCGGGCAGGCAACCCTGTGGGATATTATGTGCCCGGTATGGAGCCACAAGTTGATAAAGGAAACACTTTAATTCTTTGTCACAAGAATGTCAAGAATCCTAAGATTGCAGATAAGGTTCTTCTGGATGATGTCATTGTTGAGGTGACCTGGGAAGGCGAAATCATCTGGGAATGGGCCTGTAATGAGCACTTTGACGAATATGGCTTTAGCGAAGAAGCCAAAAATATTCTGTTCCGAGATCCTAACTGGCGGGCTTCTGGAGGCGGCATGGGGGATTGGATGCACATCAACTCCATGTCAGTGCTAGGACCCAACAGGTGGTATGATGCCGGGGACGAACGTTTCCACCCAGACAACATTATCTGGGATGCCAGGGAATCAAATATCATAGCAATCATCGAAAAGAAGACGGGTAAACTCGTCTGGAAAGTGGGCCCAGAGTATAATACTAGCCCAGAGCTTAAAGAACTTGGCTGGATCATTGGTCAACACCATGCTCATATGATTCCACGTGGGTTGCCTGGAGAAGGAAATATCTTAGTCTTTGATAACGGCGGATGGGCTGGTTACGGCGCACCTAATCCAGGCGCACCAACAGGCGCCAAGAATGCTCTGCGGGACTACTCGAGAATCTTAGAGTTTGATCCGGTTACTTTGAAAATAGTTTGGCAGTACACACCTGCAGAGGCGGGTTTTACGATGCCTGTTGACGCCAGCCGTTTCTATAGTCCGTTTATCAGTTCCGCTCAGAGATTGCCCAACGGTAATACCCTGATTACGGAGGGTTCAGGTGGCCGGATTATTGAAGTAACTCAAGACCATGAACTTGTATGGGAATACATTAGCCCTTATTGGGGAGATAAATTGAAGCTTAATATGATTTATCGGGCCTACCGTGTACCCTATGAGTGGGCTCCGCAGGCAGAACGTCCTCAAGAAGTCGCAATTAAACCCGTCGATGTTACGACATTCCGTGTGCCGGGCGCCTCAAACTTACGTAAAAAAGAGACCGTTGTAGACGGAGTCTGGTCGTTCCAAGGCGATGGGGCACTGTGTGTAGCCGCAGATGAGGAATTGGATCAATAAGCGTAACAGTTAGGGAGGGGGAGTTTCCCCTTCCCATCTTAGATTTAGTTTAATAATAGAGAAGGGGGTCAGAGGAATGGAGATTAAGAAAACGTCCAATAACTACTTTGATGGCTTAAAGGTAACCTCAATTCACAAAGCATTGTTCTATGTTATTATGATGGCTTATTTTTTCGAGCAAATGGACAATTGGAACTTCGGGTTTGTTGCTCCTGCGTTAATACAACAATGGGGACTGAAGATGGCGGATATCGGCACTATTCAATTCTTTTATTTTATTGGCATGACAATTGGCGGGCTGACAGGCGGGGTGATCTCGGATATATTTGGTCGCAGGAAAACGTTCCTCGGTGCTATATTGCTGTTTTCAACCGCTTCCGTTGTCAATGGATTTGCTCCTAATTTGAATGTTTTTATTATTTCTAGGGCGTTGACGGGTTTCGGTATTTTTTGCCTTATGGTGACGTCACAAGCCTTTATTGCAGAAATGGCCCCTAGCGAAACAAGAGGGAAATGGCAGGGTAGTGTTGCTGCAGTGGGCTTTGTGGCCGTGCCGTTCATTGGGATCTTGTGTAGAGGTATTATTCCTACAAGCCCAGAAGCATGGCGCTATGTTTTCTACCTAGGCGGTTTGGGATATGTTGCCTTCATGGTTGGGCTTAAATACTTACAAGAGTCACCACGTTGGTTGGTGAGTAAGGGGAGAATCAACGAAGCGGAAAAAATAGTTTACAAACTCAGCGGGGTCAATGTCGATCTGAAAGAAGCGGCATCTAAAATTGTACCTAAGGCAAATCCTTTCGAAGTGTTGTATGGCATGTTTACCAGAAAATACATCAAACGGACACTTGTGATCTTGTTATGGATGTTATTAACGGTACCTGCTTCGTTCGTCGTGGTTGGTTGGACACCTACGTTATTAGTCCAACGAGGGTTAAGTGTATCGGACAGTCTGACAGCGTCGTTTATCCTGATGATTGGCGTTCCAGTAGGCTGCTACATTTCATCGCTTGTTTCCGACAAAGGTGGCAGGAAGATCCCTATGGCTATTCTCAGCGGCCTAACAGGAGCGTTTGCGCTTATCTTTGGACACACAACAGGGTTTATTCCCGTTATAATCGTCGGGTTTTGTCTTATTGCTTGTCTCATGGCCACTGCGTTTATTACCTATAGCTATATCGCTGAGTCTTACCCCACCAAAATGCGTAACACAGCAGTTGGGGTGCATAATGCGGTGGGCCGTGTAGCAACAGCGGTGCTACAGGCATTAGTACCGATGCTTTACTTGCAATATAAATTTGTCGGTGTCTATAATGTCGTTGTAATTCTGAGCTGGTTACCCATCATAGTATTAATGGTTTGGGGTATGAGTACCGGGGGAAAGGCTTTGGAAGATATTGATTAAGAAGCTTATTTCAAAACCTTGAATTGTATCTCGAAAATCCGTTTGGCATTCGTTGCCAAACGGTTTTTTTAACATATCAGCAAATACAAATTTTCAGGCGAGACACGGATTATCTGGCGGTTGGGCTTTTTACGATAAAACTTCAGATTGCGACATGCCTACATAACCACACGCACACGGATATAAAAGTTATTTTTATAAATACTAAGATGAAGAAGGAAAGTTTTAAAAAGGGTCGAATATAATATACTACACAACTTGGACTAATTAACCATACCAATAAGGACCAATTCAAAGAGGATACATAAACTCTGATTGATTGTTAATAGAATGGCCAGGGCTGGGAAGAAGGGCTTAAATGGATCTGGACAGGAAAAGTGGCATACCCTATTATATCCAGCTTAAAGAGCAGATTCGGCGGCGTATTACCCACGGAGGGTGGACAGCGGGGACGAAGCTTCCGACAGAACGGGAGTTGGCTGAACGTATCTCTGTAAGCCGTAATACTGTGAGTCAAGCTTATAAGGAGCTAGAAAGCGAAGGAATCTTGAGTTCGGCTCGGGGAAGGGGAACTTTTGTTTCGGATACTCTCCTAATTATGCAACAGGAAGGTCGTAAAGAGAAGGTCTTACGTATTGTTGATTTGGCCATGGAAGAAGCGGTTGGACTGGGGTTTTCCATCGATGATTTTGTTGCCTTCGTTCATGTTCGGGGGATGGAAAAGAAGGATCTCCTTTCCCGTATGAAAGTGGCCTTTATTGTCAGTAACCCTGAGCAACTCTCAGGCGGTACTTGGAATCTGGGTCTTGGGGTGAGCCTCCTGCCGTTTTTGCTCTCCGAACTTCAGGAGTCTCCAAGGGCGCAGGAACGTTTGGCAGGGTTGGATATGGCGGTTACAGGAGTCAATCATCTGGCCGAGGTCAAAACTCTTTTAAGTGAGCTTTCCACACCCATTCTCGGAATCTCCTTACAGCCTAAACTTGAGACAATCGTGCGCATAGCCAAATTGACCTTGGGACGTGATTTGGCATTGGTGTGTGAAAGTAACCAATTTGCGGCAAAAGTAATCGCAGCATTAAATCAGGCTGGTTTGCATCCAGCGATTAAAACACTTATCCAACCAAGTGAGGAGAATCTCCGTGTGGAGTTGCCAAAGTGTGGCGCGGTAATTGTCGCACCGAGACTTAGACTCCGGGTTGAAAAAGTGCTACCGGAAAACATGGAATGTATTGTATTTCAATTTGAACCAGATGCAGGGAGTCTCAATTTACTCCGAGGCGCCTTGCTTGAAATAAAGGGGGGGAAGATTTGAAGAAGCAGCGTGTGATTGGTATGTTTGACTCCGGGGTGGGTGGATTAACAGTGATGAAACAAATTCTCGAGCAACTGCTGGATGTTCGAATTGTTTATTTTGGGGATACGGCGAGGGTTCCCTATGGTAATCGTTCGAGAGAAGAACTTGTCCGTTTCGGGGAAGAGATTGTCACCTTCCTGATTGGGCAAGGGGCGGAAGTGATCGTCGTGGCCTGTAATACGAGTTCGGCAACTGCTCTGCCAATTCTGCGGGAACGCTTTGATCTACCTATGATCGGCATGGTAGAACCAGGGGCCCGCTTGGCTGTAGAAAAAACTATTGCGGGCAGGATTGGACTGATTGCTACAGAAACAACGCTGCGTAGCAAGGCTTATTCATCCGGGGTGAGCCGGGCATTGGCTAAAGGGAGTGTGCCCGAAGATTCTGTACTTCGGGAGGCTTGGCAACGCGGAGAACAGGCCATTGCTTTAGTCAAAGCTCAGGGTTGTCCTCTTTTTGTTCCATTAATTGAGGCTGGGCTGGCCAATTCCGCAGAAGCTCGAGGGATTGCTCAAACCTATCTGGCTCCATTACAGACAGCCGGCGTGGATGCTCTTATTTTGGGGTGTACGCATTACCCCTTCCTTACACCAGTCATTCAGGAGATCTTAGGAGACGATGTTTTGATAGTGGACCCGGCTTTGGCCGTAGTGAAGGAACTTGAACTTTTGCTTAAGGAGATGGATGAACGGGAAAAAGAACCGGCAAGAGACGCTGGAAATGCCGGAAAGGCACGATCTATGGCACTCGCGGCCGCACCTCCTGCTATGGTGCTGGGGCAAGGGCATTGGAGAACTAGATATTTTGTAAGTGGTGATCCAGGTTTGTTTCGACAAGTCGGTAATACCCTTCTGCAAGATCCGATCGACCTTATAGAGCAAGTAATACTTGGAGAATAACGACGATCACGATGCACGATTTATAAATGGATCTTTCCCAGGGGGAAGCTGAAGTTTAGCTGAATTCATCTGAGGGCTTAGCTAGAGGATGAATTCTGTAATAAAAGTCCGGGAGGAATTAATTGTGGAACAAAAGACCTTGGTCCTAGGGGTTATTGGCTCAGATGTTCATGCCATAGGGAATCGGATTTTGGATTACGCGTTCACTCAAGCGGGTTTTAAAGTGATCAACATTGGGGTGATGGCAACTCAGGAAGAGTTCATTCATGCGGCGATTGAAACGAATGCTGATGTTTTGTTGGTCTCGTCCCTGTATGGGCACGGAGAGCTGGATTGCCCGGGGTTGCGAGAGAAATGTCAGGAAACTGGTATTGGCAACATCTTGATGTATGTTGGCGGTAACTTGGTGGTCGGAAAACAAGACTTTGAGTCAGTCAAAGAACGGTTCTTGGCGATGGGCTTTGATCGAGTGTATCCACCTGGGACTATGCCTGAGACGCCTATTGCAGATTTGCGTAAAGATTTAGGGATGGATCTAGAGATTTAATTCCAGAAGATTAGAGGGGGAATGGAGCTTGCAAGCAGTTCTTCTCATTGATTTTGGCAGTACGTACACCAAAGTGACGATTGTAGATTTAGATAGTGAGGAAATCATCGGGACGGCCCGAGCAGGTACGACCATTGAAACTAATATCATGGATGGATTGAAAGAGGCGTTAGCTCAAATTCCTGAACCAGTGGAAGGGTGGAATTTTACCCGTAAACTTGCCTGCAGTAGTGCAGCCGGCGGCTTGAAGATGATCGCCAGCGGCTTGGTGAAAGAGCTCACCGCAGAAGCAGCAAGACGGGCAGCGCTGGGGGCGGGCGCTCGACTGCTTCAAGTCTTTAGCTATGAACTGACCACCCAAGATATCGCGTCAATTATCCACGCTCAACCGGATATCCTCTTGTTAGCGGGAGGAACGGACGGCGGAAATAAAGAAGTACTCTTGAAAAATGCAGAAATGCTTTGTGGCCTCCCTACCAGCCTTCCTGTCGTGATTGCGGGGAATAAAGTGGTCTCAGCGCAGGCCGCGGACATTTTAAGAAAGCGACATGACCCCGTGGTTGTTGCAGATAACGTAATGCCGGAGCTCGGTGTCTTGGCGGTAGAATCTGCGCGGCTAGCGATTAGGGATGTGTTTTTCACGCACATCATCAAGGCCAAAGGCTTAGATAAAGCGGAGGAATTTCTCGAGAGGATTATGATGCCAACACCTGCAGCCGTGCTTTCGGCGGCAGAATTGCTGGCGCAGGGACACGGTGCCGAACGGGGTATGGGTGAACTGATGATTGTGGATGTCGGAGGAGCCACGACGGATGTGCATTCGATTGCCAAGGGGGATCCCAGTAAACCGAGCGTGATGCGTAGAGGATTGCCGGAACCGTTTGCTAAACGGACAGTAGAGGGCGACCTAGGGATGCGTTATAGCTCAGAAGCGTTAGCGGAAACCGCTGGAAGTCGGCTGATTGATTATCTTGGCTGGACCGAAGATAAAGTTGAGTGTCAACTGGGCTTATGTAAAGAAGACCCTTGGCGAGTCCCCCAGACGGAGGAGGAAGTCAAGTTCGATGTGGCTATGGGTCGAATGGCCGTGAGTTTAGCCGTTGATCGCCATGTGGGAACGATTGAAGTGGTGTATACGCCCTTCGGAGCGACTTATGTTCAGCACGGCAAGGATTTGACCCAACTACCGGTCGTGATAGGGACAGGAGGAGTCCTGCTCTATAACCCCGGTGCCTCGGAAATTCTACGGGGGGTGGTCTTTAATCCAGAGGAGCCCACGATTCTCAAACCCCAAAAAGCGGAATTTTACATAGATAAAGAGTACATTTTAGCAGCAATGGGACTTCTTAGAGAAGTGGCACCCCTAGTTGCACTGCGGATTATGAAAAAATATGTAGTCAAACTATAGGAGGATTAAGAAATGGAATTAACAGTCCAACAAATAGACACTGAGGAGTTTCAACGTCAACGACAGGAAGTCTTGGGACAATGGGAGACGGGTAAGGATGTAAATTTTGAAGAAGCGGTCGCATATCATAAGGCTCTACCCAAGAGTAAAATATTTGCCGAAAAACTCGCTGAAGGGAAAGCGAAAGGCATTACCTATGCTCAACCACGCGCGGGTGTAGCCCTCCTCAATGAGCATATTGAGTTGTTGCGTTTCCTGCAAGACGAAGGAGGGGCAGATTTCCTGCCGTCCACGATTGATTCGTATACCCGTCAAAACCGGTATACAGAAGCACAAGCGGGTATTGATGAAAGCCAAGCGATTGGGCGATCGATGCTTAATGGATTTCCTGCGGTAAACCATGGTGTTGCAGCTTGCCGCCGAGTTGTCGAAAGTGTTCAAGTGCCGGTTCAAGTTCGTCACGGAACTCCCGATGCCCGATTGCTAGCTGAAATCACGATAGCCGGTGGATTTACGGCCTATGAAGGGGGCGGGATTTCTTATAACATTCCGTATTCCAAAGACGTCTCGATAGAAAGTACGATTAAATACTGGCAGTATGTGGACCGCTTGATCGGAATGTACGAAGAGCAAGGCGTTAAAATAAACCGCGAACCGTTCGGCCCCTTGACGGGAACGCTCGTGCCACCCGCCATTTCACATGCGGTAGCTGTTATCGAAAGTATCCTAGCAGTCTCTCAAGGTGTACGCAGCCTGACGCTCGGGTACGGGCAATGCGGTA
>Ga0209386_1000870_pt1 | contig 13547 bp, 10 predicted proteins | sample NGEPertwo_FD_184510 | JGI IMG/M metagenome (GOLD analysis project Ga0209386, IMG submission 184510) | Arctic peat soil microbial communities from the Barrow Environmental Observatory site, Barrow, Alaska, USA - NGEE Permafrost154B-two... | ecosystem: Environmental > Terrestrial > Soil > Wetlands... | reverse complement strand
ACTTATCGACCGCTCATGACCTGCACAGGAGGGAATTCTTGAGCGTACGGCCCGTAGAACGAACCCGCTAGCCGCACTTTTTCGTCCGCGCGGCAGGGTCTGTCTAGCAGCGGTCCTGGACCCATAACTACGGGCCTAAATCTTACCACGGCATGTAGGCCGCGCTCAGGCCTTCGTGCAGCTTCGTCCGAGCGGCGAGTTCTCCCGACCGCAGGAGGGGAACTACCCGCTGGGAACGGTCCTAGACCAGCTACCGCGGGCCTAGCTCAGTTAGCTCCCCGAGGATTGAGGGGAGATCCACTGAGCGGCAGTCGGCCTTAGCTCGAACGTCAAGCAATGTAAACCCGAGGCTTTGACCCACAGCGCAGACACGAGAGGACTGTGCTGCTGCTCGTCATCCAGCCAGGATGATCAGCAGCTCTGTCCTATTTGATCGCTGATTTTTTTGTTGCAGTATTATGCGGCTGGTTATTGAGCAAATAAAGCAGGGAACCTCAGCCGCTTGTAACGCACGACCGAGAGGACCCGGCTGCCGCTTATAGTTCAAGCGGGATAACTAGCAGCCTAGTCCTCGGCAGCTCATTGCCCGTACGAACCTTGACCAAAAATTACCCTAGCTTGGGTGGCGCACCGACGCAGGCGGTAGTGCCAACCGAGCGGCAACGAACCCTCGACTTATATACACCATCCCTAACCGGTCCAAGACATGCATGAAAAGGGGTGGGTCCCCCCACCGTTCCTATCAGCAACGCAGACCCAAACGTTCCCCTGGGCTGCCGCTTATCATTCACCAGGATTACCAGCAGCAATTCAGCCAGTATGACTAGCCGCCCAGTTCGGTCTCATTCCCCGTCTGGTCCCGCTCTCGTCCGCGCATGACCGACGGAGGAGGAAATTCGTGGTTCCCGTCCCCGATCGAGTATGACCAGCTTGAGCGGGAATTCGTGGGCGGACACCGGTAGGCAGCGCTTTCCGGTCTGCGCTGCCTAGTTCGTCCGGCGGCGGTCCTGGACGGGATGGGTGAAGCCTGGAGGATTTAGTCCGCAGGACCGAGGCGATTAGCCGAGTCCGGAAGGGTTCCTGCATACTCACTCAACAAGTCTCCATTAGTGGGTATAGCGGGTATACGAATAGTCAGTGTAGCATAAGGGTTAGACAATCATTGGTGGGTACCCGTAATTTCATCCAGGAACTTAAGTAATCTTAATGGCCTATCCTTTGGAATACGCAATAGTAAAAACCTACGTTCCACAGCTTCAAGGGACATACAGCAGCAGGAATGAGATAGATAATCCGTAACAATATTACCATCATCCTCCCAAATAATGCTCACTACAGACCGGACAATACCTAAGATCGAGCCGCTTGCCATAGCGAGTTCCCCTCTTGCTGTAGTCATGTTAGTACCTGCTAGTACCTGTTCTACATATAGCCAGACCCAGACCCCCTATAGGATTAAATAGCTTGTGCCATAACAGGATTGCGTGACGGCTGCAGGATAACCGCGGGCCTAGCTCGATTAGCTCCATGAGGCTACGAGGGGAGATCCACCGAGCGGAGATAAGCTTAGACCTGTAACGCATACCCAATAGGACTGTGCTGCCGCTCATCCTTCAGCCAGGATGATCAGCAGCTCTGTCCTATTTAATCGCTGATTTTTCGGCTGCATCAGTAAGCGGCCAGAAATTGAGCAAAGAAAACAGCGTACCTTAGCCACTTGAAGCGAACGCCCGAGAGGACCAGGGTGCCGCTCATAGTTCGAGCATGATAACTAGCAGCCATGTCCTCGACAGCCGGTGACGCAAACTAAGCGGTCAAGACCCAAAGACACGGGCCCAAGTTCCAGCCTTCGGCATGTAGGCCGCGCTCAGGCCTTCATGCAACTTCGTCCGAGCGGAGCGTTCTCAACGCAGTAAGGCACGGATCCCGACGCAGGAGGGTCAGGGGCTTCTAGGAGGGAACGCACCCGCTGGGATCAGTAGGACCACAAACCACGCGCTAAGGATGGGAAGAGCCCGAGGCTACGAGGGGTGATTCCTATCCTTGGATGAGCCTGGACCCGAGCCGGCGAACCAAGCTCTCAGTGGCAGGATAACCGCTCGCTGAGCTCAGTTAGCTCCCCGATGCCAAGGGGAGATCCACTGAGCGGAAGGTGGTCAGGACCTGTGACGTACACCCGAGAGGACTGTGCTGCCGCTCATATTTTACGCAGGATGACTAGCAGCTCTGTCCTTTTTAATCGCTAGTTTGTTTGCTGCAGTACCAAGCGGCCAGAGATCGAGCAAAGAAAACAGCGTACCTTAGCGTTGCGCCCATCCAGTAGCCGATAATGATGAAAACAGAAATAACAAAAAACGAGCTTGGTAACTGTGTTACCCTACTCGCATACCAATTTATAAATTAAGCTAATGGCAACACTTTGCAGGCATACCCCATAGACTGTATCTGCTTAACTAATACTTCCGACTTTGACAGTAGCACTCGAACGCTCAGGTATATATCGTGATCATCTATCGGGACACCTGTAGATACATTTGGAGGTGCAACAGCAGCTACCCCGGCCAAAGCACGGTAATCATACCCATAATAATCACAAATCCCAAGATAAAGTGCCTTGGCTATAGCCGCTGTGCTCAGCATTATCCACTCTGCATCCAAAGAATTGTCATGGAAGCCTAGCTCAATCAGCGCCGACGTGGCGGAGACACTGTCGCCCACTTCAACCAACGAACGATTATACTTTACGCCCCGGTCAGCACCCGGAGAAAGCGGCGCCACCTGTTTATAAAGCGCCTGCGCCAGACGTTCACTGTTGGTCTTAGGACCATATGCGTAGACCTCTGTTCCCACTCCACCGCCAGCGTTACTGTGAATAGGAATATGAATATCCGCTTGAAAATTATTAGAATCCTTCGCCATTTGATAAACGTCCATATCCGTCGTATTTCTCTTTGCTTCAAAGCGTCCATCGTTTGCCAACAAGGGCATAAGGGCATCGGCGACCTTATTCATTTCCCCTTCTTCTGTCCCGTAGTTCCCTATGCCTTTGTTATTCTCCTGACTACTTGGGCTAATGTAAATCCTCTTCAAATAGCTCCCCCCTGTTCTCTGGATTTTCGTATTAAACAAAAGAGCCCTTCATCCGGTAGAAACCGACAGGGCTCACTGTTGCAAATAGTTTATCTAGACCATTACAGCATTAGGTTTTAATGACGGCAACGGCCTTGGCAAGTTCGGTGATACTGATCGTGAGTTCGGCTAGCTTCCCTTCAATTCGCACCAATAAATATGCACTCACAACGATCGGGAAACCAAAGTTAGCGACAAGCTTTAACATCTCATCCATATGTCATTCTCTCCTTCCGTGACGTCTTTTTTGTGAATATGACGTTGAGTTCAGTTAAGTGATTATAACGAGAAGTGGAGAGACGAATTCGCCTCTCCACTTCTCGTTAACTCTTCTCTATAGAAGAATTCAAGCGAACGGTACCCCTGATTATCGAGCACGCTTCTATGCTATCGCAACATCAAATAAATCCTGGGTAGTCGTATCAACGATGGCTATATCCTTAATAGCCACTAGATCACCACCGGTGGAAGTGAAGAGATTCTTCGCAATCGCCAGATCCATAAAGGTTTGGACGGCCGCTGCAGTCAAATCTGCCAAAGGATTGATGACTGAGTAACTTACCCCAGCCCCTAAGGCATTTGTAAAGGTCATACGTAGAACTTTCTTAGATACAATACCAACTGCCATGGTTATTTTCTCCTTTCATTCGGCTTAAAAGCCTTAATCTTGGGCCAATTACTCGGCTAGGTCAAAATGATCTTCTCGCATGACATGGATTAAAGGGTATTCAGAAAGTGCTTGCATAGCAGTTCCCACATCAAAGATGTCTTGATCCGTTGCTGTAGCCTTAACATTAATACTACGACTCGATAAGATGGGACCTCCCGCTGGGGTCAAGCCATTTTGAACTTCTAATACCATAACGGATTCAGTTTGTGAACTAATAACAGGCATTTTGTCACCTCCCCCGGTCTTAGTCTCATTTAGGAAAGATAGCTATGAAACAAATACTCCGACCAAGAACGCTTGTTCCAACATTGTTCTAATTATATCTGATTAGTTGGATAATTACAATACATATTATGACAATATTTTATCTTATTCGACAAATATTTAGAACGTGCGTACGTGATAGATCGCAATCCTCAAACTCTGCAACCGTAACCACGAGAAACATCTTATCAAGGAATGCAAGCCCAGGCGGTCTGTGTTACAGCTTCTATTTCGTTGCTATGCGTAAATATTAAGGGTAACGTGAGTATTGAAAAAACCACCTAGTGGTGGTTTGGATAAATGCTCTGTTCGTATATTTTGTGTAAAGGACACTTGAATCTGGATTTGTCTACTAAAGAAGCAAACATCCGGCCCTTAATCTGAAGGATTCCACTGAGTTATTAACAACTATGAATTGCACTGCAAGGAAGATCTATCTATCTAACCACAACCGTCCTAACACTTCGTCAGACCACGATTACTTCCAACGGACCAACTTAGTCGGTCCAAAGCTTCCAAGAACGCGCATAAATATAGATCATTAAGTAGAAATTATTTCATTTTTATTATTAGACTTAATTCTTGCTCCTATTAATAAATATGGCTGTAAGAGCAGCATACAACCAACAGCATTAGATATTTTCTGCTCAAGATCCTCTATTTTCTGAAGTGTTGAAATTTGCTCGTATACTGTTTGCATGTCATCAAAAACGCTCTGTATTATCCCGAAAGCCTCTACAACATCTTCATCTGCTACTAGTTCAAGAGCTTTTAGAGGAAGTTTGATGCTGTCCGAAAGTTTAGTTGCCATTTCTGACAAGTGATTAGAAAATATGCTTATGTATTGAACAACGCCGCTTTGACACATGGCGGTTGATGACGATAGTGTATTGATGACATCATTATATTGAGTAATCTTCATTTTCACTGTGCCTAAATATCCGGCTGCTAATTGCCATTGACTTAACTCTTCACAGGCTACACCTAGGATAGAATAAAGTGAAGCTGGTAATTCGGCAGGAAATAATGGAGTGGATAGTTGACTTTCGATTACGTCCAGTATTCTGTATGCAGGCAATTTATATCCACTGGAAAGTGGCACTCCATTATATATTGGAACATAAATCAATTCAGGCACTTGTGTTTCAAAATACCACCTAACGCTATTATATGGGAGTGCCTGTTTGTATACATCGCGTAGTAAAAGGACCAACTTTTTGTATTTGTCCTCAAGCATGTCCCCTGACAATGGATTAAAGTCAGCCAAAATATACGTTTTACTATTAATGGTATGTGCTTCTCCACTAATCAAGATAAGCGCTTTGTTAATAACTTGTTCAATAGTGGCACACGATTTCCTATATAGTTGCTTTGCGTCATAGGCAATAGCATACCCCTTCATGGGATTTTCAAAGACATGTGCCCATATATTTACCAATGTAAGCATTCCTTCGATTTCTTGCTTCTCAAAATCATCTTCAAGTGTCCGATAATTAAAAAAAAGTATGTTATACTCCATTTGCATTTCTCGAAGTGCTTTTGCAGAATTAAATAAGTTAATGAGAGGCAAACGAGGGTTCTCGATGTGATCGAGGTCTTGCCTCTTTATGCGGGCTGATAATACTTCTGTAAACTGATCGTAAAATAACTCTAATTGCCTATATGTATCACCAAAACTCTTTCTTAGATTTGTATAAAGGTTGAATGATAAGCCTAGGATAGTCGGTTCCTTATGTGTTGAATTTGAAATATCATCCTTCATATCTTCTCGGTAAAGACAATAATTATCAACTACAGTTTTAGGAAGCAATACATCTTGAAAAAGCAATTGTTTTAGACTGCTCACATCTGTTAAAATTTTGCCCCATCGCTCTTTGCTGTGACGCTGCTTTTTGTATAGAAACTCAATATAAACAATTGTGTCTGATATAAGCTTACTGGCGATCCTGCGTATCTGGTCAATTCGATTTATATAGTTCTCCCATGAATTGGGTCGATAATAATAATCAATTCGTGATTTTTCCCATGCATTGATTTCTGTGATCCAAGCGTTATGTCGATTGCTTTTATGAATTCGTGCTTTATGGTCAAGTGCTTCAATACCTAAGTCTTGCAGCAGATCGACTCCGACCAAGATAACCTCGATATACTCTTTATCGCAATATATATGGTTAAGAATGTCCAAAACTTTTATTTTCCAGTAATGATTAAAATTCCGGGGGGCATTTACGGTTTTTTGATTGTCGAAAACAGGGGGTACGAAGTAGCATTGCACCTCCGAATCGGTAACGCGTAAATGCACAATGCAATATTCTTCAATCATTCTCGTTGATAACACTTTGATTGCTGCATCACAATAATCACTATGACTCTGTTGAAAGATACCGAGTATTGCATCAGCTCTTGATTTAATGTCACCCGACAACAAGTTTACCAATAATTGCTCCACTGTAAACGGGATAACTATTTCCCGTCTGCGTTTTGCAAACCAGAATAGTGAATAGCCAAACATTGACCATTCGTTATCATCCGTTGGGATGTGTGAAGGAGGTCTACAATTAGCGATCAACAAGTCTGTAGCTACATAATCAATTTGTAAAGAGGTAAGAGCCTTTCTTATCCTGTCGATCTCGGCTTTAATATCTTCTCCTCTAATGTTTTGCAGTGATGAAGCGAGACTTTCAAGAATAAATTCATCTGGTCGAACCAATCCGGAAATATCTAGTGGCAGGAATGTGAACCAACCACTACCTTTCTTTTTTATTAGGTCATCAATTACTTCATGATTTAGCTCAACATAACGCTTTACATCAAGCCATAGCATGGTTTTGATTATTCCTGCGCAAGCAATCCAGTCTTGCTGCGCCATAACCGCGATTTTGGCAATTATATCGGGAGAGTATGCGTGATTTGAGAAATAATCCATTAAAAATAATTGCGTATAATTGTTATCAATGCATTTAAGAGCAGACAGCATCAGTGCCGATGAATCCTCGCCAATCTTCTCTCTGAGGACATTGCAAATTATCTGTGCTCGTAGTGGATGGAGCGCCTCAATATATAACCCATCTTCTGATCTTCTAATCAGATATTCATTGCTAAGTCGTTGAATCGCTGCAAATGTATTATTACTCGACACTTCTCTCTTTACATTATCAAAAATAAGCGGACAGCCAGTTTTTCCAGCAAAACAAACAAGTTGTAACAACAAAAGCCAAGAGTCGGGATGACTTTCACGGAGAAGGTTTTCAATTTGCGCCTGCAATCGTTGCTTCAATGTTTGGTTATTGGTGAGGAAATATGCAAACTCAATAAATGGTCCATCAGTGCCAAATCTTGTCCATGCTTCTTCAAAGCTTCGGAATTGGGGATGTGGAGATGTAATAGTGGATACTTCGAATATAGCTTCGGCCTCTTGTTTTGATAAGTTTAACTCGATCAATTCGTAGTTGACGGAACTGCCATCAACTGGGGTCATTTTGAAATCTTCTTCACGAATTGAAGCTAGTATTGGGACGGATACTCCACGCGCTTGTAATTCCTGTATCAGCAGAACCCACTGTTGTTCACCTGGGTTTACTTCAATATAAACAATAATGCCATTTGTATGTTTTGCAATCCCTTTTAGTGCGATTGCAAGGTTTTCTGCTTGCCTGCTTGATTCAACCCTGCGAACGCAAAAGACCAATTGTTCGGGGTAATGATCAATTAAGTAGCGGTAACAAAGTGCTGATTTTCCTTGACCAGATACGCCCTTTACAATAACGGCCTTATCGTTTTCCATCGTTTCAGCAATCCTGTTGAGCCAAGCTGTTCTATGAAAGTCCAGACTTTTACGAATGTGGGCGGGATGTGCAGAGACGCCTTGTTCAAATTCATTTTTTAGTTGATCGAGGCTTTTATTAAGAGTTAGGTCACACAGTCTTAGCAGGGATTTCTGATACTCCTTATAATATCCGTCAATAGCTGCAATATCAGTTCCGATTTGGTATATCTGTTCTTGCCATTGTTTGAGATTTGTGCTTCCTTTTATTCTTGAAAGCTCGGAAACATGCTGAACAAGCAATGATTGTGCGAGGTCTGGTGCCGCCATAATCGGCACACAATCTTTCAGTTGGTCAGAGATTACGACTTGAAGTTGATCGACACTTACCCTTTCAAACACCAAAGATGACAACAACCATTCTGCGTAATCTGCCGGAATATCGTGGTTATCGGTGAGCTTTTTCAATATAGATTTTCTGCAATCTTCATTTCCGTTGAGAAGTCCGGTGAATTCTTCATTTAATTTGTTGAAGTAGGTTATGCATACTTTGGACAAGGAAGGATAGGAAGCATGTAAACTGCATACTCTCTTGAAAAAGCCTTCTCCGTTTTTAGATGATTTAGTAGAGGCCAATGATGAAAGAGATAAATCGCGGGAAATGTTTTTTACCTGTATTGCTTCTATAACAATGTCGTCTTTTTTTACAACCAAATCCTCAATGTCTTCAGGGAAAAAATCATGGTTTTGGGTATCAGATGCTATTCTGGATGCGATATACAGCGTTTGTGATGAAAAACCTTTCCATGCAGATTGTGCACCTATATCTGATTTTGAAAAAGGATTGTTGTTATGCGCATTATTTGAAATACTCGATAGACTCATACAATGCCCTCCTTCCACTTTTATTTGCTAATAGTTTTTTTGTACAATGCCGAAATTCCTTAACTCAATTACACTATTTAGTTGAAAGATATGATTCTATGGTTGTCAAGTGCTTTACGACATTAGTACCCCTCAGTTTGGCAACGTTACGTATTGTCACGCAAAAGTGAGAGGATACGTAAGGACTATACATCGGTAGATCGAGACTTTACTATTCACCATGTAATATACTTCTAAAATTACTTTCAACATTATTCTTTCATTTTCCTCCATAAGAATAATAAAACCAAAGGTGAACTAGCAGCGCTCATATGCATTTCTGGGGGTTCGAACTAGCTCACCAAACGCACCGACGCAGGAGGTAGTCCCCGTTCGGGTGGAGATTGTAAGCGCACTTTTTACGCATGCCCAAGGGCTGTGCTGCCGCTCATAGTATCAATCCGGATTACTAGCAGCTCTGTCCTGTTTAATCGCTGTTTTGTTTGCTGCATTGTTAAGCGGCCCACAATTGAGCAAATAAAAAAGCTCACCTTAACAACCGATGACTCTGCCCGATCGGTCCTATACCCGTGACTCTTGCCCAGAGTGGGCAGTGCTGCCGCTCATCAGCATTCAGTATATGAGCAGCTCTGCCAGTTCAATCGCTGTTTTGTTTGCTGCAGCATTAGGCAACCCATAAGAGAGCAAATAAAACAGGGTTCTTCTTAACGTCCCTGCTTCGGCGTTCTAAGACATGCATGAGAAGGGTGGGTTTTTCAGTACTGTCCGGCCGTTCCCTACACCTGCGGTATGTCGCGCTCAGACATTCCCGCAGGACCACTAACTTACGCATAACGTCTGAAGGCCAATCAAATAACCACAGCACGGATTCCAAATGGCCGTAGGCCATGAACCCACTGGCAGGCCACACTTCTTTGTCCGTGTGGCCTGGTCCGTCCAGTGACCCATAGAAGTGCCAAAATGCAGTATAGGACAACCAAGACCTGCACCCTACTTCTGTTTCATTTAGAACTATGAGAGACTCAGTTCCCTCTTATCCCACTGGTGCTTACGTATTAACTATCTAAAATCAAGCATTGAAGAACGGTGAACCTAAATATCCTGCATCGCATGCCCGAATCAGGGTGTAACAATGCTGTGAACATGAACGTAACCTTCATGGCTACGCAGAAAGCGAGCAGTATCGGCCAGTAATATGTGCCCAAGAGAACCGGTCTGCTACACAAAACTCACAGAATGCCTGACAGTCTAGCCCCTATATTTCCTGTTTATATTGTTGCAGTATTGTCAGCTAGAGATCCGTGCAAATAAAGCAGGGTATCCATTGACTGTCCGCGCATGACCGACGCAGAAGGGAATTCGCGGCCCCCGTCCCCACGTGCATATGACCGACGCAGGAGGGAATTCGCACGTGGACGGTCCGCAGGCCGAACCTTTACTGTAGGATGGAAATGCCGCTCTGGTAGATGGAGATCAGAAAGCGTGGCCGACGCAGGAGACCGTGCTTTCTGGACGGTCGAACTAGCTCGGCAGGCGCACCGACGCAGGAGGTAGTGCCAGTCGAGCGGCGAGTCTGCACGTGCTTGTGACGCAAGCCCAAGTGGTCCTGGACCTGTAACTCAAACCCGAGTGGACTGTGCTGCCGCTCATAATTCAAGCAGAATGACTAGCAGCTCTGTCCTTTTCAATCGCTGTTTTTTTTGCTGCAGTATTAGCTGGCCCGCAACTGAGCAAATAAAACAGGGTTCCTTAGCACCCGTACGCGCATGGCCGAGCGGTCGTGGACCTGTGAGGTAGGCCCGAGTGGACTGTAGTAGCCTGAGCAACTATTTAATTAATATAGATTGAGCTCACAGATACTTCTTAAATCCTTGGACAGATTCTAAGTCGTAGCCAATAGATTCATAAAACCGGTGCGCATCCTTTCGATGAGATCCAGAAACGAACATAGTGTAATAACATTTTCTTTTACGGCCCATTCCCTCTATTTCTCCCATAAGCTTTGCCCCAATTCCTTTTCCACGCCAGGCTATCTTCACCACAACATTCTCAATGACCATAAATGGTATGCACTTACCAACTAAGTCTAGACAAATAACCCCCATTGCTGAGCCAACTACTAAGTTGTCATCTTTGGCGGTCAAGACTATATAATTAGGATTTGACTCCATTAATTTAAAATTCTCTCTCATCCTACAAAAATCAGTTTGCTCATCAACTAGTTCTGCATAGAGCTGAGCTAACGATTCTAAATCATGGACGGATGCAATTTGTAAAGTTAGGACTAGAAACGCCTCCTGTCCCGTTATGATCGGGTGATTAACAATAGATACAATTGGTATATTTCGTTTACAGATGAACAAAGCTATATTAATATTGGATTTATTAATATGAAATGCGGGTGTAATTGGTGCCAGAAAAGCAATGGTTAGTTAGGCTCGAAGACAACGAGCATAGAATTACCTTAAACCATGGAACTATGGTAAGAAAATACGATGTGAAACTCGATGGTAAAACCATAAACGCGCTGAGGGCAATCATTGAAAAAGGGGATAAACTTACATTTAAAATAAACTCACATACATGTGTGCTAGTGACCCAATATGGCAAAGATGGTACTAAGTTTAAGTACGACTGCATCGTTGATGGGACTTCAGTTGAAACACAGCAGGCATCCGAAATACCCCCTGAATGGAATCCACCTAAACAAGGATGTCTTAAGCAAATTTTTATGCAAATATTATATTTGATAGGCCTAACAATTGTAATAGGGATCATTAGTGTTCTTACCGGTTTCAGTTCTGATAAAATCGACTTAATAATAGGCTTGGTTGTTGGCACTATAATTATCTACGCTGTGCTAAGGCATCTACTTACAAGAAACCAATGACACTCTGTCGTTTCAGATTAGCCAGTACCGGAGATTCCAAATTAGCCATAGCAACTTGGCATTATCATGTTACTTTCACTTCAGAACGCTGGAGCTATCGTTTATTGAACTCTAAACCTATTCTACATTTTCGAGCAATAATCTTATTCATTGCATGCTGATGTGGTATACCTGAGGAATTACAGTCAAAAATTACTTCTGAACATTCTTGAATTAGCCAATCATGATAATGCGTAAATAGTTCGCCTGAAACCCATTTACACGCTGTAGGCTCTTTTTCAGGAGCTGGGCTTATAAACGGTTTGTTAACGAACACATTTAAAGCGTGCAGCCCATTAGGGTTGGTAAACTGTTTATAGTTGCTAAATATTTCTTCCCGCAATGGCTTATTAATATAATGCAAAACACCACTTGAAAAAATAATATCAAAATTTGTATCCAAGCGAAAATCCAGAAGATCCGCCTTAAAAACTTTTACTTGAACACCAACCTTATCAGCAAGTCGTTTTGTTTTTTCAATGCCAGCATCAGAAACATCAAACGCGGTTACATCATATCCATTTCGTGCAAGAAATACGGAGTCTTTACCTTCACCACAACCAACGTCTAGTATCTTTAAATGTGTAGATGGTGGCAACAAATCAAGTACACTTAAACACATACTTGAAGGTGTAACACCCCAATAGTATTCCTGGGCCTTATATTCTTCCTCATAGATGGTTATTTGTTTGCCATTAGAAACATAACCTAAGAGCTTATCAACACTTATATCCAGCACTTGTGATAACCTCGGTAACAACGTTATATCAGGTAAGGTCTGAGCTGTTTCCCACTTTGAAACAGCTTGAAATGTTAGTCCAAGCTGTTTAGCAAGATCCTCTTGTGTGAACCCTTTCTCCTTACGATATCTGAGAATATTTTTAGACAATGCATCCTTCATATCCTTCACGCTCCTTTATAGGTTCATTTTATAGTTTTAAAAAGAGCGTATCAATAACTCAACATTTGAGATTCTTGCAAACTCAACCTATGGTTGAAAATCCGCGTTATCAGTGCTGTGAAATAGGTTTACGCAGCAGAGGACAACAAATGGCCAGTAAAATATTACATTAATACACCCACCCAATTTGCAAACGTATGGTAAATACCTGGAGCTAAAATATTTTCAGTTTTGATCAATATATAACCCAACATTAAACTTATTGGTATTAGTAAGGCTGCACTTGTGATCGCTTCTTGAAGTGATAATCCCGTTGCCATTCGTTGAGGAATGTGAATCAGTGCCATAAATATTGAAGTCAATATCCATCCCTTCCATATACCAATCCATCCCATCAAACGTGTTTGCAAATATCCCCTAAACATAAACTCTTCACAGAATCCTACAACTGCATAATAAACTAATGCCCATAAGGAGCTTAAAGTTAAATTCTGTGCAATAAGCATTAAGCTTTTTGAACTAGATAATAAAACTTCGGCTACGGTAATGAGTGCCAGTATCGTTCCTATCAATATAGACTGCTTTAAATTATGTTTTGAGATGCCAGTACTCCTCCATGTTTCCTTTCTAATCTTTTTCACAATCGGCGATTGTCAAGATAGTTGTCGCATTTGACCAAATAAACTATTACCCTGTTGTTTCCGATTCTGCTATATCTTCAACCTGAGATTTCTCAGGATTAAGCCATACTTCATTGATCAGAGTCCAGTCCCTCGTCTGACGTGTCCAGCGCTCTGGATGTCGAGCTTTCGCCGCCTCATAGAGCAGGTGCCGTTTCTCAAGGATCTCTTGGCCCTGGCCACTGTGGCGCTGGTGTGGCGTAAGGAATTTTATTCCACTATGATGATGGTTGTAGTTATACCAATGAACAAATTCTTTGACCCATGTTCTGGCATCAATAATAGTAGCAAAACCGCCAATTGGATAGTTTGGACGGTATTTGCAG
>Ga0209386_1000868_pt1 | contig 13555 bp, 13 predicted proteins | sample NGEPertwo_FD_184510 | JGI IMG/M metagenome (GOLD analysis project Ga0209386, IMG submission 184510) | Arctic peat soil microbial communities from the Barrow Environmental Observatory site, Barrow, Alaska, USA - NGEE Permafrost154B-two... | ecosystem: Environmental > Terrestrial > Soil > Wetlands... | reverse complement strand
GCAAACTCCAGCCCCGCTGCACCGGCACCAATCACTAAAATGTTCTGAGTTATTCGTGAGTGCCTGCTTGGTGCCAATACCGCCTCCTGGCCAGCCTCAGCGTTTACTAGACAGCTTACTGGTTTCAGGCGAAATACGTAGTCCAGACATCCTTGATTACATCCGATGCAGGGACGAATTTGTTCAGGATGCCCACTCATAGCTTTATTTGGTAGTTCTGGATCGGCGAGGAGCGGCCGAGCCATTCCGATAAAGTCTGCTTTACCCTCTTGCAGGATTTCCTCTGCCAGGCCAGGTGTATTAATCCGATTGCACGCTATAACTGGAATCGAAACAGCCTGTTTGATTCCGTGCGCTAGATAGGCATAGGCTCCAGGGGGAACATTCATGGTAAGTTGAGGGACTGGGGTTTCATGCCATCCGCCAGTTACATTTATGGCGTTTACCCCAGCTTTCTCCAGTGCTTGACAAAAGGCTCGGGACTCAATGTTAGTGTGACTACCGGGCATAAAGTCATTCCCTGCAACCCGGACTATGATAGGATAGTCCGTACCGACTGCCACACGTACTGCTTCTATCACCTCTAGTCCGAACGTCATGCGGGCCTCCAAATCTCCACCATAACGGTCTGTACGTTGATTAGTAAGTGGTGAAAGGAATTGGGAAATGAGGTATCCGGCGCTAGCTAAAATCTCTACTCCATCAAACCCTGCTGTTTGGGCTCTTATGGCTGCGTTAGCAAAGGATTCAATTATCACAGCAATTTTTTCCTCAGTGAGTTCCACAGGTGTTTGACCCGTAAACTTGGAAGCGATCGGAGATGGAGCCACTGATGGTTGGCCGGTCAGGCCGGAGTGGGCGTATCTCCCTGCTTGGTAAAGCTGGGGAACGATTTTAGCACCTTCTGCATGCACTGCATCCACCAAACGACGCAGACCAGGAATAAAGCAATCATCATCAAGTTGAGTCATTCCGAAAGCATTTCCTATCCGGTCAATACCACACCCACCTACCACGATAAGACCAACGCCACCACGCGCACGTGTGCGATAAAACTCAACCAGTTGGTCATTGACTTCTCCTTTAGGACTGTATCCTAAATGTATAGCAGTCATGACCAGGCGGTTACGAAGTTGGAGTGTCCCTATTTGAGCGGGGGAAAAAAGAATAGACATAATAAATCCTCCTTTATATCACACTGAAAAGCGCATATGCTTTTATTACTCTTTATCAAACCATTCTCCTTAAATATATAAATTAAAATTTAAATTATATTATGAATAATCTGTTAATTATATTGGAAAAAATAAGAGTATCTTGCCCACTCACCCCCTTATCTCAGTTATAAATGTCAGTGTTCTATTCTAATCTGGGGGAATTTTGTCTAAAACTCTTTCAAACGTGGCGAACTCTTCGTCTGAAAAATGTTCTTTTATTTCTTGATTAAGCGTTTCTGCAAGGCAAGTTATTTCATCTATATTCTGTTTAGCCTTTTCCGTTAGAAAGACTAGGAGTGAGCGCCTGTCTTCTGGATCATTTCTCCTTTCGAGCAAATCTTGGCGTTTAAGTCTATCTAGTATGGAGGTAAGAGTTGACCCATCCATCTCCAAACTCTTAGCAAGGTCCTTGAACTTTACCCCATCTTTTTCCCACACTGCACTGAGCACATAGAATTGTGACGGAGTAATTCCGTAAAGTGAAAGCTTGCGTTCGTAATATCGATGGACCTTTCTCATCACTCGACTAAGTTTATAGCAAACATACTTTGATGGCCTACTACTGTTAGTATTCACCACATCCATTTATTACACCTCTACCTATTTGTTTGTGTTACAATTAATTGTATACCAATGATTATGGCTAAATTATAAACTATTTTATTCATCATGGCAACCTTTATTTGAAACCAAAAAGCTACTGTCAAATATTTTAAGCTCTCACAATGATTTTTGCTGATCAGTGGCTGCCCATGCCAATACACAAGGCACATGCACTTTTTATTACCAGATAAATCAAAGCCTATCTTTTTTAGTGCATAATAAAAACTCACACCAACAAATCCACTAATTATAAAGTTAACAATTAACCCAATAATTGTTGTAGTTCTGTTAAACGTTCACTACGTCGAGAAGATTCTAGCCATCAGGTAATTAACTTCTAGAAAAGGGCACAAAACTACAACAGGAAACCGTATTTCTCACGAAGTCTTAGGGAGACCTCCAGAGTTAGACCGTATACTCTTTCAGCAAGCTCAACTGAACAACTCCCCACCCCACAGCTTGGGGTAATCAAAGCTTGTTGAAGTAATCGATCCTTGGGTACACCTTTTTGGACAAGAGAATCGATTGATTGTTCAAAAATAGTCATTAAATCCTCTACCTTCAAATCCAATACTTTTTCACTGGTGGGAACTAAACCCCAAGCTAAGATTCCACCTCTTTCGAGGAAGATTTTCAATTCATCAATATAGAGAGTTAAGCTTGTAAAATAGCCAAAAGCATCGAAGTTGAGAATATCGGCTTGTGAGTCCAGAATAATTGACCAGTCCGTGCTGGCACATACATGAATTCCCGCCATGCCGCCAACCGAATGAATCGCATCAATGATCTCGTTAAATTCGTCGGTTATTTCATTTTTCTTCAAGGTAATAAATGTCGATTGTCCATAGGCATAAAGCCCAGGTTCATCAATGAAAATAAGGACTGGTTTCCCGAAGCGACCAAGTTCTTTGGTTTGCCAAAGGGCTTGTAGCGCAAGGGACTTAACAACAATTTCTCGTAGTTCTTGGCTGTAGTACGCTGATTTTTTGTTTTGGTCAGTGATCTGCAGCCCTAAGGTTAGCGGACTGGTAATCTGGCCCTTAACATAATTAACCCCGGTAAAAATTCCCTCAGTTAAGTTTTTCAAAAACGTATAGAAACCTTGGGCGCTGTCCTCAGGAAAGGAAAACAGGCTTAAACTACCACTGCTTTCGATGATTTCTAAATAACTACCGTAAAAATCAGCGACCCGTTCGAACCAATCAGGACGGGCTGTATCAAAGAAGGGCTTTTGTCCGTTCATCGCTGTTACTAAACCCAATTTTACCAGCGGGGATATGTATTGATTCAGCATATCTTCATTAGTTCCTTGATTCGGCAACTGTGGCCAATGCGGAATATCTTCAAAAGTATGCCGGATCATCTCCACGGCTTCTTTTATCTCTAGATGGGGTAAACTTCCTACACCTGTAGCTAAGAGCGCTAAATTATAATCCAACTTCAATTCTCCTTTAGATGTCAGGGTTAAAATAACTACATTTTTCCCGTCTGCAACCGTGAGGATGTCTTTCTATGTCAGTACACACAAGCGGGGAGGGAGACTGGGTTAAAGAAATGTTCAGTATTTCCTTAACTAAAGCGACAGCCTCCGTCAAAGCGTGGCGCACAAAGTTTTTGCAACAACATGGCCCAGTTTCTTGCGCAATTACGTTTACAATTTTGGCGACAACCGTCATGGTCGTGGCGGTTTCCCGATCTTTAGGACAAGCAGCCCCTAAAATGACGCTGAAGCAGGCCCCAATTCCCGGCGCAATTCCGCAGACCCCTGTCAAGCCACAATATCCGCTGATGGCTTGCCGATGCGTTCGATTTAGGATCTCAATAATTTGGGCATCGGTTATCTTCAGCGTACCTTCATTCTTAAGGGCAGCAATTAATGCCCCTGCTGCAATCCATGAATTTTCACAGCCTAACATGGGCACTTGATCTTTAAAGTTCATTAAAGCTTCGGCGATTTCTAGTGGGTCCTGGGACTGACTAGCCAGCACATGTTCCTTGACCAGGTCAAAAACACCTTGGCCATGGCACTCGTCACAGATATAATGACCGTTGGGACAACAAATGTTAGCTGTTTCCTGTTTGCTACACTTCTCACAAGTGAGTTTACGTCCGTTATCGAAATATTCTAATGGACTTCCACAAATCTTGCAGTTTTCTGTGTTACCTTCTAAATGCTGACCAGCACTTGAGTCAGACCCTCAGTAGTTTGTGGAGCTATTATTCAATTCAATCACAGTAAGGCTCCTTCCCTTGGTATTTTTCGAATAAACTCTTGGCAGTTCTCTATGATCTTCCAGATCATTTCGTCGGTTATTCAGTAGAAATTAAAACTTGCCCGGTTTTCGACGCGAGCTATCCCGGCATTCTTCAATACTTTCAGATGATGAGAAGTTAAGGGTTGGGAAAGGCCAGCTGCCTCCGCAATTTCATTCACACTTTTACACTCTTTGGTCAGAATTTCAACAATATGCAGCCTATTTTCGTCGGCTAATGCTTTTAAGAACTGCTGAATATCTTGATATGCTTCCATTTAATCACTACCTATACGAAGTAATTTTATTGAGATTATAACATAAACAAATATTTATATCAAAGGTTATTTATATCAGCAGTTGCTGCCGGAATACGAGTAAATATCAGGAGCATCTGTACCCTTCTGCACTCTCGTCCAATCGGATAAGGGTTACTTTTCATAACCTATCATTATCCGGTCTCAGAAGGAAAAAACAGACGAAGAAATCTAATCGGACGACTTATATTGGCTGAAAGCGTACATTTGTATGAATGTATGAACTTTTCAACCCCAAGTTCTCACCCCATAAAGCAGTATCATTGTAAGACTGGTTTATGGGGTGAGTCGATAAAAATTAAGGGTGATGATAGGTTGGAGAATTCACTCCATTATTTCCTCCACCCTCATCCCACTCTTTAGTGCTCAAAAACAAAATACGCCGGTGTGAGAATTTCTATCTTCCCAACCAACGCATTAAATATTTTTTCATCAAACTCTTTAAGTGAATCCCTAGGTTATTGTCTCTAGAATCTCATTAAACCTTTGTTTTAACCCATCCTTCAATTCATTTACCTTATCATGTTCCAACCTTTTCTTTCGTACTTCCCCCGGTTCTCTAGATATGCTTTGTGAAAAACTAGAAAATAACCAAGGAGATTAATGCTCCAGCGATTATGATCCATAGGGTATCAATTTTGGTAAATCGCTGAACTCCAAACGCTGCTAAAGCAAGTCCGCACGTTGACAAATCGACCAATGAGCTACCCGTTAATTTAAAAACAACCGCCCATAGCGTCCCGAAAAAAGCAGCGACAATTCCGCGAATGACCATTTTAATTTTATCTACCTTGCCGGCTCGATTATAAAGGTCAGAAATGATATTCACAACGGCAAATGAAGGCAAATACATATTCGCCATAGCCAGTGCCGCCCCAAAGATACCTGCCACTTTATATCCAACGAAGGCGGAAATGACGGTGACTGGACCTGGGGTTAGTAAGCTTAAGGCTAAAGCTACTCCAAATTCTTTGTCAGTGACAAAGTGATATTGATTAACCATGGCATCCTGAATGAACGGCAACATAACGTAGCCACTCCCAAAGGTTAGCCCCCCGATTCCAAATAATGAGTTTCCGAGATTTCTAAATAGGGGATTGCTAAAATTAATTGCAAAATTGATGACCATGAGCACCGCTAGCATAATTAACATACCAACGTATTTTTTCTTACTGAACTCAAACTTAATCGCCGAAACGGCTCTTTGAGACGATTTTTTGGCAACCCAAAACTTTTTATCCATCACTGCGTTCCAACCAGAAAACTTAAACGTCAGGAAAGCAAATACTAGGCTTACTGCTCCAGCTGCTAAAAGAAGCGCATAAATATTCACCTTCAAAAAATACACCATGATAAATCCGCCGGCTGCTAGGATCGTCAGCTGAGGGGTATTTACCCCTTTTTTCCATAGATCAATAATAGTGTTTAAGACAAGACCTACAACTAAAGCCCCTACTCCTTTAAATAACGAGGAGACTAAGGGAACATCGTTATAGTTTAGATAGAGGTGGGCAAGAACGACCATGGCCACAAAACAAGGAATCACAAAAAAGATACTAGCCACTAAGGCACCAGGAAAACCCCTTAGGAAATATCCGATATAGGTGTTTAAATTTACAGTAGGTGCTCCGGGTAAGAGCTGGGAAAGGGCCAACCCGTTTAGGTATTCCTCATCGGTCAGCCAGTTTTTCTTGTCTACCAACGATCTTTTGGCTTCCCCTAATGCCGCTAAGCTATAAGATACAAGCCCTATGTGAAGAAAGGTCTTAGCAATTTCAAAGAGGCTTACCGTCCTGGCTTGTTCCAAAGACCGGTTAATCTCGCCTTCTGTTTTCGTTTTAATTTCCATGTCTTAACCTCCTAATTGCGTATTTAAGCAATAATTAGCAGGGTATCAGACCACATTCCTCTAGAATTGAATAGCCCTCAGACCCAGTAAGAAGATCGACAAATGACTGAGCTAGCTCTGGATATTGGCTATCCTTAGATAACCCAATCGCAAATTCAATAGGTTTACCATGAAGGATCACGCTTTTTCCCGGAATTTTGCTTTCAACCGTTACAACAGCCTGATCATAAAAATTTGCATAAGCTGGGTTAGAAAGATTAATCTTCGATGGTAACGTTATATAGGGAAGCTCTAATTGTTCAGCCTCAGAGGAATAAAGGAAAGCATAATCGACCTTTCCAGTAAATAGAGCTTTGGCAAGATCTAATGATTTAGGGTGAATAGAGTATGGAATACAGGCTGCTTCCATTGCCTCGTATAAACCTGTCCTGCCATAAAACTTTTCAGCCAATTGCCAAACCATCAGTGTTCGATAGCCGCAAGGATCAAGATCATGATCAGAACGGGCAAAATTAACTTGTGGATCAAGTAACGTATCGACCCAATTATCTTGAGTAATCTCCTTGCTTCCCCTTGAAGAACGATCATAGCCAATAACTAGTTGATCAGTGGCAAAAACAAAGTAGTTTTCCACTAAATCAGGTACCAGTAGCTCCGCAAATAATGCTTGGTCAGCTAGAGCAATAATGTCATAGTGCTCTCCAGATAATAGCCGTTTGGCACCCTCTCTTGAACCAACCCCTAGTATCTTAATTTTCAGCCCAGGGTTCTGCTTTATTAAAAGTTCCACACAATTCTCTACCACTCGCTGTAAAGCTCCGGCATGAATGATTTTTAGTGTTTTTTGATTACCAATCATGGCTTATCCCTTCCTTCATCCATCTCTAATTGGGATTTAACAAAGTGTAAATAGGTGTTCAGGAAATTCTCTAACTTGGCTTTTTGCTCAGCGAGATAATTGGTCCATACTTTTAGAGCCTCCAAGCCTTGCGGAGTCAATTCATAAAGTCGTCTGCCTGGACCTGACTCTCCAACTTCCCAATGGGATTTAATCAATCCATCCTTATCCATTCTCCTTAGGTTTCGATAAACGGTTGCTGGGTCAGCCTCTCCGCTTTTAAAGTCAGCTCCATTTAGGCGCTGGATTAATTCATAACCGTGCGAAGGCTGTTGTCCTAACAGCAGCAGTAATTCGGCTTGGATAGTACGATCAATAGGGATAGCTAATTCAAATTTACTTATCATTTCTTCATCCATATGTGTTCACCTCAACTATATTCGCTGTGCATATAGGTTCAATAGATATATATATATTCTACCACTTTTAATATTATCCTTCTTTATTTAGGGTACTCTTAAATATTTTTCTCTTCTGACAATCATATTTCGGACTTGTATTGCTGTTGTCAGTGCCTTAGCAGCATCCAAGGAAAATAATAACTCCAGAGATAATTCATGATTAAAATCACAAATTATCTCTGGAGTTTGTAAATTTCCTGACCGGTTGCTTTTTTGTAGTTAATTAGAAATAGACCTTTTCTATTATTCAGTCTCAGAATACTCCGTTGTAGTCCACCGTCGATTTATGAGTAGGGAACGGTATTGGTCATTCGCTTCAACTCCAAGACATTTCACCTTCCAAATATAATCACAACCCAGGTGCAAATCTACCAAGTCAGCATCTTTTTTGAATATGATACTGTATTCTGTATTTTTATTTTTATTTTTATGGAAATCCGACTTTATAAGTGGGAGGTATCGTAATACGAGAAGAGTTAAACCCCGATTGCTTGGATCTAGTTTTGAAGCGCTTACTTATTTTTATTCTACAGTAATTTCATAAATCTTAATCGCTAGCTTTAAATCAAATCTTTCTTGGGGGGACTGGAGATCATAACCTAACTCTTTGATTTTTGTTAGCCTATATTTATAACCGCTCACAGAAACTGAGGATTTTACTGCGGCTTTCCGAATGCTTTCCGTATCCAAATAATACTTTAAAGAATGCATAAGAACGATTGTGATCACTCCTGTATATGAGGTCGCTAGGCCCAATCCATGCTCTTTTGCTCCACGGACATCATACCCTGGTAACTCCATCCCCTTAATATGCATGGCATATTTTTCGGAACCTTTCCCTATTTTTTCAGCTGCCACTTTGACTCCATCTGCTAAAATAGCTCCTAGTCCTTCACGATAAGACATCTGACTAATGAGACTAATTATTGCTTCTGAGTTTCCAAAATTAAGTTCAATCCCCTCGGTATCTGCAGGGGTTAAAATCCCTTTTTCATAGAGTTCCATAGCAAATCCAATCGTTACTCCTGCCGACATTGTATCTATTCCTAGTTCATCACAAAGAAGATCTGCTGCGATAATACTATCCAGATTATCGTTGCCAGTTTGCCCGCCAAAACTATACATTGATTCAAATTCCGGGTCAGACATATCTCCCGCATGGGGTCCTTTTTTCACTAGCTTCATTTGACTACATCCCATTGGACAATTATAACAATGTTCACTGCCAATCTTTTGAAGAGCATTTCCTAGAGCCCCTATTTTTTCGATGGGACTCCACTCTCCCGTCGCAGTGTAATTTTTGCAGGGAAAATACCAATTCCCCATAAAGCATCGGCAACCATAGGCGTACCATGTTTTGAGAATTCAGAATAGAGAATAGGGCTATCTTTCATCTGTTTAAGCATTCGCTTCTTGCTTCCCGTGCATTTTCATCATCAGCGAGAGGTACAGGAGAATCACCTCTGATGGCAATGGCCTTTAAGTTCTTTGACCCCATGACAGCCCCCAGGCCTCTCCGCCCAACTGCTCGTCGTTCATTAATAATACACGATATTTTTGATAGATTTTCTCCAGCAGGACCGATACCATAGGTGGCGAAGCTGGATTGCGCGAAAAAGGTTGAGAGTTCTACTCCATTTTGGGTTAAACGTTTAGTTCCATCTTTATATACCCCACAAAAGCTAGTCGGAAAGGATTGCTCACATTGGCTGGGATGACCGGTCAAACATGCTTCGCAATTTCCACAAGAGAAGACAGTTAACACGACATGATCACCAGGTTTCAGTGACTGTACTGCAGGACCGACCTTTTCAACAATTCCTGAACTTCCATGCCCCAACACAGCAGGCAAAGGAACCGGCATCTCCTGATCTCTGGCGACCGCATCCGTATGGCAGACGCCGCAACCTACCATTTTCACAAGAACCTCTGTTGCTTTCGGTTCAGAAATCTCTACCTCTTGAATCAAAAACTCCTGTCCACACGTATGGGTTACCGCTGCTTTAATCTTCATAATCGACACTCCTTCACTACTTCACTACCCGATTTTCTTCGACCCATAACATCCTTTATCAACCTTACCCAAAGGGTCTGTATTTTTATATGCTTTTGAACTCAGTAATACAGTACTATTTCGTCACCTACATAGTTGGCAAAAAGGCACCCTAAGGGTAGATGAGAGCTATTGCATCAATGATGGAAATCTGTACGAGGACAAGCGCCCAAAGTCAGAAAACGGAATTAGGGTTGTCGCCGTTCCTGAAAAAAGAGACCCGCCTAACTTCAGATTAGACGAGTCACTATGTTTAAAAAGGTTTGTTGGGCATTTGTTGGGCATTTCGTTTTTTCTTGCCAAACTTAAAACCCTAGGACCGTTAATTTTACTGGTCGGAGCGACATGATTCGAACACGCGACCTCTACCACCCCAAAGGCACGACCCGCCTTTGTTGTAACTTAATGCATTCTGTTATAGCCCTTTAGTACCAAGGGTTTCAGGCATCAATCATACCAGTGCCTTTTCTTATTTTGTTATGCTTTATTGCCTATTATTACCCTCGTTGCATTACCGATTCTGTGGGTCCAGGCGTTTAGCTGCCCATGCTACTATTTTGGTTTTGGGAAAAGATTTTGGTACTGATACCTAGGACTAACGCAACTTTACAAAATGTTTAATCTTATATTAGGTATGATTCTGGTGCAGAAACCCCATAGTTTTTCAATGCAAAAGCAGGAATTAACCACTTATATGCCGAATTATATAGTATAAGGGAGATAATTAGATATATCCAGAGATAATCTTCCTATACTATTATTTGAGGTGATTTTTGCTTTGTTTAGAGAAAATACATTGCATAGACAAGAGAAATTATTCAATAATTTGAGTGTAATGGACCCACGCTACATAAAGAGACTGGAAAAGAGTTGGGCTGGGCTGTTTTATAAACATGTTTTTTGTAAGATTGACGAAAAATTATTTGCGCCTCTTTATTCAAGTGATAATGGACGTCCAAATTTCCCGATCAACATCTTGGTTGCGCTGGAAATCATCAAGCATTTAAAAAACTACGTTGATGAAGTACTTTTTGAAGCGTTTGCTTATGACTTTCAAATTTCCTATGCCTTAGGTCTACGTAACATCGGTGAACGCTATTTTGCACGCAGAACCTTCTATGATTTTCGGACCAGGCTATATAAGTACACATTAGAACACCCCAAGGAAGGAGATTTGATCTTTCAACAGTTTGAAACACACATCCAACACTTCATTAAAGTAGCTCAACTTGATACCGATGAACAGAGAATGGATTCAACTCAGATTATGTCTAACATCAAGCGGGCTGGGCGACTCGCCTTGGCTTATGATGTTTTACTTCAAGGTATCAAGGCATGTCCCTTGGAAATTCTTAGTTCCGATTTTTTAGAAGTCCTAGATCCTCATTATAAGACAAATCTTCTCTATAAATTGAAAGATACCGAAACCATGTCACGCCTAGAAAAACTCTTGAATTTAGGAGGTGAACTGAGCCGACTCGTGAAGGACAACTTGAAACTTCAAATGCGTCCAGAAATTCAGGTGCTCGTTCGCTTCATGACTGAACAGACAGTTTATGATGACGAACGTAAAGTGTGGCTAGCAAAAGAGAACAAAGGCATCGCCGCGAGTTCCCTTCAATCTGCCTTTGATTCAGAGGCAACGTTTCGGAAAAAGGCGGGCAAGAATCACGTCGGCTATGTGGTCAATCTAGCTGAGACATGTGCTGATAAGAATCCAGTTCAACTTGTGACGGATTACCAAGTGGAACCCAATAGCATAAGTGATGTTTTAATGGCTGATAAAAGTCTTACAAAACTTAAAGAAACAAGTCAAGTTAAGGATGTTTACGTGGACGGAGGGTATTATAGCAGCAATCTTGTGAAGAAAGCAGAAGAACTAGAGATTCAACTTCATTACACGGATATGACTGGGCGAAATGTCAAACTGAATCGACTGCCTTACAATGCCTTTAACATTGAACACAACGAATCGATCTTGAGTTGTCCGAAATTACAGAAGCCCTTGCGGCGTGACTTTAACTCACTGAGTGGCATCTTAAGTGCTCACTTTGATCGATCCATCTGCACTCAATGTTCCTTAAAAGAGCAATGCCCAGTCAAGTTTCAAAAAAAAGATACCGTCTTGCGCGTCAGCCAGAAAAGCCTCATGGCTGAAAATACCCGCTTAATCCTCATGGATAAGAAAGATAGAAACGAAAATGGTAGTAAACGTGCCGCTATTGAAGGAACTAATTCGGCCTTGAAACGAGCACATGGTGCTGGGAAACTTAGAGTTCGTGGTTTAGTGCGTTGCAGTTTGGTCATGGGCTTGAAAACCATTGCTCACAACTTCCATCAGATCGTTCGGTTCTTCCAGGGAGATACTCGTAATAAATACAGAAAAAATGCAGATATACGCCAAGGGATACTTGCGACCATTTAGATCAAATAACGAGTTAGAATGAAGGAACACCTCCCCACATGACATTAAAATCATCATTTTCTACTATATTTCGGACTTTCACAGAAAAATAATCCATAAGCTGGAAAAAATTGCTTCGAAAGGCCGTTAGTAAAAATAATTGACTGACTTTTTTGGCCTTTTAGCACTGGAATCAGGTATGCGTTACAAATATAAAAGACCCTCTTCAGGTCTCTTATAATCTCTTATAAACTTCTCCACGAGGAGCAATTTTGATGATACTAATTAATATTCTTTCATCATCTTTGATAAAGACAATTCTGTAATTACCAACTCTCAATCTGTAGTCATCAATATTTCCTTGAAGTTTTTTCACATCCCCAAACGGAAGTTGGGTTATAGCATTAATGATTCTAATTTGAGTATTTCTATCCAATTTCTTTAAGTAGTTAACACAATCTTTTTCATACTTAATTTTGTATATCATCTTTGTTTATCCCCAATGCTTGTAGAAGTTTATCTTGGTCAATAAATTGACCTTTTGCTTTTACTTCATCAAGATGGGACTTTTCTTCCGCTGTGATAAATTCATGTTCAGACTCATTAATTTCATCCCATTTCTTTTGGGTTTCTCTAACCTTTAAAAACTCCGCTAAATCGATAATTGTTTTAATATTTTCAGGTTTTAAGTCATCTTTTAAAATCTGCTCAATCTTTTGCGCTAAAGTCATACCGAATCCCTCCTTAAATTTAGCTTCCATTCCGTTTACAATTACTTACATATATTATATCATAAATAAATTGAAGATCCATTAAGAATATATAGCCGGGAAATTTTAATATTTCCCGGCTATATTATTTGTCCATGCTCATTAATAATTCATTAGTAATGTTTGGGCTATCCACTCGCATGATACTTTCTTCGGCACTACCAAAACTCAAAAGAATGATACTTACATACCACACAATTCTTTGGTAATCGTAAGCCCCTTTGTTACCAAGAGACGTACTATAAAAATGATGTTGGTAATTGTTAAATTGAAATATATTTCCAACTAGAAGACCCAATTCCTCTATGCCCGAGACCATACTAATTTTTCGCGTATGCCATGTTTCTCCATTATCGTCGTTGACTTTAACCTCAACTAATACATTGGCTTCGCTGAGAAATTCATCTGAACCACCATTTCTCCTGAAGATGATATGATGTACTTCAAGTTTGCTGTCCTTGGACTTACCTTTACAAGGTTGGCAAGTATGATTATCTCTATCCAACACAAATGCTTTGGTATTAGCAAAACCATAGTTAATACCCTTTTGGTATAGCCACTTATTACTCAAAACCGCAGGATTCTTCAATGCGTGTGGATCGAATGTTGCTGTTTCTAGTATTATCTTTGAGATAGGTAATATCTAAGACCGCTCCGCCTATCGTATTAACACTACAGCGTGATTTTAAAAAATGCTAGACACAACGAATCTTTTGTGTTAAATTGGTGATGAGGACTCGGAGGTTGAACAGAACAGAACACACGACAGGGATACCTCTGTCTCCAAAACC
>Ga0209386_1000867_pt1 | contig 13592 bp, 6 predicted proteins | sample NGEPertwo_FD_184510 | JGI IMG/M metagenome (GOLD analysis project Ga0209386, IMG submission 184510) | Arctic peat soil microbial communities from the Barrow Environmental Observatory site, Barrow, Alaska, USA - NGEE Permafrost154B-two... | ecosystem: Environmental > Terrestrial > Soil > Wetlands... | reverse complement strand
AAAATTACGCAATAATCTTTTAAATTACTGATTTCTAAGGTCTTAACCAAATAAATTCTTATTTATATTTTGTTTATTTTGCTGATATTCAAATATTTATATTAAAATTTACCGAACCATTGTAATGATTTTAATCAAATTTAAATAGAACAGATATGCAAAAATTCTTCTTATTAATTACATTAACAGTGATATCAATATATTCATTCGGAGTTGAAAAAGATCTTGTAAACGAAAATGTGGAAAATAAAACTTCGGAACAAAGTAACTGGATAAAAGGAATCCCCAAGGACCAGGCCTATTGGGAAAAAATGGCTGAGGGCATGAGTCGTGCTTTAATTGATCATTTTTGGGGAACCAATTTTGAAGGATATAAAGACAGGTATTACTTTAACTATGGAAGTGATTTGTCGAATATGACAACAAATCATTACTGGCCTCAAGCGCATGCTATGGATGTGGTGGTTGATGCTTATATGCGTAAATCGAATCAGTATTATCTCGATATTTATCCATTATGGTGGGTAGGGGCTCCTAAATTTAATTTTTCAGGAAGGCCTGAAGATCCTTGGTGGAATGTATTTGTCGATGATATGGATTGGATTGTGCTTGCTCAACTGCGAATGTTCGAATCAACCAATAAAGAGGCCTATTTTATCAAGGCCAAACAAATGTACAACGATTGGATATGGCCAACATGGGGGCCTGAAAATGAGGCTCCCTGGAACGGCGGTATTACATGGAAAACGGATGTCAGAAAATCTAAAAATGCCTGTTCAAATGGCCCAGCTGCGATTATTGCTGCCAGAATATATTCAATGTATGACAAGGTAGGAGCTTCAGGGGGAAAATCCAAACAATCTTATTTGGATGAAGCTGTTAAAATTTATACTTGGTTAAAAGAGAAACTGTATGATCCCACTGAAGGAAAAGTTTTCGATAACATGGATGCAAGTGGCGGTATTGGCCGCGCTGTCTATACCTATAACCAGGGTACTTTTATTGGAGCCGCTCATGAACTTTATAAAATAACAGGTAATAAACAATATTTAGCTGATGCTGTAAAAGCTTCCGATTATGTTATTAATCACATGTCAAATAATAAGGGCGTGCTTGCCAATGCTACTACTGGTGATGGTGGTTTATTTAACGGTATTTTCTTCCGCTATTTTGTTCGCTTAATTAACGAACCCGATCTCGATTCTGGCGTTCGCGAAAAATATTACCATTATATTACAAACTGTGCCACTGTGATGGCTGAAAATGCAGTTAATCCAAAAACAATGCTTTTTGGCGGAGATTGGTGGAATGCACCTGGCGATAAGGACCCTGTTGGGTTAACACCGATGTTGTCTGGCTGTATGTTAATGGAAGCTATGTGTATCCTTAAACCATTGCCAAAAAAATGAGAAACGTTTTAATTTTGTATTTCCAATAGCATATATAAGAATGTATAAGATACATAATCAAAGTCTTGCATAAATAACAACATAAAATAATATACATATGAAAAGAATTGGAAGATTTATAATAGCAGGATTCATGCTACTTTCCTTTGGCGTCACTCAGGCAAAAATTCGCCTAACGAGTTATGTCAATCCGTTCATTGGAACAACGGTTCTGACTGACTCTGCTGACCTCGGTTATGTTCCGCCTTGGCGCACATGGAATGGTCTGTTAGGACCAGCAGCGACCGTACCATTCGCTATGGTGCAAGTAGTTCCGGTCACTACCTATGGCAGCGGTAGCGGCTATGAGTATGAAGTCAATACGATCAAAGCGATCGCACAGACAAGCGGAACCCAATGGGGGAGACTTAACATACCTATCATGCCGCTCGAAGGAGATAGTTTCACGGCAGATGATTTCGCCTCAAGCTACAGCCACTCAAACGAAGAGGCGCATCCTGGATACTATCGGGTTCTTCTGGAGCGCTACAATATAAAAGCAGAGCTTACGGCTACCAAGAGGTGCGCATACCATAAATATACCTATCTCGGTGGTCAGGATAAAAAATTGGCATTCGACCTTGTACACTCAGGCGGCGGTAGCAGCAGCTGGGAACTTAATAAGGCTGGCAATAACATCGTTACCGGGAAACAGGGTAATCTGTATTTCTACGCCGTCATGAACGAAAAGATTAAAAGCATTGACATATATAAACGTAATCCTAATCAGCCCGACATTCCGCGAAGCGGTCAGGGAGCAGGCGGTCAGAGGAAGCTTACCGGCAATATTGATATTCCCATCATTAGTTTCGAGAATTCAGACAAACCATTGGAGGTGAAAATTGGTATTTCAAGCATAAGTTTTGAGGGGGCAAAACTCAACTACGATAAGGAAATAGCGGATAAAAGCTTCAATCAGGTATATAAAGATGCTGATGATAGCTGGGAAAAACTCCTAAACAAAATCAAAGTTACAGGTGGAACAGAAAAGCAGAAAGTGATGTTCTACTCGTGTCTTTACAGACAGTTCTGGTTTCCGAGTATTACCTCCGATGTGAACGGTGAAATTGCAGTTTGGGATGGAAGACGGAGAGTTCCAGGAGAAACTTCGACACCTGCACCCACAACGAACGTTATGAATCCCGGATTCGAAACCTATTCAAGCCCTGCATTTTGGGATACTTTCCGTACCAAGCTGGTTCTCCTGGATATGCTTCTGCCTGATGTTAGTAACAACATCATCAAATCCTTAATTCTCAGTGGTGAGCGTTCGGGATTTCTGCCAACCTCCTTTCATGGCGATTTCGGTTCGTCTTACATTACCGGTTCGTATCTGCGTGGCATAAAGGACTACGACGTAAAGAAAGCCTATCAACTTATGCTTAACAACGCCAACACTCCAACTGGCCAGGGTGTAAGGGGTGCAAGACCTCATAATGCGCAGTATTTGGAACTCGGTTATGTTCCTGAAGAAAATATTCAGAATCCTGTAACCGAAACTGTATCTACCGCGGGAACTACCAAAACGCTTGAATTTGCGTATTCGGATTACTCAATTGCTTTGATAGCCAAAGAGCTTGGTGATACAGCAACATACAATTCGATGATGAAACGAAGCAAGAACTACAAAAATGTATTCGATACCCAGACAGAGTTTATGAGAGGCCGTCTGGCTGATGGTACATGGGTAACTCCGTTTAATCCACTTTATCCTTACTATGAATTTATGTACCGAGAAGCAAACGCCTGGCAGTCGACCTTCTTTGTTCCTCATGATACCGAAGGACTTATAAGTTTGTTTAAGAGTCCGGCGGACTTCGAGCAGAAAGTTGATTCACTCTTCTCAATACCTTGGGGAGGCTATGCTATCGACAATGTATCATGTTTTATGGGACAATTTTGCATGGGTAATCAGCCCGACTTCAATTATCCATATCTTTATTATTTCATAAACAAACCGGAGAAGTCTCAAGCCATCCTCAATAAATTGTTGGCTGATTACTTTGGAATGGGACCTGAAGAACTGGCTTTGCCTGGAATGGATGATCAGGGATCTATGACCGGATGGTATGTATTGAATGCAATTGGAATATACCCATATTCACCTGCAGATCCCAAATACATTGTATCTGTGCCAATTTTTGACAAAATTGAAATGGAACTTGATGACAAAACCACATTCACTATCCAGAAAAAGAATTCAGGAAGAAAGATCACTGATATTTCTTATGATGGTAAAAAACTAAATGGCTACTTTATAAATTACGACGAGATGAAAAAGGGCAAGAAGTTAGTGATAACCACGCAACCGTAAATTGCAATTTAAATTAAGTAAGGATATTACAAATGAAGAGGACAATTTTTTTCTGTGGTTTATTTTTTCTATTGGTATGTGCAGATGCTTTCGCTGGTTTAAAACCGGCGGGGCATCTTCAGCCAGCCGATAAAGCAGGGATGCCTTCGATTAATAAAGCACTTTTCGGTGAAACAGAAGGTCAAAAGATCTTCGAGTATACGCTCACCAACAGCCACGGCATGCAAGTGAAAGTGATTAGCTATGGAGGAACCATTTGTGACATCATCACTCCAGATAAAAACGGAGAAATGGCAAGCGTGGTGCTTGGGTTCGATTCGCTGAAATCGTACACGGGCCGTGCCAATTCGCTGATGGGTGCTGTAGTGGGTCGCGTGGCGAACCGTATTTCGGATAAGAAGTTTACGCTCGATGGCAACGAATACACGCTGAGTTCCTTTATTCACGGGGGAATTGGAGGTTTTCACAAACGAATCTGGAACATTGAAGAAGTGCCCGGCAAAAAGGACGTGGCCCTGAAAATGACCTATTTTAGTAAAGACGGTGAAGAAGGCTATCCTGGAAACCTGAACGTGACGATTGTTTATACACTTACCAATCAGGATGAACTCAAGATTGATTACTCGGCTGTTACTGACAAAGCCACTCCGTTGGTTTTGACCAACCATACCTATTTTAATCTTTCAGGTGGGAAAGACAGCAAAGTGCTGAATACCGGGATCACTATCCTGGCCGATCGTTACCTTGAATGGGGCGACGATAATATTCCAACTGGTCGGATTCTGGATGTCAAGGAAACACCGTTCGATTTTACCACGCCGCAACTGATTGGCAAACGCATTGCTGACGTCAAAAATGCCACAGGATACGACCTGACTTATGCGTTGCGCAATCAGTCGGGAAAACTGGCATTGGCCGCCCATGCTTATGAGCCTTTGAGTGGCCGGACAATGGAGGTTTACACCACCGAACCAGGTGTGGTTTTTTATACAAGCAATCACCTCACTGAACGGGTTATTGGGCGGGGACAAAAGCCATTTACCAAATACGGCGCCTTTTGTCTCGAGACGCAGCATTTCCCTGATTCGCCCAACAAACCGCAGTTCCCGAATTGCATCCTAAGACCCGGCGAAACCTTTAAATCACAGACAATTTATAAATTTTCAATTCATAAATAACGAACCTTTTGCAACTAAACACCAATAAAACTAAAGAAATATGAACTCAAAATACCTTTTTTATCTGCCAGTGTTCCTGCTCAGCACGGCTTTTGCTGCGCCTTCTGGCTTATTTGGAAACGACAATACTGTTCAGGAAACTCGCCTGCAGTCGAACGACTCGCATGGACTGGCCGAATCGAAACGATCGCCTGTGGATGATGTTCACCTGTATATCGGCACCATCAACCCCAAAACAAGGGGAACTGTTCCGGTTATCAAAGTTCCGGGCGGCAACGTGAGCTTGTTTCCCTTGTTCACTCCTGAAATGGAGGACCTTTACCTGGCCGATAAAATCTATGGGTTTCCTTTAACAATCGGTAATCTGATGATCAATACCGGAAAGGTGAAGATTGGAGCCAAAGAGAACGCGTCGAAGTTCGATCATGATATGGAGACTGCTACGCCTTTTTATTACCAGGTTTTGCTTGAAGATCCCAATCTCGATACTGAATTCACCCTTACTGGAAATGCCATTCTGTTTCGCTTCACCCTTCCGGAGAATGAAACATCAAATTTACTGCTGAATATGGCTGGAAATGCTACGGTAACGTTTAAAGGCAATAATGTTCTGGAAGGCGAATCAACGGTTTCATCACGCGGTCGTAGTGTGAACTTCGATTCGAAAAAATCTGAAACGAAAAATTATTTCTATGCCGAATTGAGCAAACCCTCCACGGCAAGCGGAACATGGCAGAACGATGTGCCGGAAGCAGGTACCAATTCAAAAACCGGCCAAAAGATTGGTGCTTACCTGAGTTTTGCGTCCAAAGGCAGTGAGGTGGTAGAAATGAAAATTGGATTCTCTTCGAAAAGCATTGAGGAAGCCCATGGTTTTGTAACCGCTGAAATCGGAGCCAAATCATTCGATCAGGTGAAAGCTGAAGCTAAAGATGCCTGGAACAAAGAACTTGGGTTGATTCAAATTAAGGGAGGAACCGAAAAACAAAGGGCCATTTTTTACAGTACCCTTTACCGCACCCGCGCCCTCCGGATGGGTAATGTGTGGGACACTTACCGCTGTGCTTATCCGCTCCAGTCGATCATAAAACCGGAGGAAACGGTCAAAGCCATTCAAAATTTTATTAAAGCTTATGAAGAGACCGGGTGGCTACCCAGTTCAGGAGCTATGATCGGGAATCATTCCACCGCCGTAATTGTGGATGCCTACATGAAAGGTTTGCGTGGTTTCGATATTCAGAAAGCGTACGAAGGCATGAAGAAAAATGCCCTTCAGGCCACTATGATTCCGTGGAAAGATGCCGGGTACATTACCGAATTGGAACAATGCTATTTCGATAAAGGATTTTATCCGGCATTGCCCGTTTCCGGCGAAGTAAAACCTGACGATTACAAAAACTACAAACCTCTTTCGACCATGCCATACCAGATTTACTGGATGCCTGAAGTGGGTGTGAAGGAATGGGTGAAGGAAGTTGATCCGTGGCATCGCAGGCAGTCTGTTTCGGTAACGCTCGAACATTGTTACGACGACTGGTGTCTGGCCCAAATGGCGAAAGAACTCGGGAAGGACGAAGATTACAAACTCTTTATGAAACGGGCGCACAACTACCAAAATCTCTTTAATCCGGCAATTGGTCTGATGGCACCCAAATCGGCTGATGGCAAGTGGATCGAACCATTCGACCCACGGTTTGCCGGCGGTTTTGCCGGAGAAGGGTATTTTGCTGAAGGCAATTCGTGGACATACACCTGGCATGTGCAGCACGACATTCAGGGTTTGATCAACCTGATGGGCGGGCGCGAAAAGTTCGTCACCAAACTGGACGAGTTGTTCACCACCGGACGGGTTATGGATAAGCTTCATTTTCAGGGACAATTCCCTGATATGACCGGTTTGGTAGGTATGTACACGCAGGGGAATGAGCCTGCATTTCATATACCGTTCCTGTACAATTATGCCGGACAACCCTGGAAAACACAGAGCCGGGTGCGTCAGCTGATGGATTTATGGTACGACGTAACTCCGCTAGGCTTGAGCGGCGACGAGGATGGTGGTGCCATGTCGAGCTGGTACGTGTTCAATGCCATGGGGCTTTATCCACAATGTCCCGGAAGGCCACTTTTCGATATCGGAAGTCCGATTTTTGACCAAACTACAATCAATGTGGGCGAAGGAAAAACGTTTGTGATCGAAGCCAAAGATGTTTCGGCTCAGAATAAATACATACAGTCGGCCATGCTGAACGGAACACCACTCAACAAAACGTGGATCAGCAACGACGATATTGTCAAGGGCGGGAAACTGGTTTTCCAGATGGGGCCACGACCCAACAAAAGCTGGGGATCATCGCCCGATGCAGCTGCTCCTTCCATGTCGGTTGAAAATTAATCAACAAGTTAAACTTTACATCCAACTTCATGAAACGATATACACATCGAGGCTTTTTGATTCTTCTGGTTGCTATTCTGAGCTTATTGACGGCACAGGTTTCAGCGACTGACCAGTTTGTTTATTTTGGATCGCACGGCAAAGGTCCGCAATACGGATTTTCGCTGTCGCATTTCGATACGCAAACCGGTAAATTGAGTGTTCCGGTGTTCATTCAGGAGGCAGTTGCTCCGGCCTATTTTATGCTTCGGCCCGACGGCAAACGATTGTATACCTGTAACTCAGCTCCCGGAAGCGGTCTGAGCGCCTATGCCATTGATCCTTCAACTGCCAGACTGACATTCCTTAATGAGAAACCCAGTGGTGGTGGCGATCCAAGCTATTGCAGTTTGGATGCAATCGGCAAATTTGCCATGGTAGCCAATTACGACGGGAAAAGTATTTCAGTATATGCCGTTTTGCCCGATGGAAGCTTGGGTGAGCGCACTGCCTTTGTTAAACACACGGGCACCAGTGTCAATCCAACCCGGCAAACGCAGCCACGTCCGCATTGCATTTGTGTCGATCCATCGAACCGCTTTGTGTTGGTTCCCGATTTGGGTGTTGACAAGCTGTATGTGTACCGGTTCGATTCGAAGACTGGCACTTTGCAACCAAACAATCCGGCTTTTGCATCAGTGCTTCCCGGTACGGGCCCCCGCCATGTGACGTTTCATCCCAATGGCCGGATTGATTACCTGATCAACGAAATGGGAAGTACAATCATTCGCTTTGAATGGGATAGTAAAAAGGGAGTGTTAACGCAATTCGAAACCATTTCGGCACTACCGAAAGATTTTAAAGGAACAAGTTCCTGTGCCGAAATTCTTGTGCATCCCAGTGGAAAATTTGTGTATGCTACTAATCGCGGTCACAATAGCGTCGCCGTATTTTCTGTTGAGGAAAAAACAGGTCGCTTAAGTTTGATTCAGCACATTTCAACCCAGGGAAAAACACCGCGCAATTGCGAACTTGATCCTACAGGACACTGGTTGTTGGTGACCAATTAGGATAGTAACAATGCGGTTATTTTTGCGATTGATCAGAAGACGGGAAAATTGACACAAAATGGAGATCCGGTTTATGTTTTGTCTCCCTTCTGCGAAAGGTTTTTAACAAAGAAATAATTTCCTGAAAGTTTAAAATTAAAGACGTTCATTACCGATTTATATATCATGAAAATATATTCATCAAGTAACCTGAAAAAGAAATATGATTCACTCTGTAGCTGAAGAAAGCAGATACTTACAAATGACTTACAGCAAATGGGGAATGAAACTTCCAGTTGTTTTATTCGGATAGTTGTATAATATTTGTAGGGAATATATTTCCGGGATGAGACGGGCAATATGTCGACTTGCTTCCTATTTTGGTATATCTCCTTTCAAAAAAATACAATATTCAGTTTGTAATAGATTCTTTTATTTATAGTCAAGACAATTAAACCATAAAAAATGATAAACATGCAAAAAAGCCGATTCTCAGTTTTCGTAATGTTATTTGTAATTCTGATGACGCATCATTCTTTATTTTCTCAGGAAGTAAAGAATGATGTTTTGTATAAGATTGTTAGTCCTTCAGGATTGGTGATCGACAATTTAAATTCATCGGAAGATGCTGGCCATATTTATCTGGCCAAAGATAATCCGAAGAGTAAAGGTCAATACTGGAGGTTTATGACGGTCAGGGATCGCTACGCAATATATTGCCCTTTCAACATAAAAGGAATGGACGTAGTCGAAGGTCAGGGTGATAAGTTTCCGGTAAATCTGTGGGGGTACAGTCGTGGTAACAGAAACCAACATTGGATTTTGAAACAATTGCCCGACGGTAGTTATTCCATTTCACATGCCAATTCAGGAATGTTCTTAGCCACCAGCGATGGTGAAAAGAAAGGTTCTATGATCTATATTTCGTCAAAAGATATGGGCGGGTGGCGTTTGAAAGCCACAACGATGAAATTGCCTCCTGAAGGTTTTGTCGGAAAAAATGATTGGGAAAATGAGCGGATTTTTGCTGTGAACAAGGAAGAAGGGCACAATACATCTATTCCATATCCCAACGTTTCAAGCTTAAAATCGGATAAATATTTTGAATATCCATGGGAAACACCAACTTCTAAATTTTATCAGTCGCTTAACGGCAATTGGAAATTTCATTGGGTGAAACAACCTTCTGAAAGGCCAGTCGATTTCTACAAAACGAGTTATGATGTTTCTTCGTGGAAAGAGCTTCCAGTGCCCTCAAGCTGGGAAATGTACGGATATGGTACTCCAATTTATACCAATATTACTTATCCGTTTTTAAATAAACCATCGCTTATTCTTCCTCAGAAAGGATATACCAACGAAAAAGAAACGGATCCCGTTGGCTCATATCGCCGAAATTTTACTATTCCGGAGAATTGGGATGGAAAAGAAGTTTTTCTTCATTTCGACGGAGTTTACAGTGGAATTTCTGTTTGGGTGAATGGGAAAAAAGTTGGTTATAGCCAAGGCGCAAACAACGATGCTGAATTTAATATTTCAGCCTTTGTAAAAAAAGGTGAAAATGTTCTTGCTGCTGAAGTATATCGCTGGACAGACGGAAGTTATATTGAAGATCAGGACATGTTCCGTTTAAGTGGTATTCACAGGGATGTTTATTTATTTGCAACTCCAAAAACGCAGGTTCGGAATTATCATTTGCAGTCAGTATTTAAAAATGACGACTATCAGTCGTGTGTTTTCAAAGTTGATGCCTCAGTGAGAAATTTGGACGATAAGGGAACCTCTGGAAGTACTTTAGATGTTACGCTGCTTGATCCTTCTGGCAAAATAGTGGCAAATTTGACTCAAAAGCTTGATCGTCTGGGTAAGAGTGAGGAAAAGGTTTATCCGATGCAGACGAAGGTTGAAAACCCAATGCTGTGGTCGGCTGAGAAACCAAATTTGTATTCGGTCATTTTGTCATTGAAGAACGAAAAGGGAGAAGAAACTGAAGCCATGTCGTCGAAGTTTGGATTCCGCAACATCGAAATCAAAAATAAACGGATTTACATTAATAACGAACAGGTATTCTTTAAAGGAACAAATCGTCACGATATTGATCCGCAGACTGGAAAAGCAGTACCCCTTGCCACAATGCTAAAAGACGTGTTGATGATGAAACAGCATAACATCAACATGGTAAGAACCAGCCATTATCCGAACAGCTCGAAAATGTATGCCATGTACGATTATTTTGGATTGTACATCGTTGATGAAGCTGATTTGGAATGTCATGGTAACTCAAGTATTAGCGACAGAACAAGTTGGGAACCTGCTTTTGTTGACCGTATTACCCGTGTTGTAAAGAGAGATATGAATCATCCTTCTGTTGTAATCTGGTCGTTAGGAAACGAGAGTGGTGCAGGCAGGAATTTTGAAGTCATGTACAAAAAAGCCAAAGAATTGGATCCCACTCGCCCGATACATTATGAAGGAAAAAATGAAGTTGCCGATATCGATTCTCACATGTATCCTACCCTCTCCAATATGGCAAGCTTCGACCAAAAAGATACAGACAAACCCTATTTCTTATGCGAATACGCTCACTCGATGGGAAATGCACCCGGAAATATGGCTGAATACTGGGATTACATTGAAAACAAATCGCAGCGCATGATTGGTGGCTGTGTTTGGGATTGGGTAGATCAGGGAATTAATAAGCTTGGAGAACCCAAAGATCATTACTACTATGGTGGCGATTTCGGTGATGTTCCAAATGATGAAGACTTCTGCTGTAACGGATTAACGACTCCAGACCGCCGTGAAACAGCAAAATTAAAAGAAGCAAAGAAGATTTATCAATACATCAAGTTCAAATACATGGCTTTGGCTTCAGGCAAAATTGAGATTACCAATCGCTATGATTTTACTAACCTGAATGAATTCACTTTTAAATGGGTAATTCTGAAAAATGGTGTTAATGTTGAATCAGGAGTTTTGGATAATTTTGATCTTGCTCCAAACAAGAATTTAATTGTTACCGTTCCTTATCAAACCAAAATTGATTTGAAGAGCGAATATTTCCTCAATATCTATGCCCATCTGAAGTCAGATACCCGTTGGGAAAAGGCAGGATTCGAAGTAGCTTCAGAGCAATTCGCATTAAATACACGTCCTGATATCGAAACGGTTGATCTTGCAAAATTAAGCTCAATAAATGCTCAGCAACAAGGCAATGACTTAACAATCAGTGGATCTGGATTTAATTCGGTATTCAATACTAAAACAGGTATTTTTACTTCGTTGCAGTATGATGGGAATGAGATGATTAACAATGGAAATGGGTTAAACCTGGTTTGGTACAGAAGTATAAGCAACGATAAGTTTACTGATCAAAGCTATTACGAATCAACAACAGATGAACCACTGTTAACTTGGCGAGCCGACAAAGATGGCAAGACTGTTACAATCCTTGTAAACGGTGAAACTAGTATCCAGGCAAAACAGGCTGTTCGTATTTCGTATACCGTGAAATACGTTGTTTTTGCCAATGGTACCATTGATGTAAATGCCAGTTTCACCAAACCAGAAAATGGATCCATTGTACGCCGTTTAGGTTTGCAAATGCAGATGCCTAAAGGTTTCGAGAATATTGAGTGGTATGGAAACGGCCCACATGAAAATTACATCGACCGTATTCATTCTGCCTATGTTGGCCTTTACCAAATAACTGTTACTGGCATGGAATCAGAACACTATGTTCGGGCACAGAGTATGGGTAACCGCGAAGGAATCAGATGGGCAACCATTTCGAACAACCAACACGTTGGATTAAAAATCACCTCAAAAGATCATCTTAGTTTTAGTGCATTGCATTTTACTGATCAGGATTTGTGGGGTGCAAAACACGACTTTGCGCTGGATGGAATACGGAAACCAGAAGTTTATTTGAATCTCGACTGTATTCAACAAGGTTTGGGTAATGCTTCTTGCGGTCCAAGACCATTGATGGAGTATATGATTCCGGTAAATGATCCGCTTAGCTATTCATTCCGTATTGAGCCTTTAAAATAATTGAGTCATTCATTTCAGAATTTTCAATCGATATAAATATTGATAATTGATTTGTTTTGAAAACGACTACTTTAAACAGTTTGATTTATTTAACAAATAATCTGTTTTTTTGATATTGATTTATTAAAAACTAACTCCGACCCGGATCTTCTGTTGATTCGGGTCGGTATTAAACACAAAACCATGAAACGAAAATCTTTTTTGACTTTATCATTGGCCGCTTCTCTTTTCTTTTTTCTGACTGGTTTTTCTCCTGAACCAAATACGCTTTCGAAGTCGGAAAACGCAAGCTCAAAATCTTTACCCCGAAGCACTCCTGAAGCTGAAAATGTAAATGCCGCAGGAATCAGCAATTATTTGAAAGCAGTTAAAGTAAGTGGTCAGGATTTACACAGTCTGATGATTCTGCGCCACGGTAATGTGGTCTTTGAAACTTGGTTGGGCGAGAATGCCGCCGATAAGAACCATATTATGAATTCGGTAAGTAAAACATTTACCGCTACAGCAGTTGGTTTTGCTGTTAGCGAAAATAGGTTGAAAGTAACCGATAAGGTGATTTCTTTCTTTCCGGATATACTACCCAAAGAAATAAGTCCTTACCTGAAAGAACTGGAGGTGCGTCATCTGCTAACCATGTCGGTTGGTCAAAATGTGGCTCTTGTGAATAAAGTCAGAGATATAAATGGTGCCGACTGGATGCGGGAAATACTGGCAACACCGTTCGAATCGAGACCGGGAACAGTTTTCGATTACAACAGTTTGGCCACGTATATGCTTTCGGCCATTGTGCAGAAAGTAACAGGCCAAAAAGTGATCGATTACCTTACTCCACGCCTGTTTGAGCCGCTTGGAATCGATGGTATAACCTGGGAAGAAAGTCCGCAGGGCATAAATTTGGGTGGTTGGGGATTGTATGTCAAAACCGAAGATATGGCCAAACTGGGACAGTTCATCCTTCAAAAGGGAAAATGGAACGGCAAACAACTGATCGCCAAATCGTGGATTGATGAAATGACTACCTATAAAATTGCATCGTTGCCTTCAGGAGCTAAAAGGGATAACCTGAAAATGAAACCGGAAGACAGCGACTGGTTGCAGGGATATGGTTATAAAATGTGGATGTGTCGCCATAATGGTATTCGTGCTGACGGGGCTGGCGGACAATATATTATTCTTTTG
>Ga0209386_1000866_pt1 | contig 13596 bp, 14 predicted proteins | sample NGEPertwo_FD_184510 | JGI IMG/M metagenome (GOLD analysis project Ga0209386, IMG submission 184510) | Arctic peat soil microbial communities from the Barrow Environmental Observatory site, Barrow, Alaska, USA - NGEE Permafrost154B-two... | ecosystem: Environmental > Terrestrial > Soil > Wetlands... | reverse complement strand
AAAAAATAAATGTATCAAGTATATAGCTATTATAGACTTTATGGTTTTTTTATTAATATTTTTCATAAACACGCTCCCTTTTTAAAAATTATTTATAATGTGCACGCCTGCTAATGTTGTATCTGAAGTTGGCTAATTGTGTCCATCCCGCCCAAATGGTAAAAAAAGCGTTTTCCGTATTCTGCAGTGCTAAATTGGTAAGTTTGAGTTCATCACGGAACAGACAAAGGTAGACCTTGATGCATTAGCAGCGTGCTTCGCTGATCCAGCGCTTTGAAACAAGGCCGTGGAGGATGAGGGTGACGACAGCTTAAGCATACTGCCTTATGTTGCTTCCAGAACGTTTTGGAACGAAATATGTGTTAGGGCTTATGTATGCATCTTCTCTGCCTTCAATCTCTTCTACAATGGTTTTAAGCGACTTCAGTTGGGTGTTATATACCTTGATAACACTTTGAACGCCTAATGCTTCACTTCCGATCTCTGAGCGAGATATATCCGTCTGTTGTCTCAACAAATAAATGTTCGCAATAGGCTATGTTATCCTTCATTCTTTCACCCCCTTTTAAAATTAAATTTGAGCAATATAAAAGCCGGCAGCTTGTACGCCACCGGCTAAAAATTCCCAAACACACACTTTTATATCTTAACAATTTACCAAGTTTTTTGTATTTACGTTGGTACATAGTCCGTGATATAATCGAATTATCTTAGAAATCTATGCTCACGTGGTCGAAACGCTTGAGCTGTGATTGACCGGGAATACCGGCCCTCTGAGAAAGCTAGAGTTGAAGCTCTAGCTTTCTCAGTTTCTAGGGGTAAATAATTCTCTGCGCGATATAAAATTACCTTCTTTTCCTGCGAAACTTGGGGTTATATTTTTATTCCGAATGAGTGTTAGTTGAAAAACAAACATTAACAGAAGCTGGATTTATTGATACTCTGTGGATGAAATATTCTGCCCACAGGCGAGAGTATCTTGGAAGCCTTCGTACCTAAGAACCCGCCTGCTTTAGCTGTGCGGGTATCAGAGAAGAGTTTAAGGGAAAATGGCATTTGCTTCAGTAAGCATCTCATAGAATGGAACAAAGTAGAATCATACAAATGGGTTGCCCTCCGTAAAAAGAAAGACTATTCTAATCTAAAAATACTCTATAAACAGTTTTATTTCCATAGCACGGCTTATTTGAGTGTCCTCGATGAGCAAAAGTTACTAAGAAAAGCAGATTGCAATTTCCAGTAATGATTTCACTTTTTATATCAATAATTGCTTAAGCAATAGGAACTACCTATGATCTCTTAACAGATCAGATCGCATAAAGGGAAACTCAGGAGGGCCGTCCTCCTGAGTTTCCCTTTTCCTCATTATTGAAAGTAACTGTAAATAATAGATTATGTAGTGATAATCAACAAAATTATATTGATAAACAATAAATATATATTGATTAATAATAATATACCGTATATACTAAAGCGGAAATGGAGTATTAGGAGGGTTTGGGAATGATAATTTTAGATCAGAAGGGTTTATCCGGCATAGTTAAGCATGTGTTGGACCTCATATTTATAGGCGGTATTGGTATTTTACTAAGCTTGCCGATTGCTTTGCAATGGTACTTAGGTTTGATGTACACAAGGACTAGTGAAAATTATTATTTCTTATTAGTTTTTCTATTCGTAACTGGTATCTTTGCTTTAGGGGTCGTTAATGAAATTAGAAAATTACTTAAGAACTTAAATATGAGGAATCCCTTTATTATGAATAACGTTAAGAGTCTCAACCGAATTGCTATCTCTTGTTTGATTATTGCAGCTTGTTATGTTATCAAAATAATCTTTTACAACTCTTTTTTGACTATCATCGTAACCATGGTATTTATCATCACCGGATTATTTTCAATTATCTTAGCTGAGGTTTTTCAACAAGCCATTGTTGTAAAAGAAGAGAATGATTTGACCATATAACGGGGGGGTGCACTATGTCAATTATCGTAAATCTAGATGTTATGATGGCAAAAAGAAAAATATGCTCATCAGAACTCGCTTTAAAAATAAATCTAACACAAGCAAATTTATCAATTTTAAAGAATAATAAAGCGAAGGCAGTTCGCTTTTCAACACTAGAGGCAATTTGTAGAGCGTTGTGCTGTCAACCAGGAGATATTTTAGCCTACGAGGAGGAGTAATGATTATGGAAGATATATTGGACGTTAACAAGGAAAACCCTAATAAAAGCGTTGTTAAAAAGGAAGAAATAACGATCCTTGTTTGCTCACTGCTGTTAGGTCTGTTTTTCAACCTTTTATTTTATAAAAAACCGCTAGGGATTTCATATCCGATTTTCGTGACTGCGTTTTATGGGTTATTTCTCTGGAATTTGCGTTATAAGATTAAATATAAATATAGCTTTCGATGGGCTTTGATTATCCCAATTATCGCTCTATCATCGACGTATTTTATCTTTTCAAATCAGATTTTTGCCGTAATAAATTTTCTTATTATACCAATTCTTATAATTGCCCAAACAATATTGATCACTAATGAAAACAAACACAAATGGTATGATGCTACCTTCATTAAAGATGTTTTTTATGGAATGTTTAATCGTCCATTAAACAATATCTCAAGGTTATTCATTGTCGGATTAAGCTTCATTAGTATTAGAAAAAGCAATGGGAAGCATGACGTGATCAAGAAAGTCATTATGGGCTTGGCGATCTCTTTACCACTTTTAATATTAATTATTTCTCTCCTTGCGTCAGCAGACAGGGTTTTCAAGCATATTATGGATGAGATATTAAGCTCAGTTGGAAGTATTAACATAAATGATTTTTCTTTACAGTCATTCATTGTTTTACTAATCACGATGATTGCATTTAGCTATACATGGAGCTTTTTAGGTTCCAATGGACTACAGACCCATAAGCAGTCAAGCACTATAGACACTAATAATAGATGTTTGGATCCGATCATCTCCATAACTATTTTAAGCGTCATTAATTGTGTCTATCTAGTTTTTACATGCATTCAATTCGCATATATGTTTGGCGCCATCAATAATGCTTTACCCCCGGATTTTACTTATGCAGACTATGCGCGAAGAGGCTTTTTTGAATTATTAATGGTTACGTTAATTAATTTTACTCTTTTGCTTAGCGGTCTTAGACTCACCAGAAAAGACGGTAGATTAGTGACTAGAAGTGTCCAATTATTGAACTCTCTACTTGTTATCTGTACCATGGTGATACTTACGTCAGCGTTTTTTCGAATGTCACTTTATGAGAAGGCCTATGGCTATACGTACTTAAGGGTGTTAACTCATAGCTTCATGATGTTCTTAGGGATTTTATTCGTGATAGCATTCTATAAAATATGGAATGAACGTATCTCTTTACTTAAACCTTATATTGTTGTCTCGTTGATCGCTTATATGATTATTAATTTTGCGAACATTGATGTTCTAATAACAAAAAATAATATAGATCGGTATTTTGAAACGGGTAAGCTTGATACTCAATATCTGAGAAACTTGTCATATGACGCCATACCAGAATTAGTAAACTTGCTCGATGATGAAAAGATGTCGACGGATATTAAGAAATATTTAGTTAAAGAAAAAGAAATTCTATCTAAGAAGCAACCATGGCAAGCCCTGAATTTATCCAGGGACAAGGCAAAGAAAGTGCTTTCTCAATACGATTTATGATACTTTTAAGCTGAACGAGTTCATTGGAGGTAATGCAAAGTGCAAAAAAAAGTAAGCAAGAAATTATTAGGTATTTATGATTTGATTTTAGCATTAGGCGCTATTTATATTGGGGTAAAGATGGTAAATTCAAACAGCAGAATTTTTATTGAGTATCCAAAGGAATGGCTATCTAAAGTTCCTTTTGAAAGTTGGGTTATTCCTGGCATTATTGCAATTGTATTATTTGGAATTGGAAATATTATAGCAGCAATAGTTAGTCTCAGAGGAAAAAGTAATAGGTCATGGTTTCTATCTACCATAATGGGTGGGATACTTTTGATGAGCATTGTCTGTCAGGTAATAATTTTAGGAGAATGGTACATGGTAACAATTCAAATTTTTATCTTTAGTATAATTCAGTTATGTCTTAGCAGATGTGCATTTACTGGTATAAAAAAATCTGTAAAATAAGGAAATAAGGAATGAAAATATTTTGAGGGATTCAATCTTTTTTTGTGTCTGCGAAGTCTAATGGGTGATATCTGAATTCAATTAAGCAGAATCAGACCGGGAGGTGAACGATGGAAATGCAAACAGTTTTTGCAGCAGTAAGACGAGATGCTAATCAAGTAGCTTACGTTTTCTAGGCCAAATATACCAACAATAAGAAATCTATTAATGTACAGTGGGCGTAGCGAAGTTTAAGTTTCGCTACGCCCACTGTACATTAATATTAGCCTCAGAAAGCCACTTTATCAGTTTGTTAGGAAGCAATGGGTATGATATAGTAAAATGAGTATGCAATGATAGCATATGTCTAGTATACAGTTAACACAAAAGGGGTTATCTTGAGAAATGAGTGTTTTATTTTGCCGAGATTGTGGCGTAGATATATCAGGAGAACCGCTTTTTCGACGGATTAGTTTTGCATTGGAAAATGGAGAAAAAGCCGCGCTGGTCGGACCGAATGGTGCGGGTAAAACTACACTGATCCGGGCCTGTCTGGGAGACGTGCGCTTAGAGAGTGGAGAAGTACAGATTCTCGGTTCTTATGGTTACCTCCCTCAAACTCCGATTGTCGAGGCCGAAGGGAACGTTTTTCAATGCGTGCTCCAGGAACGAGCGGATTTGTTGCAAATACAGGAACAGTTGCGTGAGTTAGAAGAAAAGATGGCTTCCACACCTAGTGAGAAAATCATGGAGCAGTATGCAACTTTGACCGAGTCATTTGAAGGTCAGGGGGGATATGCACTGGAGGCCTTAGTTCGGAGAATCTTAGCGGGACTTGGGCTGGAGGCAGAGATGGATTCCTTGGTCACCACTTTGAGTGGTGGGCAAAAGACACGGTTGGCCTTATGTAAGCTATTAATAAGGTCGCCTGAGCTCTTGATCCTGGATGAACCTACCAATCACTTGGATATTGCAGCTCTGGAGTGGCTCGAAGGGTATTTGCGAGATTATCCAGGAGCCCTACTTATTGTTTCTCATGACCGATACTTTTTGGATCGCACTGTGTCTCGGGTTTTCTGTCTTGAGAATGGGGGATTAAAGGGATATACTGGGAATTATTCTGAATACGAACTACTGAGGATCTTGGAAAATAAGACAATAGGTCGTGAAGCCGAACGTCTGGCCTATAAAATTGCCAAACTTGAGGAGTATGTGCGCAGAAATAAGGCGGGTGTTAATTCCAAACAAGCCCGTGGCCGAGAAAATCAGTTACAGAAACTAAAGCCCATCCAAGTGGCGAAGGTTGACCATGGGCTCGCGATAACGTTTGATAGCGGGGTCCGAAGCGGAGATCGTGTTCTTTTGATTGATGATATGTCGATCTCTTACGGTACACGAACATTATTTAAAAAAGTGCACTTGGATTTGCGACGTGGCGATAGAGTCGCTTTACTAGGGAAAAATGGAGTAGGTAAAACCTCGATACTAAAGGCGATTCTTCATCAGGCTCCTTTTGCGGGAATGATACACTTAGGGGCGAATGTAAAAATTGCTTATTATTCCCAGGAACATGAAAATTTGGGCAGTTCAGGTACAGTGATGGACGAAATTCTGAATGTCTCTAGGTTAAAGGACCCAGAAGTTAGAAGTTTATTGGCGCGTTATGGTTTTAGAAACGATGATGTTTTTAAACTCGTCTCGGTTTTGAGTGGAGGGGAAAAAAGCCGTCTGGCTTTATGCAAACTTTTCTTAGAGAAGGGGAACTTGTTATTGTTGGATGAACCGACCAATCACCTTGATGCGGAAACCCGTGAAGTGCTTGAAGAAGCCCTTCAAGACTATGATGGAACCGTGCTTGTTGTTTCTCACGATCGCTACTTTCTGGATAAAATTGTCTATAAGATCGCGGAACTTACGACTCAGGGACTTTCCCTTTACGAAGGAGATTACACGGGTTTCAAGGAATATAGACGGCAAGAAGAAGCCAACGTCGCACCGGTCGAACGATGCGCTAAGTCGAGTTATCAAGACCAGCAAGGAACTCGCAATGTGGCGCGCGAGAAAAAGCGGATGAAGCAACTAGAGCTAGACATTGAAGCGCTTGAGCTGGCGGTTAAAACCCTAGAATCAGAACTTGCGTTAGCGGGTACAAATTATGAATTAGCCATGAAACTTCATGTAGAGTGCGAGACGGTGAAGAAACAAAGAGATATTGTCCTAGAGGAATGGATCGCTGGGAGCGAGTAGTTCATTTCACCAAATAGCGTTCGAACCCATATATTATCCTGAAGTCGTAAGGTGGAGGGATACATATATGGGGGTAGCTATGCTTATGGCAGTGGCTTTAAGTTTGGACGGATTTGGAGTCGGGTTGGCTTACGGGTTACGCCGCATTCGTATACCGATGAGTTCTCTTATTGCAATTGCCCTGTGTACTGTTTTTGCTATGGGGATATCCATGCTTTTTGGCAGTTGGGTCACGTCATGGCTGAGTTTTATTCCAGCGCGATTATTGGGAGCCACTATATTACTTACTCTGGGCCTCTTTCAACTGGCTAGAGCGATATGGAATGGTCAACGAGAGAGTTTCCCCCAAGCGGTTCCAGCAATGGCTGTGGCCATTCAAAAGCCAGTATTGGAGCCAATTTTCCGATTCCAATTAAGTCTTTTTGGATTCGTAATCCAGGTATTGAAGACCCCAGATATAGCGGATGTCGATGGCTCCGGTGGAATTAGCCTTCGAGAAAGTTTACTTTTGGGGAGTGCTCTGGCAATGGATGCTTTTGCGAGTGGTATTGGAGCAGCAATGGCAGGAATGACGCTATCGGTCATTGGCATAGTGGCGTTAACCCAAATTATAATGTTGCGCTTAGGTCAACAAATGGCCGGCAAAATTCCAGAAAATTGGACTGCCAAAGCGGAATATTTACCGGGCGCTGTTTTAATTTTGATCGGACTGGGCAAATTAATCTGAGGTGAGGTATGTGTTCACTATCGGGCTTACAGGTGGAATAGGAAGCGGCAAATCCACGGTTGCCAAGTGGTTTAAAAAGCGCGGAATTCCGGTGCTGGATGCTGACAAAACAGTTCACCGTTTGTTACAATCGGATTCCTGGATTATATCAAAACTGGTCCAGGAATTTGGGCCTGAGATCCTTGGAGAAAATGAAGAAATTAATCGTTCGAAACTCGGTACTCAGATTTTTTGTGATGAAGATGCACGAAGGCGCCTTGAGGATATCGTGCATCCTCGCGTGATAGAATGTATGAAGGCGGAGGAAGCAACGCTTCGGGATACAGGGGCGAACTATTGCCTTTGGGATGTACCCTTGCTCTTTGAAGCTGGGTTCGAGAAATTTGTAGATGAAGTTTGGGTCGTGTGGGTGCCACTTGACCTTCAGATTTTACGCGTTCTTGAACGGGACAAGTTATGTCTGGCAGAGGTAGAAGCCCGTATTGAGGCACAAGGGTCGTTAGATAAAAAACGCCAGCAAGCCGATGTGGTTATTGATAACTCTGGTAGCATAATGGAGACGGAGCGGCAGCTTGAAGAAATATGGGAAAAACTTTTTTATGGTAAGTAATCGTTGAGGTTAGGTCAGTATAAAAAGCAGGCAACTATGAATAATTGACGGAAGTTAGACATACATACATGCTAAACGAGAAGAGGGAGATGTGATGATAAAAAAGCGAAATAAATCCCGTTCCAGAATGGGGAAAAATCTGTTTATTTTGATAGTGTTAGCCTGCCTAGCGGCTATTATAATATCGAATATTCCAATCTTAGAGAAAATTATTTACCCTTACCCTAATAAGGTGATCATAGAAAAGTACGCGACACAGTACGGCGTGGACCCGTTGTTTGTTGTGTCCGTAATCCGGGAAGAAAGCAAATTCCTTCCCAAATCCCAGTCACATAAAGGCGCAAAAGGATTGATGCAGCTAATGCCTGCGACTGCACAAGAGGTCGCCAAAAGTATTGGAGATAAAACGTATACTGAAGAAGATTTACTCAAGCCAGAGAAAAATATCCAATACGGAACATGGTATCTAGCCAGTTTGCAAAAAGCGTTCGCAGGTAATACGACACTAGTGACTGCTGCCTACAACGGTGGAAGAGGACATGTGCAAGAATGGATTAATAACGGCGAGATTGACCCGAATAATATTCGCATATCAGATATCCCCTTCAAAGAAACTCGGGATTACGTAGGACGTGTCTTGAAAAGTTATGAAAAATACAATAAACTTTATAGTAAATAGTTTTAATCATATTGAGATGGGAGATCACCCCTGTGAGAGAGGTAGACGCGGAAGAGGTAAAACAGATTCTAACTCGACTGAAGACAGTGCGAGGCCATATTTCAGGAGTTGAACGTATGATTGTGGAAGACAAGAGCTGTGAGGAAATATTATTACAACTTGTCGCTATTCGTGCTGCCGTTCATAAAACATCTGTAATAGTTGCACAACGTTATGCGAGTTCCTGTTTGATTGAGGCCATAGATCAAGGGGAAGATCGTCAGGACGCGCTAAATAAAGCCATTGCAACGCTTATGAAACTTAATCAATGAAAGATGTCATCATGTTTACCGCTCAAACCTGTGCTTCTTGTAAGAAAGCGAAAAATTTTCTATTCCAAAATAAAGTTCAGTTTGAACAAAAGGACATTAACGTTGATGCTAAAGCAAGAGATGAATTGCAAAGGAGAAATATTAGTGGAGTGCCTACTTTTTTAATTGGAAAGGACTATGTTACTGGGTTTGAACCCGCGAAAATTCTTAAACTTATTGATCACCGAGTTGTTGAATGTAAAAAATGTTCAGTAAAAATTCGCTTTCCAATTAACAAGGGTAACCTTAAGATTAAGTGCCCCCAGTGCGCTCATGAATTTAATGTAGACACGCAAATCTAATTTTAGAGATAAGGTGGGAAGTGCTTAATTTAAGCATTTCCCACCTTGTCTCGTCAAAGTTTTGTTAAAGAGTGAAAACAATTATGTCTTTTTTAATGCCGCCATAAATATGTCACAAACATTATTTGGATTAATGGTAAAATAAAGAGAGATGAAATGGAGGGGTTATATTGAACAAGAATCTACTCATTGCCGATGATAATGATGGCATTCTCGATATATTAAAGACCTATGTAATTAAAGAAGGTTTCTTCCCGATTATTGCACATGATGGTGTAGAGGCCTTAAATAAATTTATCGAGCATAAACCGGTGCTGGTGCTCTTGGATGTCATGATGCCTGAAAAGGACGGTTTTACAGTTTGTCGAGAAATCCGTCAAAGCTCCAATGTGCCAATTATTATGATCACGGCAAAAGGAGAAGATGGAGATCGCATTATGGGGCTTGATATCGGTGCAGATGACTATATCGTGAAACCTTTCAGTCCTGGAGAGGTCATGGCTAGGATTCGTGCCGTCTTAAGGCGCCCTGATATATCTGAGGGGCAACGAGAAGATATTATTGTCCATCCTGGTTTAAAAATTAATTTTTCGGACTATGAAGTGATGATTAATGATGAAAACATCAGTCTTACCAAGAAGGAAATCGAGATTTTATGGATTTTAGCCTCGAACCCCGGAAAGGTTTTCTCACGGGACAACCTTCTCAATAGCATATGGGGCTATGAGTATTTTGGCGATGCTCGCACAGTGGATACGCATATTAAAAGACTTAGGGCAAAAATAAACGTATCTGAAACCTTAAGCTGGGATATAAAAACCATCTGGGGTGTAGGGTATAAATTTGAGGTCAAGCATGTTCAAGAATAGAATTGCAGTCAAATTAACCGCAGGCTTTGTCGTCATTGTGCTCATATCAATGCTTGCTATAGGAATATTTTTTATCCAAATGTTTCGGCAATATGCCTTTGAAAGCCGAGAAAAAACAATGCTGGCAAGTGCGCGAAGCATCTCGCTGGTCGTTGCTGACTACCTGCAAAGTAATGGCACAAACAGCCCAGGTGGTAATGGGCAGATGCGAGGTTTTGGCGGATATATGCGTTCGCTTGATACACTCACTGAGTCAAAGGTATGGATTACTGATGGCAAAGGAAACCTCTCCTTAATCTCCGAAATGGGACAAGGCATGGGTATGGGTAGATCTAACAACTCAGAACCTCTGCCGGAGGAGGCCGAAAAGGTCATTCAAGAGGTACTTACGGGTAAGGAATCTGTCAGCGAAAGTTTTAGCAGCGTCTACAACGAAGCAACTCTAACAGTGGGCGTCCCAATCGTTGATTCTAACCACCTAAATATTGGCTCTGTGCTGCTTCATTCTCCTGTAACAGGGGTTACAGAAACGCTGAGCAGAGCAGTGAGTATTTTGGCACTTAGTCTTCTCGCGGCACTGATTCTTGCAGTTGGTATGGGGATTTTCTACTCCTTACTCTTTACTCGCCCGTTGAAAGCCATGAACCGCACGGCGCTTGAAATAACGCAAGGTAATTATGCAGCAAGAACAGGTGTCGAACGCAAGGATGAATTGGGCCAGCTTGGCAATTCCCTTGACACACTCGCTTTAGAGCTGGGCTCTACAATTAATCAGCTTTTTCAGGAGAAAGGGAAACTCGACGACATAATATCAAGTATTTCCGAGGGAATTGTAGCCTTTGACAAGAATCATCAGCTGATGAGTATTAATTCCGCGCTATCGGAAATCATGAATAGGCCACATCCGTATTTGAATGAGGCTGTGAAAAAGGACCTCAACAATCTAGGGGTTGAGGCTCATCTTACTAAAGTTATGGAAGAAAAAAAGCCCTCCCAAATGGTGAGAGATTGGTTGGGTAAAAAGATTATGTTTACCTTTTCCCCCATTATGGACAACCTGGGGATTGTAACAGGAAGCGTTGTGTTGGTGCATGATATTAGCGAAAGTGCACGTCTTGAACAACTACGCCGGGATTTTGTCGCCAATGTATCTCATGAATTTCGTACTCCTCTGACAGTAATCCGGGGTTCGCTCGAAGCATTAGTGGATGGTACCGTAGTAAAAAGTGAGGATATTAAGCGTTACCAGCAAAGGATGCTTTCAGAAACCCGTGTTTTAGAACGTTTGGTAGGGGACCTTTTGGAGCTATCTCGGCTTCAATCCGGAAAAACTGCTATAAATAGAGAAAAGATTCATATTCCCAGCCTTCTTGCAGACGCAGTGAAGAGTCTTCAGACAATTGCAGAGAAAAAAGGGATTATAATAGAGTATCTTGCCCAGCAAGAAGATACTCCCATACTGGGCGATTATGACCGCTTAAGGCAATTATTTGTTATATTCTTGGACAATGCCATTAAGTATTCGCCTAAAAATACCAAGGTGTTCGTTGAAACAAGATTACCTGGAATGAATACGCTTTCCGTCATAATCCGCGACCAAGGCTATGGCATTGCCGCAGATGAACTAACTCATATCTGGGACCGTTTCTACAAAGTAGATAACTCTCGCAAGGGCAATGGTACAGGACTTGGTCTTGCTATAGCAAAACATCTGATTGAACTTCATGATGGCGTGGTATCAGTGCAGAGTGAGCTGGGAAAGGGTACTACTATTGAGGTGAAACTCGGTTTGCCTAGCCTTGATGATTCGTCATTTCCTGAGCGGCGCACTACGGATGAGTAGATTGTTAAAGACACGATGATCACTGTAGGAGCAACCTGCTTAAGGAACTGATATATGGATTGGGAATATTACCAGAGACTCTCATCACTCTCACGATAAATGTATCATAGACTTAAAGATTTTTCCGCTGGTTGCCATACACTATATCTTTTTATTCGCAAAATTTTTATAGAGGTGAATTATTCACCGCTGTCGAAAACTGTTCAGATGGGAGTGATAATCGATGATAATTTTAGACCAACCTTATGTATCAATATTCTTGCAGAAAACCGCGCGTGATATGGGTATTCCTGTATTCAACTGCTCAAATGATCGGGAATTGATCTCATTGAATGATGTGAAAACAGTCAATAAAGATGCGTTTATTACAATAGCCAAAACAAAAGCACCATTATTACTCTATTGTAATTCTGAAAATTCGTTTCAATGGATATATAGAAATCTTACATTCACGGGAATTCCAAGGGCAATAGAACTGTTCAAAGATAAAGTGAGCTTTCGAACATTAGTTAAAGGGATATATCCTCATTTTTTATTTGAAGAGGTTTCGTATGATCAACTACTAAAAGTCGATGTGAGCAAGATCAAAAAACCTTTTATTATCAAACCAGCGATTGGTTTTTTTAGCATGGGAGTACATAAGGTGAACGGAGACAATGAATGGGAATCAGTTATAGGCTTAATTCAAAATGAAATGGAAAAGGTTAAAGGATTATATCCCACTGAAGTTATGGATTCTTCAAAATTTATTATCGAGGAGTATATTGAAGGAGTAGAATATGCCATTGACGCTTATTTTGATAGCCATGGTGAGCCTGTAATTCTTAACATATTAGAGCATCCTTTTTCATCAAATGGAGATGTCAGTGACAGAATATATTTTACATCAAAAGAAATAATGAGAAAATATTTAATAACCTTTGGGGATGTATTGACGTCAATAGGTAAAGCATCTGGAATCTCTAATTTTCCGGTACACATGGAGGTTAGAGTTGATAAAAACGGGAACGTGATACCCGTAGAAGTAAATCCTATGAGGTTTGCAGGTTGGTGTACAACAGATCTTGCATATTATGCCTATGGAATAAATGTATACGAACATTATTTTCAACAGAAAAGGCCTGACTGGGGAAAAATATTGAAGATTGATGACGATAAGCTTTATTGTATTGTTGTTGCTGATATTCCAGGAGACATTAATCTAAAAGCGATCAAGGAAATTTATTATGAGTCGTATTTATCAAATTTCAGTAACTTATTGGAATTTAGAAAAATTAACTATAAGCAATATCCGGTATTTGCCTTCTCCTTCATTAGTGTTGATCGTAATTCATATGAAGTCGATAGAATACTTAAATTGGATTCCAGGCAGTACATAGACAGGATGTTGGAAAAGAGCTAGGAGAGAGCTAGGAGAGAGCCCCATTATAAATAGCAAGATTTATAAATTAAAATGCAATATATAGTTTACAATAAGAAGCATATATATTATAATAAAAAATGCAAGGAGGTTTGCGATTGAAGAACAAACGTATGAAAATTGCTCGTATAGAGTGCGATTTGTCACAGGAGCAACTTTCGGAAAAGGTAGGAGTTACAAGGCAAACAATTGGTATGATAGAGACAGGAAATTACAATCCATCACTTAATTTGTGCACAGCCATATGCATTGCCTTAAATAAAACATTGAATGATTTATTTTGGGAGGAATCAAAATGATCAATTATAAAACTAAAGACGAGAGAGTTCTAGGACAACAGCGTAAAATAGGTAGCGATGCATTCCAATTAGTTTCTTATTTGTTATTAGCATCTATAATATACAAGCAATT
>Ga0209386_1000865_pt1 | contig 13601 bp, 9 predicted proteins | sample NGEPertwo_FD_184510 | JGI IMG/M metagenome (GOLD analysis project Ga0209386, IMG submission 184510) | Arctic peat soil microbial communities from the Barrow Environmental Observatory site, Barrow, Alaska, USA - NGEE Permafrost154B-two... | ecosystem: Environmental > Terrestrial > Soil > Wetlands... | reverse complement strand
TGCTCCGGCGGATCGGGGTGACGTCCGGGTACTCGTGCGTCGGTGGCACCGTGTACTCCTCGTCGTCGTACTCGTCGACGTAGTCAAGGCCCTCGGGGCGGTCGTCCTCGGCCAGACCGAGGTACAGCATCGTCTTGCGCAGCGCTCCGGCCATGGCGGCCTCCATCCCTCGTCCGGTCCTCGTCGACCGCCAATCTCAGGAGGGCCTGGACAGCCTCCCCGCGTATTCGCGGTCCGGTCTTCCTCACGCTAATGCCCGGCGCGGTCTGGTCTCGTGGCGACACGCCCGCGCGGCCAATGCCCGCATTGCTGGTGTCGCCGCCGGTCAGTCCGGTGGCAGGGCGCGGACGGCTGCCGCGAACCGGCCGACGACCCGCGCCGACCCTGCACGGTGCGAGAACCACCGGGGATCCTCGAGGGTGCAGGCGCCGGTCGCCTCGACGCTCACGCCGGCGGCGGCGAGCTGAGCCTGCACCGCACCAGGGAGGTCGAGCGCGGGCGTACCCCACGACGTGGTGGACATTGCCGCAGGCACCGCCTCGACCACCTCCTGCTGGAGGGCACCCGGCACCTCGTAGCAGGCACCACAGACCGCCGGCCCGACGACGGCGCGCAGCCGCCCCGCACGAGCGCCGAGCTCCAGCATGGCAGCCACCGCAGCGGGCACGACGCCGGCGACGACGCCCCGCCGCCCGGCATGCACGGCGCCGACGACCCCGGCCTCGGCGTCCGCGAGCAGCACCGGCACGCAGTCGGCCACGAGCACGGCCACGGCGGTTGCGGAGCCGGTCGTGACCAGCGCATCAGCTTCTGGGGTCTGCGCCGGCACCTGCCGGCACACGAACACCTCCCGGCCGTGCACCTGACGGGCGTACGCGACCGGCGCACCGAGCCATGCCTCGAGCGCAGCCCGGCGGGCCGGCACCCCCAAGGGGTCACCGACGGTCAGGCTGAGGTTGTGCGCCGGGCCATCGACATCGGGCCGTGCCAGGGTGAACCCGCCGCGGACGCCGGGGCCCAGGCGAGCCTCGACGAGCAGCAGCGGCGACCCCGTCACGGGTTCTTCAGGAAGTCCGGCAGGTCCAGCTCGTCGTTGGCGCGCCGCGGACGCTCCTCGAACACCCGGGGCACCTGCACCGGAGCGCCGGGCTCGCGGCCGTCCGACAAGAAGGAGGGCAGCACGTTCTCCTCCTCCACCGGCTGCGGGTCGGGGGTCAGCTCGGCGTCGGCCCCCGCCATCTGCGGTTCCTGGCCCGACGGGGTGAACACCGGGGGCAGATCGCCAACGTCCGAACGGGCCGGCAGCGACTCGTGCGCCGCGGCCCGACGACCGGCGCTCACCTGGCCGAGCGCCCGGGGGTCGCGGCGGACCGTCGGTGAGCCGCTGTCGAAGCCGGCCGCGATCACCGTGACCCGCACCTCGTCGCCGAGGGCGTCGTCGATCACCGCACCGAAGATGATGTTGGCCTCCGGGTGCGCGGCCTCCTGGACCAGGCGCGCGGCCTCGTTGATCTCGAACAGGCCCAGGTCGGACCCACCCTGGATGGACAGCAGCACGCCGTGCGCGCCGTCGATGCTGGCCTCGAGCAACGGCGAGGAGATGGCGAGCTCGGCGGCCTGCACCGCCCGGTCGTCGCCGCGGGCCGACCCGATGCCCATCAGGGCGCTGCCCGCACCCTGCATCACGCTCTTGACGTCCGCGAAGTCGAGGTTGATCAGGCCCGGAGTGGTGATCAGGTCGGTGATGCCCTGCACGCCGGACAGCAGCACCTGGTCGGCGGAGCGGAAGGCGTCCAGCACGGACACCGACCGGTCGGAGATGGACAGCAGCCGGTCGTTCGGGATCACGATGAGGGTGTCAACCTCGGACCGCAGGCCGTCGATGCCGGTGTCGGCCTGCACCGACCTGCGTCGGCCCTCGAAGGTGAACGGCCGGGTGACGACTCCGATCGTCAGAGCGCCGAGGGTGCGGGCGATCCGGGCCACGATCGGCGCACCGCCCGTTCCGGTGCCACCCCCCTCGCCCGCGGTGACGAAGACCATGTCCGCGCCCCGCAGGACGTCCTCGATCTCCTCCGAGTGGTCCTCAGCCGCTCTCTTGCCGACCTCCGGGTCCGCACCGGCACCGAGCCCGCGGGTGAGGTCCCGGCCGATGTCGAGCTTGACGTCGGCGTCGGACATCAGCAGGGCCTGCGCGTCGGTGTTGATGGCGATGAACTCGACGCCCTTGAGACCCACCTCGATCATCCGGTTGACGGCGTTGACACCGCCGCCGCCGATACCGACCACCTTGATGACGGCCAGGTAGTTCTGGGGAGCTGCCACGTCGGTGCCTCTCGTCGTGCGCGGGACCAACCCTCACGTTCAGGTGGAAGGTTAGAGTTATGTCAGATCCTGTCAGGTTTGACGCTAGGTCGGGCAACCCCCAACGGCAATCACCGCGCGCGCGTGTCGGCAGAAACCTCGCTACTGGGTGCGCGTGATGGGCGTCGTCGGTGCCGAGACGTCGAACACAGCGGCACCACGGCTCGCCTCCGCGTTGCGCAGGGTCTGCACCACTCGCGCCTTGAGCGCGTTGTGGTCCGCGCTCCCCCATTCCACCTTGGCGCCGTCGGTCAGCACCAGGCGCACCGTGTCCTGGCTGTCCGCCGACGCGCTGGCCACCTGGACGGCCAGCTCCGGAGGCAGCTGCTGAAGCACCGTCAGCACGGCCGTCATCGCGAGGGCGTCCTCGTCGTCGACCGGGACGGAGATCACCGGAAGGCCGACCGGTGGCTCCCCCGCCCGACCGACCTGGACGCCCTCGACGTCGAGCAGGACGAAGCCCTCCGCCACCGGGACCGCGGCAACGGGCTCGCGGGAGACCACCGTCACGCGCAGCCCGTGCGGCCAGACGCGGGCGACCTCGGCCGCCCGCACGCCCGGCACGTCCAGGATCGCCCGGCGCAGCTCGACGGTGTCCAAGCGCGGCAACGGCGTTCCGTCCTTCGGCTGGACAACGGCCAGCAGGGCCGCCGGGTCCACCACCGAGCCCTGCCCCTGGACGTCGACCTCCGCGACATCGAGGGCCAGCACGGGCGACAAGAAGAGCACCCAGCCCGCAACCGCCGCAACGACCGCTGCCCCGACGCCGCCCCACACCCGACGGCGGGTCAGCCGCCGGCGCATCTGGACCCGCTCGGCGAAACGCTCCGCGGAGCCGGCCACCACCGTCGGCCGGCGCACCGGGACGGTCAGCGCGCGACCGGCCGATGCACGGTCCAGCGGATCCTCGGACCGGGTGGGCGCGGTGGGCGCCACGACGTCGTGGCCCGTCGGCCGGGTGGTCTCCGCACCACGCGCCTTCGCCCCGGAGGGGGCGCGAACCCCCGGCGAAGCCGGCGCATGGGCACGCTCGGGTCGCACGGACGCGACCCGCTGTGGGCGGGGCGGCGGCCTCATGGCACCTTCCCCTCGGGCGCCGTGCCGATGGCCGGTCGGGGACCGCCGATGGCGCCGAGCACCACCGGAGCCAGCTCGGTGACGTCGCCGGCACCGACGGTGAGCACCAGGTCACCGGGTCGGGCAGCACTGCCGAGCAGAACCGCGGCGACCTGACGGTCCGCGACGTACCGCGCGTCGGCGGAGGTCATCCGGTCGGTGATCAGCGCACCAGTCACGGTCGGGTCCGGGTCCTCGCGCGCGGCGTACACATCGGTCACCACCACGAGGTCGGCCAGGTCGAGAGCACGGGCGAACCCATCGGCAAAGGTCCGCGTCCGGGAGTACAGGTGCGGCTGGAAGAGCACCAGCACCCGCCCGGACCCGGCCACCTGGCGCGCGGCGCGCAGCAGGGCGGCGATCTCGGTGGGGTGGTGGGCGTAGTCGTCGAACACGCGCACCCCGTTGCGGGTCCCACGCTCCTCGAAGCGCCGCCCGGTGCCGGTGAAGCGGGCCAGGCCTGCCGCGGCGTCGGGCGCGCCGACGCCGAGCAGCCGCGCGACCGTCCAGGCCGCGGCGGCGTTCAGCGCGTTGTGCGCGCCCGGCACCCGGAGCTGGAGCAGAGAGCTGACGCCGTCGGCCCCCCGCACCTCGACCGAGCCACCTGTCGCATCCGGGTGCCACGGACCGACCCGGACGTCGGCGTCGGGAGCGGTGCCGTAGGTCCGTACCCGGACGCCGGCGTCCCGCGCGGCGGCGGCCAGCCCGCGCGAGCCCGGGTCGTCCGCACAGGCCACCAGCCAGCCGCCGCGGGCGATGCGTCCGGTGAAGGCGACGAACGCCTGCTCGAACGCCTCCCGGGTCCCGTAGTGGTCCAGGTGGTCCGGCTCCACGTTGGTCACGACGGCGATCTGCGGGGTGTAGGCGAGGAACGACCCGTCCGACTCGTCCGCCTCGGCCACGAACACGTCACTCCGGCCGCTGCGCGCGCCGACCGGTCCGTCGACGGCCGCGCCGATCGCGAACGAGGGGTCCTGGCCCGCGGCAACGAGCACTCCCGCGATCATGGCCGACGTCGTCGTCTTGCCGTGCGCGCCCGCGACCGCAACGGCACGCCGTCCGCGCATCAGCGCGGCCAGCGCCACCGACCGGTGCAGCACCGGTATGCCGCGTTCGCGTGCCCGGACCACCTCCGGGTTCGTCGGCCGGATCGCCGAGGAGACCACCAGCGTGTCCGCGTCCTCGACGTGCGCCGCATCGTGGCCGATCTGCACCGTGACGCCCGCAGCACGCAGCGCGGCCGGCACGACGCCGTCCCGGGCGTCCGAGCCCGAGACCTGCAGGCCGCGGGCGGCCAGCAGCAGGGCGATGGCGGACATGCCGACCCCGCCGACGCCGACCAGATGCACGTGGCCGAGCTCCTCCGGCCAGGGAACCGCCGACGCGGCCGCCATCATCCGAGGGCCCCCGCCCCGTCGGCCGCCCGCTGCACCAGGTCGGCCACCCGGGCTGCGCCGTCCCGCACACCCACCGTGCGCGCGGCCTGCGCCATGGCGGCCCGGCGTCCGGCGTCGGCAAGCAACGGCACCAGGTGCTCGCGCAGCCAGGCCGGGGAGAGGTCGGCGTCCGGGACCAGCAGCCCACCACCCGCCGTGACCACGGGGAGGGCGTTCAGCCGCTGCTCGCCGTTGCCGATCGGCAGGGGCACGTACACGGCCGGGATCCCCAGAGCCGCCAGCTCGCTGACGGTGCCGGCACCGGCCCGGCACAGCACGACGTCCGCAACCGCAAGCCCGAGGTGCATCTGGTCCAGGTACGCCAGCACGTGGTAGCCCGGCAACCCGTCGACGGCGTCGCGCACCGCCTGGTCCTTGCCGGCCCCGGTCAGGTGCAGCACCTGCACCCCGGCCGCCACCAGGTCCGAGGCGGTGGCCGCGAGGGCCCTGTTCACGCTCACCGCCCCCAGCGACCCGCCCGTGACCAGCAGCGTCGTCGCGTCCGGGGCCAGCCCCAGGACGACAGCCGCCGCGCGGCGAGCGGCACCGGCGTCGGCGGCCCGCGCGGCGAGCAGCTCGGCGATCTGCGGCCGCAGCGGCAGGCCGGTCACCCGCGCCCGGCGCAACCGCGTCCCGGGGAACGTCACCGCAACAGCGCTCGCCCACCGCGCACCGAGCCGGTTGGCCAGGCCGGGGCGGGCGTTCTGCTCGTGGATCACCACCGGCGTCCGCGTCCGGCGGGCCGCCAGGTAGGCCGGGGTCGCGACGTACCCGCCGAAGCCGACGACCACCTGGGCCTCGGTGTCCCGGATCGCCCGCTCCGCCGTGCGCACGGCAGAGCGCAGCCGGCCCGGCAGCCGGAACCAGTCCAGCGTCGGGCGGCGCGGCAACGGCACCCGGGGCACCGTCACCAGCGGGTATCCGCCGGCGGGCACCAGGTCGGCCTCAAGACCCTGCGCGGTGCCCAGCACGGTGACCCGGATCCGGGGATGGCGTCGGCGCAGCTCGTCCGCGACCGCCAGCAGAGGGTTCACGTGACCGGCGCTGCCGCCCCCGGCGAGCAGGACCGACACCAGCTCAGCCACGCGAGGCCCGCCGCGACAGGCCCATCACGGCCAACGATCGCCGGACCACCCCGGGCCGCGCGGCGAGCGCCTCGGCGGCACCCGGCTCGCTGCGCGCGAACGAGAGCACCACTCCCATCGCGACCATCGTGGTGACCAACGCCGAGCCACCGGCGGAGACCAGCGGCAGCGGCACGCCGATCACCGGGAGCAGCCCGATCACCACGGCGATGTTGATCAGCGCCTGCCCCAGCACCCATGCGCCGATCGCGCCCGTGCTGATCTGGACGAACGGGTCGGTGTGCCGGCGCACCACGCGGGTGAGCGCGAAGGCCAGCACGCCGAACAGCCCCAGCACCAGGAGCGTGCCGAGCAGCCCGAGCTCCTCACCGAGGATGGCGAAGATGAAGTCGTTGTGCGCCATCGGCAGGTAGGACCACTTCTCCCGGCTCTCCCCCAGCCCGATCCCGGTCAGCCCGCCCGAGGCCAGCCCGTACATGCCGCGGGTGGTCTGGTAGCAGGCACCCTGCGTGTCGCAGTTCGGGCTGAAGAACGCGTTGATCAGGTTCATCCGCCTCGGGCTCGCCTGGGCCAGCTGGACGACGGCGAAGCCGGCCACCACGATCCCCACGGCGAAGAAGCGCATCGGAACGCCGGCGACGAACAGGGCGCCGGCGAGCAGGAGCAGCAGGATCAGCGCCGTGCCCAGGTCGTGCCCCAGCAGGACGAGCCCGACGGTGACCAGCGCGACCAGCACGGCGGGCACCAGCACGTGCACCCAGCGGTGCAGCAGCGGGCGCTTGCGGGCCAGCACAACGCCCAGCCACACCGCGAGCGCGAGCTTGGCGAACTCCGACGGCTGGATCGACTGGCCGCCGATCACGATCCAGTTCCGGTTGCCGCGGATGGTGATCCCGATCAACGGCACCAGGGCCTGCAGGGCGAGCGCGCCCAGCAGCACCGGCCAGGCGAATCGCTTGTAGAAACCGACAGGCAGGCGACTGGCCAGCCACGCCAGCGGCAGGCCGATCAGCGCGTACCGCGCCTGGTTGAAGAAGATCCCGTACGGCGAGGTGCCGTCGCTGTCTCTCAACGACGACACGCTCGAGCTCGACAGGACCATCACCAGGCCGAGCGCCACCAGCAACGCCACCGCGCCGACGATCAGGTAGTAGCTGGCCACCGCGCTGTTCCACTGACCGAGCAGCGCGGCGCGCTCCCGCGGGGTGGCGACGACCTCGCCGGCCGAGACCGCCATCAGCGGGCGTCGGCCGTCGGGTCCAGCCCGTGCACCGCCTCGCCGAAGGCGTCCCCGCGGGCCGCGTACGAGGCGAACTGGTCCATCGACGCGCAGGCGGGAGCGAGCAGCACCGTGTCCCCCGGCCGGGCGAGCCGGCGGGCCTGGGTCACGGCGCGGGTCATCACCGTCCCAGTGTCGGCGGGATCGATCCGCAGGACGGGGATCCCGGGCGCGTGTCGGCCCAGTGCGTCGTCCAGCGGTTCGGGGTCCACCCCGATCAGCACGACGCCGCGCAACCGGTCGCGCCGCCGGCGGACGAGCTCGTCGAAGCGCGCGCCCTTGGCCAGCCCACCGGCGACCCAGACCACCGAGGCCGGACCGAAAGCCGCCAACGACGCCGCAGCCGCGTGCGCGTTCGTCGCCTTGGAGTCGTCGACGTACGCCACCCCGTCCAGGCTGCCGACCGCGACCGAGCGGTGGGCGCCCGCCCGGAACTCCCGCAGGCCCGCCCGCACGGCCTCGGCCGGCACCCCGTGCGCCCGTGCCAGGGCGGTCGCGGCGAGGGCGTCGGCCAGCACGTGGGGGGCGACGACGCCGCCCGGTCCCGCCAGGTGCACCAGGTCGTCGAGGTCCGCGAGCTCGACGGCGCAGGAGTGCCGGTGCGGGTCGTCCATCGCCGCGTGGAACGCGCGGTCGACGACGATCCCGTCGACCACCCCGATCTGCCCGGCGGCCGGCACGCCGAGCGTGTAGCCCACCGCACGAGCCCCCTCCTGGACGTCGGCAGCCCGGACCAGCTCCTCGACCGCTGCTTCGGCGACGTCGTAGACGCAGGCCACCTGGGCCCCCGCGTAGACCTTGGCCTTCGCCGCCGAGTAGGCCTCGAAACCACCGTGCCAGTCCAGGTGGTCCGGCGCGACGTTGAGCACGACGGCCGCCTGCGCCGCCAACGACGACGTGAAGTGCAGCTGGAAGCTGGACAGCTCGACGGCCAGGACGTCGACAGTCGGGTCGGTCGCGGCCGCGACCACCGGCGTCCCGACGTTCCCGACGGCCGGCGCCCGCTCCCCCGCGGCCGTCAGGATCGCCGAGAGCATGCCGACGGTCGTCGTCTTGCCGTTCGTCCCGGTGACCACCAGCCAGGGAGCCGGACCGCGAGCAGGCGCGCCGGTGGGTGAGCCGTCCGGGCCGGAGACCACCCGGTCCGCTCGCAGCCGCCAGGCGAGCTCGACCTCGCTCCACACCGGCAGCCCGCGCGCGACAGCAGCCGCCAGCACCCGGTGGTGTGGCGGCCACCCGGGCGAGGCGACCACCAGGTCGACCGCGTCGAGGTCGACGGCCGCGGCGTCGTGCAGGTCGGCCCCGGCGGCCACCTCGTCCAGCACGGCGACCTGCGCTCCGTTCGCGCGCAGGACGGTGGCTGCTGCGCGCCCGGAGATCCCGAGGCCCGCGACGAGCACGCGCCGGCCGTCGAGGCCGGCCGAAGCGGGCGCAGCCACTAGCCGGCCACCCACTCGGCGTAGAACATGCCGACCCCGCCCGCGACGAACAGCCCGGCGATGATCCAGAACCGGATCACGATCGTCACCTCGCCCCAGCCGGACAGCTCGAAGTGGTGGTGCAGCGGGGCCATCTTGAACACCCGCCTGCCGGTCATCTTGAAGAAACCGATCTGGATCACGTCCGAGAGCACCACGAGCACGAACAGCCCACCGATGATCGCCGCGAGGACCTCGGTGCGGGACAGGATCGACAGGCCGGCGAGGGCCCCGCCAAGGGCGAGCGCCCCGGTGTCGCCCATGAAGATCTTCGCCGGAGAGGCGTTCCACCACAGGAAGCCGAAGCACGCGCCGGTGATCGCCGCGGCGACCATCGCGAGCTCCAACGGATCTCGCACCTCGTAACAGCTCGGACCGGCGGAGGCCAGGGACGAGCAGCGCTGGTTGAACTGCCACACCCCCACCAGCACGTAGGCACCGAAGACGATCAACGAGGCGCCGGTGGCCAGCCCGTCCAGTCCGTCGGTGAGGTTCACCGCGTTGGACCACGCCGCGATCAGGAAGTTGGCCCAGATGACGAAGAGCACCAGCCCGAGGGTCGCGCCCCCGGCGGCGAGGTCGATGTTCGTGTCCCTGATGAACGACACGTGCATCGACGCGGGCGTGCGGAAGTTCTCGCTCGGGAAGTGCACCGCCAGCACCGCGAACGTGACGCCCACCAGGCCCTGGCCGATGAACTTCCACCGGGGGCTCAGGCCGAGACTGCGCTGCCGGGAGATCTTGATGTAGTCGTCGAGGAACCCGATGAAACCGAGACCGACCATCAGGAAGAGCAGCAGGAGGGCCGAGGCGCTCGGCACGTTCCGGGTGACCAGGCTCGCCGCCGCCCACGCGATCAGCGTCGCGGCAATGATCACCACGCCGCCCATGGTGGGCGTGCCGCGCTTGATGAAGTGCGCCGTCGGGCCGTCCTGGCGGATGAACTGGCCGTACTGCTTGCGGACGAGGTACCGGATGAACAGCGGCGTGGCCAGCAGCGAGATGGCCAGGGCGAAACCGCCGGAGAGCAGGACGGCGATCATGCGGCGACCATCCCGGCGGCCAGCGCCTGGGCCAGCGGGCCCAGCCCCGCCGCACGCGAGCCCTTGACCAGCACGACGTCGCCGGGCCGGAGCCGCTCGGTCAGCCAGGACCGGGCCGACGCGGCGTCGGGCACCAGGTGGGACTCACCGTCGAACGAGCCCTCCTGCACCGCGCCGGTGTGCACGGCCCGCGCCGGCTCGCCGACCACCAGCAGGTGGTCGATCCCCAGGCGCACGGCCAACCGGCCCAGCTCGTCCAGATCGGTGACCGACGGTGTGCCCAGGTCGTCCGGCACGGCCAGCACCGCGACGGTGCGACGTCCGCCGGCCTGGCGCACCAGGTCATGCAGCGCCGCCCGGGCCGAGGCCAGCGTGGCCGCCCGCGAGGCGTCCACCACCGTCACGCCGTCCGGGCGCTCGGTGATCTGCCACCTCTCGGCAACCGCGGTGCGGTAGGCGTCCCGGTCGTTGTACCGGTGGAAGACGCCGGCGATCTCCTGCGTCGGCTCGTGCCCCTTGCCGGTGACGATCACCGTGTCCCCCTCGACGGCCAGCTCGACACCGAGGCGGACGGCCTCGGAGCGGGGCGCCACCTCGTGCACGTCCCGGCCGTCCGGACGCATCTGGTGCACACCGGCCAGGATCGCCGAACGGATGTCGGCAGGGTCCTCCGACCGCGGGTTCTCGTCGGTGACCACCAGGACGTCGGCCAGGCGCGCGGCGGTCTCGCCCATGATCGGGCGCTTGCCCCGGTCGCGGTCGCCGTCGGATCCGAAGACGATCACCAGTCGCCCGGGGGTGATCGGACGGACCGCCTCGAGGGCGAGCGCCAGCGCGTCCGGGGTGTGCGCGTAGTCGACCAGGCACAGCGCCTGACCCGGCCCGCGCTCGACCACCCGCTCCATCCGGCCCGGGATCGCGTCCGCCGACGCGACACCGGCGGCCGCTGCCGCCAACGGCACACCGGCACGGTGCGCGAGCACGACGGCCAGGGCCGCGTTGGACACGTTCACCAGTCCTGGCAGCGGGCTGGCAGCGGACACCACGACGCCGTCCGGCCCGGTCAGGGTGAAGGTGGACCCGACACCGTCCAGGCCGATGGTCGCGTCGGTCACCCGCCAGTCGGCCAGGTCGGCGCCCGGGCCGTCGGCCCGGGTGGCAACGGTCTCCACCGGGATGTCGATCGAGCGGGCCAGCCGCAGCCCCCACTCGTCGTCGACGCAGATCACCGCTCGGCGGGCGCGACCGGGGACGAAGAGCCGTGCCTTGTCCCGGAAGTAGCCCTCCATGTCGCCGTGGAAGTCCAGGTGGTCACGCTGCAGGTTGGTGAACCCCACGACGTCGAACTCCACGCCGCCCACCCGGTCAAGGGCAAGGGCGTGCGAGGAGACCTCCATCACACAGGCCCCCAGGCCGCGCTCACGCATCAGGGCGAACAGCCCGTGCAGCACCGGCGCCTCGACAGTCGTGCGCGGGCTCTCGATCGTCTCCTGGCCCACCCGCAGCTCGACGGTGCCGACGACGCCGGTCACCTGGTGCATCGCCTCCAGGGCGGCCGCGACGAAGTAGCAGGTGGTGGTCTTGCCGTTGGTGCCGGTGATGCCGACGACCGTCAGCTCGCGTCCCGGGTGGTCATAGAGCCAGGCCGACACATCGCCGAGCAGGGCACGCGGGTCGTCGGCGACGAGCACCGGGACGTCCGGGCCGGCGGCCGCGACACGATCGGCTCCGGCCGGGTCGGTGAGCACGGCGACAGCCCCTGCCGCGACGGCATCCGCGACGTAGTCCGCGCCGTGCGCCCGCAGCCCGGAGAGGGCGACGAACAGGTCGCCGGGCTGCACCTCGGCCGACCCGACCGCCACCCCGGTCACCGTCACGTCGGCGGATCCGGCTGCGGAGTGCAGGCCGAACTCGCGAGCGAGGTCGCCGAGGTGACGCACGGGGTGCTTCCGGGGGCGCATCCGGCCCTGGGGGGACGTCACGGCCTCGAATGTACCTGTCCGGGACGCCTCAACCACCGCGTCGCGCTGGCCCGGCGGGTCATCCGTGGGTGGTCGGGAACAGCTCGGCCGGCGTCCCGGAGGGGGGAACCCCCAGATAGCGCAGGGCGTACCCGGTGACCTCGCTGAAGACCGGTGCGGCGACGGTGCCGCCGTAGATCGAGCTGTGCGGGTTGAACAGGACGACGTTGACCACGATGCGCGGGTCGTCAGCCGGCGCGATGCCGATGAACGAGGCGACCACCTTGATCACGCCATTGCCCTCGAAGGCCTGCGCTGTGCCGGTCTTGCCGGCGATCCGGTAGCCGGGCACCGCCGCGTTGCCGCCGGTGCCCTCGGTCACCGCGCTCTCCAGCATCCGCACGACGGTGTCGGCGGTCGCCGCGCTGACCACCTGCTGCGGCTCGGGGAGTGCGACCGGCTGGAACACCCCGTCGGCGTCCTGGACGGCACGGACGATGTGCGGCTGGATCCGGAGGCCGTGGTTGGCCAGCGTGGCGAAGACCTGGGTGTTCTGCACGGTGGTGACCCCGACGGCCTGGCCGAACAGCACGGCGTACTCCGACCGACCGTCCCAGTCCTCGACGTCGTTCAGCAGGCCTGCCGTCTCGCCGGGCAGGCCGATCCCGGTGGTGCTGCCGAAGCCGAACTTGGCGAGGTAGTCGTAGCGCACCTGCTTGGGCACGTTCTGGCCCACCATGACCGTCCCCGCGTTGGAGGACTCGGACAGGATGCCGGTGAGCGTCAGCGGCAGCTCGGCGTGCTCGTGGGAGTCCTTGAACATCTGCCCGCTGGGGGTCGTGTACTGCCACGGGACGACGAACGGCGTCGTGGGAGTTGCGACACCGGTCTCCAGGATCTCGGCCATCGAGATCACCTTCGCCGTCGAGCCCGGCTCGTAGGTCGCCGCGACGGCCCGGCTCGGGTAGGCGTTGGCCGGGTTGTTCGGGTCGATGCTTTCCGAGTCCGCCAGTACCAGGATCTCCCCGGTGCGCACGTCCGTGACCTGGACGGTGCCCCACTCTGCTCCGGTCTCGGCCACCTTGGCCTCGAGGATCGACTGGGTCATGTACTGCAGGTCGTCGTCGATGGTCAGCTGCACGCTCTGGCCGGGCCGCGCCGGCAGGTACTCCTCAGCACCGGTGGGGATCCGCTGGCCGCGGGCACCCTCCTCGTAGGTGTCCGACCCGGCTGTGCCCGCGAGCGTCTCGTCGTAGACCTGCTCCAGGCCCGCCAGGCCGAACCCGTCGGTGCCGACGAAGCCGAGCATGTTCCCGGCCGTCGTCCCGTTGGGGTACAGGCGCTGGGAGGTCCGCTCGCCGAAGATGCCCAGGATCCCCAGGTCCATCACCTGCTGGTACACCTCCGGGGCAACCTCCTTGGCGAGGTAGACGAAGTTGCGGTCGCCGATCAGCTTGGGCCCGAGCTCCGGCGCGGAGATCCCCAGCAGCGGTGCGAGCAGGGCGGCGGCGTCGGCGGCGCTGTCCCCGGTCTTCTTCCAGTCGGCCAGCGCCTCCTGGTCGACGACGATGTTCCACCGCTGGACCGAGGTGGCCAGCACGACGCCGTCCCGGTCGACGATCTCGCCGCGCTCGGCCGGGATCACGTCGGTCTGCAGACGCAGGTCGAAGGCCCGGTCGGCCAGGGCGTGCCCGGCCAGACCCTGCACATACAGCAGGCGCGCCGCGAAGCCGACCAGCACGAGCACGACCGCGGCCAGCAGGATGACCTGTCGCCGCCCCGGCGTCGCAACCGGGTTGCGAGGGGGCTGCGGGCGTCGGGGGGCGGCGGCGGCGGGAG
>Ga0209386_1000864_pt1 | contig 13603 bp, 13 predicted proteins | sample NGEPertwo_FD_184510 | JGI IMG/M metagenome (GOLD analysis project Ga0209386, IMG submission 184510) | Arctic peat soil microbial communities from the Barrow Environmental Observatory site, Barrow, Alaska, USA - NGEE Permafrost154B-two... | ecosystem: Environmental > Terrestrial > Soil > Wetlands... | reverse complement strand
ACTCGTTAAAAAATATGATATTAAAAATTGGAGGATAAATGATGGTAAGAGTAGCAGGCATAAGATTTAAAAAGGCCGGCAAGGTATATTACTTTGACCCTGATGAACTGGATATTAAACAAGGGACAAATGTAATTGTTGAAACAGCAAGAGGTTTAGAGTTTGGAAATGTGACAGCTGATATTAAAGAGGTCCCAGAAACACAGATTATTATGCCGCTTAAAAAAGTCATCAGAATAGCTGATCATAAGGATGAGGCACAACATGAGGAAAATACAAATAAGAAAGCCCAGGCTATTGAGCTTTGTCTGGAAAAGGTGGTTAAGCATAAACTTGAAATGAAACTTATTGATGTTGAATATACTTTTGACAACAGTAAAATAATATTTTATTTTACTTCTGATGGAAGAGTAGATTTCAGAGAACTGGTAAAAGATCTGGCCAGCGTGTTCAAAATGAGAATTGAACTTAGACAAATAGGTGTTAGAGATGAATCCAAAATGATGGGTGGAATAGGAAGTTGCGGGAAAGGTCTTTGCTGCAACACATGGTTGCCTGACTTTGAACCTGTTTCAATTAAAATGGCAAAGGTTCAAAATCTTTCTCTCAATCCAACAAAAATTTCTGGCGTTTGTGGCAGGCTAATGTGTTGTTTGAAATATGAAAATGATATTTATCTGGATCTTAAAAGAGGGATGCCTGATGTTGGCGAAAAAATAAAAACTGCTAACGGTACGGCGGTAGTAATAGATGTGAAAACTCTTGAAAACGTTATAAAATCAAGATTGGTGCTTGAAGAAAAAACAGATGACAAGCCGGAAAAACTAAGCACTGAATTTTACTTTTATAAAAAAGAAGATATTGAAAGACTTGGTATCAATTCTAAAAAACCAAAAAAAGAAAAGGATATTATAAAGGAAATCATAGAGGAAGAAGGAGTTTCAATCGCCGAAGTTGAGAAACTTTTAAAGGAGTAATTTTGGAAACAGAATTAGAAGAAGGTGAAAGAATAGATTGTATCGGATTTGGTGACCTCAGGCTTATTCAAAAGCCTGAGGATTTTTGCTATGGGGTAGATGCTGTTTTATTATCACATTTTGCAGCCACAGAGGGTGAACAGGAAAACAACAGAAGAAGTAAAGTAAAGAGAGCAATAGATTTAGGTTCTGGTACCGGCATAGTACCTTTAATTCTCAGTCATAAAACAGATATCGATAAAATTTTTGGACTGGAAATCCAAAAGGAATCTTTTCAGCGAGCTTTGAGAAATATTAAAATAAATGGATTGGAAAAAAGAATAGAGATTCTGCATGGAGATGTGTCAGATGTTGAAAAAGTAATTAATAAAGACTTCATCGGGACTTTTGACCTGGTGACAACAAACCCGCCATATATTTTGAACAATGGCGCTATTAAAAATGAAAAAATGGCAAAAATGCTGGCAAGACATGAGACGAGCGGACTTCTGGACGATTTTATCAGGGTTGCAGCCTTATTGCTTAAAACAAGGGGAGATTTTTATATGATTCACAGACCAAGCAGGCTCATTGATATTTGTGTGTCCTGCAGAGCAAATAAGCTTGAACCAAAAGGGATTCGTCTTATATCCTCAAGAGAAGGTGAAATACCAAATATACTCCTGTTACATTGTGTTAAGAACGGGAACCCCGAACTGAAATTCATGAAAAATTTAAACATTTATGAAGGGAAGGAATATTCCAAAGAAATTAAAGAAATTTACGAAAGGTAATTCGTTAAAAATACTTGTATTTTTCCATATTATGGTAGATAATGAACATACATACATTATTTCAATATTAAACCGGAGGGAGTATATATATGGAAATCACACTGTCCCTAAAAGACATGGGGATGCTTCTAATTGGAATAGGGTTAATTGTACTACTAATGTATTTCATTGTTTTAGTTAAAAATTTGATTAATTCAGTAAAGTTAACTAATAAAATACTGGAAGATTCAAAGGTTATAACTTCAATAGCAGCAGACAGAGCAAAAGAGATTGATTCAATAGTAGGAGATGTTTCTGTATCAGTTGGAAGTTTTGCCGAATCAATAAAGGGAAATCAAAGCGCTTTAAAGGCACTCTCAATCATTGTTAATACATTAGGGGCCATTAAGAGCTTATTAAATAAGGAAAAGTAACATTTGTTTGAAAGAGAGGTAAAAATATGAAAGCTACTGGGATTGTAAGAAAAGTTGATAAGTTAGGACGTATTGTTTTACCTATTGAGTTAAGAAATACTTTGGAGATAGGTATAGGAGATCCAATAGAAATATATGTTGACGGTGATTTCATCTTGCTGAAAAAATATGCACCTCAATGCATTTTCTGTGGAAATGCGAAGGACGTTGACAGTGTCAGGGGAAGGAATGTCTGTTCTAACTGTCTGAAGGAAATTAAAGAACTATAGGACAAAACAACCTGCTTAGGCGGGTTTTTTTGTTGTTTTTTGTAAGATGGTATTAATAACTTGAAAAAAGATGTGATAATAGGTATAATATTTAGGGAAGATAAAGTGTTTCATACACGTTAATATATGTTTGGAGGTAACTGTGGCAAAATATTTGGTACAAAAAAGCAATTCACTCAATGGTGAGGTGACAATAAGTGGTTCAAAAAATGCAATACTGCCAATAATGGCGGCTGCAATTTTAACTAAGGGAAAGTGTGAATTATTTGAAGTCCCTGCACTGAGAGATGTTGATGTAATGGCAAAATTACTTAGGAGCATAGGTTCAACGGTAGTTGAGGATTACAAAAACAGCAGACTTGAAATAACAACTAAAAAAATACTGGTAGAGGAAGCACCTTATGAACTAGTGAAAAAAATGAGAGCATCCATTTTAATAATGGGAGCCCTTCTTGCCAGAACGGGAAAGGCCAGGATAGCACTTCCCGGAGGTTGTGCCATCGGTGCAAGACCTATTGATTTACATCTAAAAGGATTTCAGGCTATGGGGGCTACAATAACAGAAGGACACGGATATGTTGAAGCAACGGCAGAAAAACTTGTAGGAGCGAATATATATTTGGATTTTCCAAGTGTTGGAGCAACAGAAAATATTATTATGGCGGCTTCTCTTGCACAAGGTGTCACAATTCTTGAAAATGTGGCTGAAGAACCTGAAATTGTTGATTTAGCTAACTTTTTAAATAAGATGGGAGCTAAAATAAAGGGAGCTGGCACTGATACTATTAAAATAGAGGGTGTAAAAGAATTATACGGGACCATGCACGCAGTTATTCCCGATCGAATAGAAACCGGAACTTTTATGGTGGCAGCAGCAATTACAAGGGGAACCGTTTTAATAAAAAATGCTATGCCAGACCATGTAAAACCAATTATAGCAAAACTGAGAGAATGCGGTGTTGTGGTGGAATATAGTGATGAGAGCATTTTAATCAAAGCAGATATTAATCCTCTTGTTGCCACTGATATAAAAACACTGCCATACCCTGGATTCCCTACAGATATGCAGTCACAGTTCATGTCTTTGCTTGCAACAGTTAAAGGTTCAAGTACAGTAAATGAAACAGTTTTTGAAAATCGTTATATGCATATCGGGGAGTTGAACCGAATGGGTGCAAATATAAAAATTGAGGGTAGGAGTGCTGTCATACAGGGTGAAAAGACACTTCAGGGAGCACAGGTTATTGCTACCGATTTAAGAGCTGGAGCGGCATTGGTTCTGGCGGGACTCATGGCTGAAGGTGTTACGGAAATTTCAGAGATTTACCACATTGAAAGAGGCTATGAAAAATTCCTCGTTAAATTCAGAGAATTAGGTGCAACTATAATAAGAATTGAAGACTAATACTAAACTATCCCACCTATTGTGGGATAGTTTTTCAAAATAATCCAACACAAAAAGGCGGGTTCAATCATGGAAGAAAAATATTTAAAACTCCTTGCAAAGGATTACCCAAATATAAAAAGTGCTTCTGCTGAAATTATTAATCTTAGTGCAATATTAAGTTTGCCAAAGGGGACTGAATTTTTCTTCAGTGATTTACATGGAGAACATGAAGCCTTTATACATATGCTTAAAAGTGCATCAGGTGTAATAAGAGCAAGAATTGATGATATATTTGGCAAATCGCTTTCTGAAAAGGATAGAGATAGTCTGGCTGCATTGATATATAATTCTGAAGAGGAAATTAAAAAAATAAAAGCTCAGAATGAAGAGTATAATGAGTGGTGTAAAGTTTCAATTTACAGGCTTATTGAGGTCTGCAAGTCAGTTTCAACTAAATATACCAGATCAAAGGTTCGCAAAAGACTGCCTGAGAATTCAGGATATATTATGGATGAACTGTTGCACTCTGAGGATGAAGCCAATAAAGAACATTATTATTCGGAAATTATCAATTCAATCATTTCATGCCAGATGGGCGAGGCATTTATTAATCAGATAGCAAAGACAATTGGAAGATTAACGGTGGACAGACTTCATATAATTGGTGATGTTTTTGACAGAGGACCACATCCTGATTATATTATGGATTTTCTCATGGATTTTCATGATGTTGATTTCCAATGGGGAAACCACGATATCCTTTGGATGGGTGCGGCAACCGGAAACTGGGCATGTATAACAAATGTTATAAGACAAAACATGAGTTACAACAATTTTGATATGCTTGAGATAGGATATGGTATTAACCTTAGACCGCTTGCGATATTTGCAAATAATGTATATAGAGATGACCCCTGCAGTTTATTTGCGCCTCATATGCTGGATGAAAACAAATTTGATCTGGTAGATGAATCATTAACCGCTAAAATGCATAAGGCAATATCCATCATACAGCTCAAGGTTGAGGGAGCACGCATTATGGCGCATCCTGAATATGAAATGAATGATCGCCTTCTTCTCGATAAAATAGATTTTGAAAAGGGTACAGTTAGGATCAATCAATTTGAATATAAAATGGAAGATATGAATTTCCCTACCATGGACCCTAAAAACCCATATGAACTTTCAAAAGCAGAAGAGAATTTATTGAATACAATTGAAGCCTCCTTTCTTCACAGTGAACCGCTTCAACGCCAAATAAAATTTCTTTTCAGCCATGGGGCGATGTATATGCGTATTAATGGAAATCTGTTATATCATGGTTGCATTCCCATGACAAATGAAGGTGAATTTGAAAATTGCATGATTAACGGAGCTACCTGCAAAGGTAAAAAACTGCTTGATTATATAGATCAGCAAGTCAGAAATGCTTATTTTAATCCCTCAGAATCAGAAGAAACGGGTCGCTCAGGAGATATTATGTGGTATCTGTGGCTTGGGAGTAAATCACCTCTTTTTGGAAAGGATAAAATGGCAACATTTGAGAGATTTTTCATCGAAGAAAAAAGCACGCACAAAGAAAAATCTGATCCATATTATGAATTGAACAATAAGCGGGAAATTTGTGAAAAAATCTTGAGGGAGTTTGATCTTGATGTAACCTCAGCCCATATATTAAATGGACACGTACCTGTAAAAATAAAAGACGGGGAAAGCCCAATCAAGGGCAAGGGGCTTTTGTATATTATCGATGGGGGAATGTCAAAGGCCTACCAGAAAACAACAGGAATCGCAGGATATACTTTTATCTCAAGTTCAAGATATATGGCATTGACAGAACATTTTCCATATTCACCTGCGCATGAAAGTAAAACTGAAAAATACAAAGCCCCTAAGATTAAAATTGTTGAAACCTTTGACAAAAGAATATATGTCAGAGATACAGATATTGGTCAAACCATTCAGGAAGAAGTTAAAGAGCTTCAAAATCTGGTCAATGCTTATAAAATAGGTGCCATAAAAGAAATAATCTAGTAGCTTATTGTATTACATGGAATGATTTTAACAGGAGCACCAACCGAGACCTTACCTTTTGAAGAAGTTGATTACTGGAAAGAACTTTGCGAATTAATGGATTTGTGCACAGAAATGATGCCAATTCTAGAGCAAGTTTATATTTCTGTTGTTTAACACATTGGCGCACCAGGTTTTCCATTAGTAGGAATAGGGGATTTGGTAAAGGTGGGACAGCTGATAGCTGATTCTAAAGCATATATCGGTGCACCAATTCATTCTAGTGTCTCTGGTAAAATTGAAGACATTATGTCCTCACTAGGAACTATGGATAAAACGATAGTCATCGAGACTGATAAAAAACAAGAACTTTGGGAGGGTGCATCGCCTGTAAAAAATGTGAAAAAATATGCCCCGCAGAAGCAATTAAGGTAAAGAATAACTATGCCAGAATTGATGTGGAAAAATGTACAGGCTGCAAAAAATGTATGGAAGCATGTCCAGTTGGAGTGATCCATCTTGTCCGGGAATAAATAAATAGTATTCGGACAATTAATAAAAATATTGATTTATGGTGGAGAGGGTGAAAAAGAATTCAAAAGTTATTTTTTTTCATCTTCTTTAATTTTTATGGCACCGACGGTTAATACCCCGACAGAAACTACTTTAACCAATGATTTAACGCCGCCAGTTACCTTATGGCGATTTCTTTGTTTTACGCCGATCAGAATTTCGTCACCGCTTTTTGCAACAAGCTTAACGTTACCGACGAAATTATTAACTACCTTATGACCGGTATCTTTAAGATCAGTTACCCCTTCATTCACTAAATGCTGATCATGTTGTATTTTGCCTGCCAATAAATCCGTGGTACCGCTTGCAAGGTTTCCTGCAATTGTACCTGTTAAAATTGTAGAGTCGACAACACTTTCACCAATATCATCTATTATTTTGATTTTAGCAACTTTTCCGATAACAGAAAGAGTGCCGCCAATAACGCCACCAATAACTGCACCGGTTAATATTCCTGTTTTTTTTATTAAATCCATCACAAACCTCCAGTTTCAAGTATTTGTTCTATAATATCATACTTTTAACTTTGACAAAAGTTATGAATTTGTTGTATAATAAAAACCGAACCGTTCAACAGGCGCCCATAGCTCAGCTGGATAGAGTAGCACACTACGAATGTGAAGGTCGGGGGTTCGAGTCCCTCTGGGCGCACCAAAACCGTTGGAAACTAGCCGTTTGTGAGCAATCACAGACGGCTTTTTCATTCTTAAAATCGATTTCTACCACTTTTCTACCACTGGTAAAACACCCCATATAGTATTAGATGTTATCAAATGACACCAAATGTAAAATAGGCAATAAAAAAGCACGATTCGTTTTTAGTGAATCGTGCTTTTTTTTAGTTGGTTTAGAACATTGCCGCGAACTGTAATATTGCTTTATCCAAATCGTCACTGTCCATATGTACATAGATCATCGTGGTCTCCAGGTTGGCATGCCCTAGTATCTTTTGGACGGCTTGTATTAAAACCCCCGATCTTATAAGCCTGGTGGCGAAAGTGTGGCGGGTTGTATGGAACTTCTTATAAGGAACTCCCGCACTCTTTAAAAATCTTATATATGCCGTTCTTATGTTTTTTAAATCACACCATTTCCCGGAGCCAGTTGTGAATATATATTCACAACTGCCACCGATGCCGTTCTCCATCCAATGGATATATGAGATTCATGGAATCGCCCTTGCAGCAGCAAGGAGACTTTATGGTGAGGAGGAGCTAAATGTTAAAGAGATGGATTATGAAGTATTGTAGGAAAAGAGGGTGTGGTGGGTGCTTGTTCCACGTACAGGGACATGACTGTGCTGTGCAGAAGTGGACTCACCATAGGAAAGTGTGATATAATGAAGAGGTTATGTCTACAATGCGGGCAGAAATTTGAGGCAAAGCCCAAAGAGAAAGTCTGCTCGGATGAATGAAGACGAGCTAGAATAATAAAACAAAAAGCAGATTGGGGTATGAGTCACACCCAGAAGTCAAGACCCAGGGGATATTATAAAAGCCCCACCCCAGACCAAGAGCCTATGAAATTCGTGTCACATTTGGACGAGAAGATGCGCCTAGCCAAGAAGCTGGGGATAACATATGCAGAACTGCAGGGTAGAGATACCTTGCGGAAAGGAGAATTGAGATGAAAAAGCACATACCAGAGATTATATCGGCGATACTATTACTAGTAATGGTATTTACGATGTTACAATTAAGTCATTTGAACAAAGAAGTTAAAGTATTAAATCAGAAAGCCGAATTCCTATTCGTGAAAACCGGCAATATTGATGTCGAGATTGTTAAAGTAGAGAAAGAACAGCAAAGACAGAGTGATGCCGACCTGGTCGGATTGGCGGTCAAGAAGATAAGAGTAATGAATGCAGAGGTGCAGGCAGCATACGATTTGGAAGTTGCGAGGGTGGAGAAGGTTGAAGAGGCTGAGTACATCGTTACGGCGGGAAGTTCAAGAGGCGGAAGCAGAGGCGATTACCTGGGATCTTATTCCATAACCGGGTACTGCGTTGAAAATTACCCCCACACCTGCAATAATGGGGACTCCACCTACACGGCTTCGGGAACAAGGTCAACACCTGGTAGAACTGTGGCTTGTAACTTCCTGGACTTCGGCACTAAGGTTATGATTAACGGCAGAGAGTATGTCGTAGAAGATCGGGGCGGCGGAGTTCAAGGATTCGACATAATGGTTCCGACACATGCCGAGGCTTTAGCGATGGGAAGTCAAACGATGGAAGTCTATCTAGTGGATTAGTCAGCAGATAGTCAGCAGATTCGTTAATATATCAGCAGATAATTAGTGATTAATATTAAAGGAAAACCGATGAGAGATTATAACGGATACTCTATAACTGCAAATGGTGAGGTGTACGGACTCAATTGGAAGCTGCGAAAACCCGTTTTAAAACGAGGGCGATATGAGATACGCTTCAGTGGTGGAAAGACATATCCTGTGGCTAGAATTGTGTACGCCGTGTTCCATGAGGACTTCGATTTAGAGGACACGAATCAATGCATAACATTCATAGATAACAACAAACTTAATGTGCATCTTGATAACCTTATGTGCGTATACCGGGGAGATTTAATCCAGGGAGATGGAAATAGGAATAGGGTGAAATTGTCTGAGGATATAGCAGAACAAATCAAGAAAGACTATGCAAGGACTAAAGAGAATAGACCTATAAATCAATACGACAGACATGGGGAATATAACAGTTATCGCTCATTAGCGCGTGAGTATAATGTAACACCTTCTTTAATTAAACAGGTCATAGAGGGAAATGCGAGGAACAAATTAAACTATAAGTTGCATAAGGAGGAGTAGCGTATACTTATGCGGGAGAAGTAGCCACTAAAGAGTTTGCAGATAACAAAGGACTCGAGTATGCAACACCAAAAGGATATGACTATATCAAGCCCGCTAAAGAACTGGGAATTGATATCGGCACATATTTTGTGGTGAAGCAAGAGGTCGAAGTAATGACTTCTGATAAGAACGAGAAGACAGGCAAGACTACCGAATATGATAGAGGAGGTCTGTTCACCAGGAAGACGAAAGTTGAGAACTACCTGGAGGAAGAAGGACTCGACAGACATCAAAGAGATGTAGTTATGGAAGCGATTGGTTACAGTATTTAATCCACTAAAAGTCGGTGGGTTCAAGTGGACAATAGAGCGGGTATATCCAAATTTCTACCACTTTTCTACCACTGCCAAATCGCTTTGTTTAAAACGAGATATCACGAGATATTACAAGTATGTTGAAATCAGTGGGTTACAGAGAACGGATGTCACGATATATCACAAGAAAACACCACAAATTAGTTTGTGAAGGTCGGGGGTTCGAGTCCCTCCGGGCTCACCATAAAAACAAAAGACATCATTGATGATGTCTTTTGTTTTTATGGTTATTAAAAGGGATAATTTTCTAAAAGATAACAGATTAATTTTTATTTAGTGAAATTTTCCAGATCCAGTTCCATTATATATCGATCATGCCCTTTACCATATTCATCTTTGCGGTGTTCCACAATTTCAAAGCCGAGTTTATCCTTGTACAATTTAATTGCGGGAGGGTTATTGACATCAACTGTAAGTGTTACACTTTTGAATCCTTGCTCAACCAGATTTCTGCAGATAGATACCAAAAAATGATAGCCTAAACCCTGGCCTTGAAATTCCTCTAATATGGCGTAATCAAATAAGTATGCTGTATTAAGATTTTCCCATTCCCTCATCAATATGGCAAATCCAATTATACGGTTTTTCTTTTCCTCTTTCAGAATGAAAACATTTCCGTGGCGTATTTGTGGTACGAGACCCCATTCATCCATTCCTAGTTCACCAAATAAATCCTGGCCAAAGTTAACAATTCTATTCAGTAATTTCAAATTATAATCCTGTACCAGATAGACCTTCAGGTTTCCAACATCCCCATCTAAATTATCAATTACACGTTGTGGAAGCCTTCTGATTTCTTCTAACATGTTTAAATCACCATCCTTTTTATATTTACACTTATTATTTAAGTATTACTAGTACATTATACAAAAGATTTGCTTATGTCAAGAAAGTTTTTTTGGAGGTGATATAATAAACTGGACATCGAAACTATAATTTCTGTACGGAAAAGTGTAGCCAATCCAGTGTAATTAGGGCATCCAGCTTATTTAAACCATCTTCCGAAAGATTTATGCTTTCCCTGCAGGTTCTGAGTTTGAGCTTGTACTGGTTATATGCATTTTGTGCTTTGTAATACCGCTTACCTTCCCTGCAGTGGGCTCTCTTGTCACAACCATTACATACATACGGGGGTTTTGTGAGCCTTTGGCAGAAGGACGCTTCATAATTCGAACAGTGGTTTGTTCATTTACAGCCCTTATTAGTTTTGCAAAAATATTCATAGTGGCAGTTTTTGCATAAGTATTTACGTTTGCACCTGCAACTAGAATTAAAGTTTTCATTCTATTCTTTTAACTGAAGTAGTTGTTATTCAATTGCATAATTTTGGAGTAAATGCTATAATTGAAAATATTAAAATAAATATAAATATAAATAATTGTATAATTGAAAGGAATAGCCAATGTCGAAGCAATTGTGGTTTAGCCCTATTGAAACAGAGGATGAGAAGATAGAACAACTTTCCGAAAAAAGTACTGCCTTCACTGGTCAACGATATCCACTGACTCATCAGCAAAAGAGCATATGGTATATGGAGAAGCTTTACCCTGATACCAGTATAGGGGTCGTTGCAGCTACACTTCGTCTACAAGGAGCTATCGACCTCGATCGGATTGAAGCAGCGATTAATCTCTTTATTGAGAGAAATGATGCAATCCGCTTTCGTATTTCAGAGGAAAGCGGCGAGCCGGTTCAGTATATAGCGCCATATGAACAATTAAGCTTTGAACGATATGAATTTTCTTCTAATGAGGAGCTTTATAGATGGGACGAGACACAGTCTGCCTTGCCATTTCAGCTAACCAACTCCCCACTTTTCTATTTTGCTTTAATCCGCGTCGGTGAAAATGATGGCGGTCTTTATGTTCGTTTTCACCATCTAATCTCTGATGCATGGACCATGAGCCTTTTAGGGAATCATGTCATTGAATATTATTCTGCTTTGCAAGAAGGCATACCTTTTGATGCTACTCCGCTTCCATCGTATATCTCTCATATAGAGGATGAGAATAATTATCTAACCTCCCAGCGATTTCAAAGAGACAAGATTTATTGGGAAGAAAAGTTTGAGAACTGGCAGGAGGTCTGCACTCTTAAAAACCGAAAAAAAAGTGGAATAACATCACGGGCCAAGCGTAGAACATTGGTTCTACCTCAGAAACTTTCAAGTAAAATCCATGAATATTGCCGAGAAAAAGGTGTGTCCGAATTTAGCCTTTTTATCGCTGCCGTGTCTATGTATTTGAACCGGGTGGCAGGCAAGGAAAACTTGGTACTGGGCACGACGCTTCTGAACCGGTCCAACACTGCTGAAAAATCCACTGCAGGCATGTACGCTAGCCTTGGGGTTCCTCTTAGCATCCCCATTCGTTATGATATGAATTTTGACAGCTTCGTGGAACTCGTTTCAAAGGAGATATTATCTGCCCTTCGTCATCAGAAATATCCCTACGATATGCTGTTGCGTCACGTAAGAGAAAAGCAAAAAACTTCAGACAACCTGTTTGACATTGTTTTGACATATCAAAATTCCAAATTTGAAAAGGAACTTTTTTATGGAAATTACCATACCCGTTGGCACTTTAATGGTCACCAGGTAGAATCCCTACTTATAAATTTGAACGACAGGGACCATGAGGGTCAGCTTATTGTCGACTATGATTATCTGGTGGATCTTTTCTGTACTACAGAGATTGATTTCATCCACCAGCATATTATAAACCTTCTCTGGCATGCATTGGATAATCCTCTTAAAGAAATCGAGCATCTAAATATGCTCTCAGAGAAGGAAAGAAAAAAGATTCTCTACCGTTTTAATGAGACTGAGTATGAGTTCCCCTCGGATAAGACTATGCCTCAGCTACTGGATGAGCAGGCAGTAAAAACACCTGATAACAAAGCTGTTGCTTGTGGGGAAAGGGCTATCACATACCGAGAACTTTCAGAACGGTCCAACCGACTTGCAGTACGGCTTCAATCACTGGGTGTGGGCAAGGACTGTGTTGTAGGTCTGGCATTCTACCGAAGCATTGAGATGGTGGTTGCTGTCTGGGGTGTTATGAAAGCCGGAGGTGCCTATCTTCCTATCGATCCAGACAGTCCGGATGAGCGGGCTGATCATATGCTTACAGAATGTGGAACAGAGGTTGTACTCACACATCGTGCCGCAAAATTTAAATCGGGTTATTCCTGTAAAGTGCTAAATTTGGATGAGCTAGAGAGTTACGCTGAAATGGGTGCTCAACCGAAGGATTATCCAAACCCAGGAGATCTGGCTTACGTCATCTACACGTCCGGATCTACCGGAAACCCAAAAGGTGCCATGTTGGAGCACAAGGGATTAGTGAATCGCCTGTGGTGGATGCAGCGGAGCTATCCTCTAACCCAGGAGAGCGTGATTCTCCAGAAGACACCCTACACCTTCGATGTCTCAGTGTGGGAGCTGATGCTGTGGGCATTAACCGGAGCACAGGTATATATGTTGCCCCCTGGTGCCGAGAAGGATCCTGCCATTATCATTGATACAATCAAGAAGCAACGGGTTACGACCATGCATTTTGTTCCTTCTATGCTGAACGCTTTTTTACAATACCTTGAGATTAGCAAACGCACAGATGAATTGGCCTGTCTTCAGCAGGTATTTGCCAGTGGCGAAGCCCTTGGGCTGGAACAGGTACGACGCTTTAACCGTCTGCTTAACCGTCCCTTCGGCACGGAATTATATAACCTTTACGGCCCAACCGAGGCTACGGTAGATGTTTCTTATTTTGACTGCTCACCGGATGTTATGCTGAACTGCGTGCCCATCGGAAGGCCTATCGACAATACACGGCTTTATATTCTGGATCCTCACCTTAATCTTTTGCCTATTGGAATTTCTGGTGAACTCTACATCAGCGGTATTGGATTGGCTAGAGGATACATTGGTCAGCCGGAACTTACAAATGAACGTTTTTTACCCGACCCTTACCGGCCTGGAGAACGCATCTATAAGACTGGCGATCTTGCCCGATGGT
>Ga0209386_1000863_pt1 | contig 13620 bp, 10 predicted proteins | sample NGEPertwo_FD_184510 | JGI IMG/M metagenome (GOLD analysis project Ga0209386, IMG submission 184510) | Arctic peat soil microbial communities from the Barrow Environmental Observatory site, Barrow, Alaska, USA - NGEE Permafrost154B-two... | ecosystem: Environmental > Terrestrial > Soil > Wetlands... | reverse complement strand
CGGTTATTACATATTCCAAAAAATCAGGTACATGGTCTATTTTGGAAGTGTTGACTATAAATTCTCTGCATCCAAAAGCTATTTCATAATGTGCTATAGAAATCCCTATATCAAGCCATTGAATATCGTAACCTAGTTTTCCCCCAGAATAATTTGGCGTCCTTCTAATAAAGAAATGTGCATCACCATTTGCGCCAATCACTATTCTCCATGGTTGCTTATTTGAAGCACTGGGCGCAAACCTTACCATTTCTAAAGCTTCTCTTACATCGAGATCTTTAATATTATGATTAAAATTTTCATTGAAAAATAGTTCATCAAAATTTATCCTTGAATCGCCTTTGGCAAGATTTCTAATCATTTTATCAGTTAATGAACGTTTTTTGTTGCTATAGCCTACAGGTGATATTATGGGGATAATTTCATCTGGTGAAAGTTTTATGTCTTTGCTTAGTTTTTTTCTGTTAAATGTGCCTCCAAGCCAGCATGTACCCAATCCGTTTTGCTCTAAATATAAGAGAAGTCTTTCAAATACATATCCGCAATCAAGCATAATATCTCTACTGTTTTTGCATGTTACTATAAGAAAAGCAGGTGCATTTTTAATGATACCGTATGTGCTTATCTTGCCGGAAATATTTTCACCTGTTGCAATTAATTGTATTTTTATTTTGTTGCCATTAATTCCAACTAAATTTTCATCGTTATTTATATAATTAATAATTTTTTCTTTGTCAATAGCCGATATTTTTTCGCCCGTATATGTTCTGATTGATTTTCGTGTTTTCATTGAATCTTTTTGTATTATATTTTTCATTTTAAATTTTCCTTTTGTTTTGTTATTTATTGATTCCTATCCTAACAGGTCTTTCTTATTCAATTTAATAAGGGACAAGCTGCCCTATTATTCTCCTTAATTTAAAAGCAAAATATTAATTGTCTAATAAAATGGGATGTGTCGCGATTTATTCTAAAATAAAATTATATTTGCGTTCATAATACAACGAAAATGGGTGTCTACTATTTATTTTCTATATTCTTCTTTATTTTACTATTATTTATTCTTCTTTTTTTCCCGGGTATAAAAATCATCCCGGTAAAAGTTTATCTTGCTAACGGTAATAGGGGATTGTCAAACAAAGAACCGTCCCCTGTTTTATATATAAGGTAAAATAAATAGGTGTCCGCCCGTATTAGTTGCCGAGTTCACGTTTCTATGTTTTAGATTTTGTGAAGTCTGATACTTAATTTTACTCTTGATAATTATTTATCTTCATTTAAACTATCAAACATGTTTTGTATGATTTTTTCTTCACTATTAAAAGAATTATTTTTTGCAAACCCATAATCCATATCATCAGGTGGTTCATAATTATTAGGATCCTCTGTCATTATATTTTCCAAAGGAATTATTAAGTCTTGAAAATCAAAATCGATTTCTAAATTTTCTTCAAATTCCTCTAAATTTGATTTTAATTCTTCTACCACACTAAAATCAATTTCCTCTTCGTTACAAACAATATCATATTCATTATTTATAATTTCAATAATTCCCTCTTTTATTTCTTCAATATCTCTATCATCATTAAAAAGTTTTTCAAATATTTTTGGGAAATTATTTCTTATTTTTATAAAATTATAGATATCATTAAAATCTTCAATAGAAGAAAAATATTTTTCAATTAATTTTTCGCATTTAATATCACAATATTCTTTAAAAATTACAAGAATATCCATTAACAAAGCTTTATCAGAATGATTTATATTGTCCTCGTTTTCATATTTTGAAAGTTTGGCGATTATAAAATGTGCAATTTTGGGGAATTCTTTAAGATTATAAAAAGAAGCTAAATTATATAATTTTTTAATATCCGATAATTTTTCTGCTTTCCAATAATATTTATTCGCATTTCTGAAATATTTGTGCATTTTAATACTTTCGAGATTATCATATTTTTGAATGATATTGTTTTTGAACCTCAAAACCATATTATCATCTAAAAGTATCTTATAAGACTTATTTTCTAAACAAATTTTATAAATATTATATAGTTGATTTAAATATACTGAACTATCAATAAGCGAACTAATTAGATTTATATTATTCCTAACTTTGTTAATTAAGAAATCTCTAATAGACGGGTTCTTAAATTGGATTAGATTTTTAGTTTCATTTTTCTCTACTACGCCATAATTTCTATTACTTTGAACTCTTGATATCCCTATAAAAGTATTTTCCAACTCCTTTAATGAATTTATGAAATCCTCACGGTTAATTTCAAAATTAAACTTATTTGATTCGTTTTTATAAAATTCCCAAAAAGATTTTTCTAAATCATCCTCAAATATCTGATCGTCAGAAACAAGTATAGTATATAAGAGATATTTTGAAGATTTTGAAATCTGGTTTTCAAAAGAATGTCCCCATATATTAATTGGATTATCTAAATTTCTAATAAAAGAGTCAAAAAACTCTCGTTCTGAAATATGATCTATTATGCTTTTTTCTGTCATAAATTGAATAATTCGAGGACTATAGTTTAGATGGTTAATTACTTTTAAATAACTCCTGTCAATTAATAGTGCATGGATATATCCAGGTGGTAAGTCTGAATAAAAAAGATGATTATAAAGTATCTCTGCTCGAATTAACTTTGAATACCTTTCTAAATCTATAATACATTTAGCAATTTCTAAATTAGAATCTGCAAATATTTCGTACTTTAATTTTGCTTGATTTAAAATATATTCTCTTGTAGTCATGATAAGCTTTTTATTTGAACTGTCTTTTATTTTCTCAATAAATCTAATGAGTCTACAATCTTCATTCTTCTTTAGACTTTCTTCAAGAAAATTTCTTCCCAAAAAATCATCATAATAAAACAGCTGTTTTTTCCCTCTCTCATATAATGATTCTGCTTCACTTATATCTGAGGAAATTTTTACTAATTCAAAATCTTTCAACAAATATTTGTAGATTAATATCCTGGCTAAAATTGTTTTACCTATTCCTGGAATCCCAGAGATAAGAACATAATTATACTGATTTAGTATATTAATTGCCTCAGAATAACTCTTATTTTGTACGTATATTTTAATCTCTCTGAGAATATCTTCTTTTTCGAACTCAGAACGATTGATTATATCACTATGTAATAATTTATGAAGTATGTTGGTGCTTGAAAGCCAAAGCTTAAAATGATTTTTTTCAATTTCCGGATATTGGTTAAGCAAATTATTCAAATCGTTTTTACCAAAAATATCTGAAGGTTCTTTTACGTATCCATTAAAGATTTTAATTATTTCATCTTTATTAAGAGGCGTTAACCCCACAGATGTTGATAAAATGTATCTTTGAGGATTCAAGGTTTTTACTTTCTGGTATTCTTTTTTTAGATTTGATTTTAAAAGATTATACTTATCATATCTTTTGCATTGAACTATTAAATCGTTTTTGCTATTTTTAGAATATCTTAGATCGACACCCCTATCTCTTCCAGTTGTAAATGACTCAAAATAAATATTATAGTGTTTTTGTAAAATATCTCGTGTTAACTCCTCAAAATCAAAAGGTGATAAATTTAATAAATTATAATTGGGCATAAATTATTACTCCCATCCTTTAAAAGATTTCTATTTAAACGTCACATTACAAATTAATTTACTACGCGTTCGCTGTAGACCAAATCACTAATTCAAATTATATTTAAGAGGAGGTTTGGGGTCTGGTTTCATAAATTCACATTTCTGCGTTTTAGGTTTGATTAACTTGTGAATCCTAACTCCAATTCCTCTAAGCAAACTTATTCCTTTAATATTCAATTTCAGAAGTACTATCCCCAACAGTATATTACGCTTAGTTTTGACATTTAAAGACTTTAATTTTCTTGATATTTTGAAGATTTAATATCAAGGTTCCATTGATTCTTAATAAAAATTATTTCCTCATTTTTTATCAGTTTATAACCGCTTTCAGTTTGCGTTTTAAGCAACTCATCTAAAATTAGTTTTCTGGCTTCTAGGGTGAATGGACCCAACCCTTTTTTTCCATTTCTTCTCCACTTACATCTATAATCTTTGTTATCTCTCAAATCAAATAACCAATTACGAAATTTTAAAAGAGGCCTTAACGAATCATGCCCATTAATTATTAAATTGTGTACTGCTCTATCTTTTCTAACTACAGTACAAGTCCAACATCCAAAGCGTCCTTTTTGTAATGCAATACTGGAATAATCTTTGAAGTCAATTTGTTTTTCTCCAGCACTTCGATAAATCGCTTCTAGCTCTTTACCGTTTATAGATTTTGGCATTTGTTTGCTTTTAATTATGGACCATACATCTTTAACATTATAATCTAGGATTGGAGCAAATATTTTAACATTTGAAAGATTAGCTTGTTTTAGATAGTAAGGTTTTTCTGCATTATATTTTTTCATTATTTTATCACGTTCAACACTTTCGCCTTTTCTGACACCAACTAAAACAATGTTCTCATTTTTATTATTCATCATCGATTGAACTGGCATAATTCTTAACCTGTCCGTACACCACCTGAACTTATTCGTTGGTGTTGGATATCCACGCCCAATTACTTTTGAGAAAAAGCGGTTCTCAAGTTTGGGTTCTACAATATTAATTTTTATAGGTAAATCCAATTCTATAATTTCATTTTTAAATTTAGCGAATGTCTTTTTTACAAAACTGGTTATAATAGGTATTTCAACTCCTGTATCACAATAAACGACATTTATAAGTTTGTTGGGATTTTTAATATTAACAATTGCATTGTAAGTGAGTTTTAGCATTGCAGAAGAGTCTTTCCCACCACTAAAACACAAAGACCAAGGTATTTCATTACTTAGATATTCTTTTTCAATTAATGCGATTGTGTTAAAATCCAAAGGTGTCAGCATATTAAATATTATCAATTGCTTCTTGAATTCTTTGATTAATTTCATTTTTTTTTGTTCGAGTAATTACCTCAAGTTGTTCGTTTGATAGGTTTTTTTGTCTACGGGTTAATAAATATGTACATATTAATGAAAAAAAACAAAGACAAAATAAAATTACCGCCAAGGTAACATAATATGATTTTGATGTGAAAATTGAAAGTATTAAATACAACAATGCGGCTAGGCAACTTAAAATACTTAAATCTATAAAACTGCTCCATATAAATCCATTAAACATTACAACTTTGGATTTCTCTGTTAAAGATGCGTCATTGTCAATAAATGAATAAAAAATATTTATTAAAGCTCGGTCTCTTTTTAGCTTAAATCGCTGGGAAGAGGTTAATTCTAAATTTGATGCACTTAATATTTTATTTTTTATATTTTCCTGTACTTGAGTATTAAATGGTTTCCAAACAAACCATCTTATGTTGAACGTATAGTACATGCCTCCACAGATGAAAACTATCCCTACATAGATAAAATCATTCCATTCCAAAGTTTTTAATATTTTATGGATAGCAAAAAGTTCTTCTGTTGAATTAGTACGACCAACAAGAATTAATAAAATAATAATTATTCCTGGCATAAATAGTCTCCACATTTTTAATGTTTCTTTATTCATATTTTGCTTTTTGCCTCCAATTAATTTTTAATAAATTATGTTTGATTCTTAAGAGTAATTGAGATTTCACAATTTCACATCTCTATATTTTAGATTTTGTGAATCCTTGAAGCTTATAACTCAAACTTACCCCAATTTCTCTTCCCTCAGTTTGGTGATCTATAAGAGGGGCCTGCGACAACACTCTTGCACACTAAGCACTCCCAATAACCATTTTTATTGTCTTGCAATCTGCTCAATTTTTTCTTGTCATCGTAACATTTTTGGCAATAAGGACCGTCTTTATTCTCACCATCTTTTAACCAATAAAAGGGCGATTCATAGACCATTTTTTCATTAATTTTCTTTTCTTCTTCAAGGGTTTTAATTTTTTCTTTCAATTTTAAATTATCTTCTTTTAATTCGAATATTTCATAACTTAAATCGATAATTTTTTGATAAAGCTCAACATCATTATATTTTTTTATCAATTCCGCAATATTTTTTGCATGATCAACAATTCCCATATTATTCCTCCTTTAACATTGTCTATAATACTTCTATATAAAATGATAAAAATACTACAAAGAACTATCTCCTATTAGAAGATTTGGAGTCAATCTTCACAAATTTGCATTTCTACGTTTTAGATTTTGTGAGCTTGTGAAGACCCCGGTTCTTCTTCTGATGATGGGGTTAGGTTTCACAACTACTATTTTTCTTGATTTTCAATTGTTTCTGTTTTATTAATTTGTTTTACTGTTTCATCTTTTACTGCGTTAACAACTTTGATAGGAATAGATCTTGTTCCTGAAAGTACTTCAACAAAAGCGCGACGGATAAATTCTTGATCCATCATATAATCAGATTGACCTTTAGGAATATATACGCCTCGTGTGAGATGAACTTTATCAAATGTGTACTTTAAGGATCTCGCCATTTCATAAAGTAAGACAATAAATAAATCGTTAGATTTTTCTCCACATGAATTGAGTTGTACTTGATAGTTTGGATCTTTTATTTCTTTTGGGTAGTTTGCAAAGTTATCGAGCAATAATTTCCATGCTTCAGTAATTTTTTTATTTTTAAAAAATTCTATATCAATCATATTAAGTGCTTCAATATGCTTTGCGTCTAAACGAGTAGCTCTAGTTGCCATAAGCGTTCTAAATATTTGCATTTTTCTTGCCCTTCTTTCTTTTCTATCTTCGATATATTTTTGAATTTGCAAGGCAACAATAGGAGCTATAAGAATAGCTATAATAGCTAACCAATCACTTATATTCATAAATAGTAACCTCCTTTAATATTTTCATAAACAATAATATAAATAAATTGATAACAATATTTATTTTATAAATAGCTATTTAAAATACTTTCTTATTTCTGCTCAAAAGCCTCTCGAAGTACTGAATACATGAGCTGGTTTGTTTGTTCTTTTCGTTCGCTTGCTTGTTTTTCCAGTTGTTCAATAATATTCAATATATCTTCTAAACGCTTTATGATAATTTGCTGTTCAATAAAAGGAGGTAGAGGCAATAATAAATTTTCCCATTTTGATTTATTTAAAATTGGTGTTGAACTTTTCATTGCTTTATCACTTAATTGTTTTTGAAATAAAGGTGAAATCATCATATAAAATAGAATTTTTTCAGACAAATAAAATGGAGTCACGGCATTTATCTGCTGGTTACAACAAACATTTTTATCTGTAAAATAGCATTTTCCAATTGAACCTCCAATACAAACCATTAATACTGAATTATTTAGTATCAACCTGCTTTTTAGTATACCAATTTTACTCAACCCTCTTTTTTTATAATTAATCCCATTTCCAGATATATCCTCTGGTGTAATAAATGGAATAAAATCACCAAAATTACTTTTATTAGAAGTAGGAGGAGTTGTACCTGTTTGTGTAAATCCAAAACTTCCTAATCTACACCATATCCAACTTTTAGGAAGTTTAAACGGTTTTTCTTCTTCAGAAATGGGTGGAAGGGGTTTTTGTTTTGTAATTTTCTTTTCTTTAATTAATTGTTCTTTTTCTATTTTGATTTTTTTAAGCAAGTTTTCTGCATTATTTTCTCCATTGATTAGCTCAGGATGTTTTTTTCGCCAATCAGCGGTAAGCTTTCCTTCTGCCGCTTCTTGTAAAATAACCTGATGAAGCTGTTTAAAACATTTTGATTGATGATTTATTATTTCTAACAATTCATCGCTTCCCGGTTTTATTTTATAATATTTAGCAATAATTAATTTCTGTATATCTATCGAAGGAACTGGTATATATATTTTTTTTATATCCTTAATTGAAAGTGACACATTGGCAGCACCTCTCATTAAGGGCACAAGAACTCTGTCTTTGTAAAAAGTTAAGTACAAATGTAAATATTTTGCATCTAATTCTTCGTCATCTTTTGGAATAACTGCAGCTAAAATAGTACCAAGAGCGAATTTACCATCCTGGTAATGTACATAATTGAGCGTTTTTTTGCCATGTCCAGTTGAAGATACAAGCGGAATACATACTGCTTTTGTATTGAACTGATATTCGTTGCATGTTTTTTTCTTATGTCCTGTAGTAACGAGAGGATATTTCCCTGGGGTTGCTTTAGCTAAACCAGTTTGACCTTTCACTATAGTGCATAGTTTATCAATTTGTATTTTTCTCCATTCAGTCATTGGCAATTTCTCTTTTTAATTTTTCTAATAATTCATCACTTTTTTTAAAGGATTCATCTATCGTTTGTATTAATTCTATACTTGAATAAACTTCTTCCTCTTTCGATATATGAGGATTTTTTATATCAAGTATATAACCATTAGCCGAAATATCTTCTATAGATACTTTCCAGGCATATTCATTCGTTTGTCGATTGTTCCACCATTCTTTCAACTTACCAAATTCACTTTTTCTAATTGGTTTGGTCTTGGAATACGCTTTCATTCCTTCAGGTAATTTATGCTCCCAGTACCAAATTTCTTTTGTGGGTTGTCCTTTTTCAAAAAAGAGCAGATTTGTTGCCACGCTTGCATATGGTTGAAAAACAGAATTAGGCAATCTTACGATAGTATGGAGATTACAAGATTCTAAAAAATGTTGTCGGATACGCTGTTTTACTCCTTCTCCGGTAAGCGAACCATCTGGTAGCACAATTGCCGCTCGTCCATTCTCTTTGAGGTATCGAATCATAATAAGTAAAAATAAGTCAGCACTTTCCGTAGTCCTGTATTTTAAGGGAAAATTCGTTTCCACCCCATCAGCTACAGATGCTCCAAAAGGTGGATTAGCTAAAATAGCATCAACCAGATCTTTTTTGCCGATTGAAGTGTATTCCCGATTCAAACTATCAATATAATCAATATTAGGAACTTCTACATCATGTAAAATCAGATTCGTAACACAAAGCATAAAAGGTAACGGTTTTAATTCTTTTCCATGAATATTAATTTCCATTTCCTTTAAATCGTCAATATTTTTAACATCCTGATTTTTAATATTCTCTATTGTACTGGTTAAAAATCCTCCGGTACCACAAGCAGGATCTAAAACTTTTTCATTTAATCGTGGATTAATTATTTCCGTCATAAATTCAGTTAAAGCCCGAGGCGTATAGAATTCTCCATAATTACCAGCATTTTGAAGATCCTTAAGAATCGTTTCATAGATATCTCCAAAAATATGCCTATCTTCGGAACGATTAAAATCAATTGAATTTAGTTTATTTACAATTTGCCTAACAATAGTACCTTTTTTCATATAATTATTGGTACCTTCAAATATTTCTCTAATGATGACTGCTCTTTTATTACCTGAAGCTATATCAAGATTTTTTAACTGAGGAAAAAGTTCATTATCGATAAAATCTCTCAACTCATCTCCGGTAATCCCCTCATCATTAGCTGCCCAATTTCTCCATTGTAATTTTTCGGGAATTGGAGAAATATAATTATCATGCACTATTTCCAATTCTTCATCCTTATCATCCATTATTTTTAAGAAAAACATCCAACCAAGCTGTTCAATCCTTTGTGCGTCACCGCTTACTCCGGGATCTTTTCGCATAATATTTTGTAATGATTTAATAGTTGTTCCCATATTTTTCATCTATGCCACCTCATAAATATATCTCTCCATCTCTTTGATTGTTTTTAAATATCTGTTTTTCCCTCCAAAAGTTCGTATAATTTCCAAGGGTGTACCAAAATTAGTAAACGGCTCAATTTTTAAAATCGATAAATCTTCAATATTTTTAATGCCTTCATCAGCATATTTATCTAATAAGGCATTTATTACCTTTTTGGCTTTATCTTCATATTTTGCAAAATAATTTCGTTTACGAACATTCTCAGCTCTTTCTTTTCTCGATAGAGCGGGTTTATCCCAGGCTACATGACAAATAAGGTCAAAAATATCCATGTCTTTTTCAATTTCCACTTTTAAATTATCAAGAATAATTCCGTTTTTTTCCAGTTCTTCAATTATAGCTCTCTTTTTTTCGGAATTATTCCATTTGGTTAAGAAATTATCCAAAGTACGAAATTTTTTCAATAAATTCCTTTTAGTATATTCTCTCAAACTTTCAGTAATTAATTTACCGTTATTATCTAAATATTGAATTCGTTCATTTAAAATAGAAACATCGACTCCCGTAACGAAAACTTTTCTCGGAATTTCCTGTTCGCTAATTTTTCCTGCATCGATTATTTTTGGCTCGGTATAATCTATAAATTCTTTATTATCAAAATCAATTGTTTCGCCGGTTTCTTCATCTATGACTTCATTGTCTTGATTTATATCAATTTGTTCTTCCGTGATTTCCTGGGAACCATCAATTTCCTTTATCATCACCGGCTCACCATCGAAAGCAGGATCTGCAAATAAATTTGTTACATGGCGAAAATCCATAATGGTAAAAAAGGTTTTACCATACTCTTCTTTTATTCTGGTACCTCTACCAATAATTTGTTTAAATTCAGTCATTGATTTAATATTACTTTCAAGGACAATAAGTTTACAGGTTTGTGAATCAATACCTGTTGTCATCAATTTGGAAGTTGTAGCAATAACCGGATAATTTTCTTCAGGATTAATAAAATTATCTAATTCTCTTTTACCTTCAGTCTCATCCCCTGTAATTCGCATGACATATTTATAATTTTTTTTGACTAAATCAATATTCTCATTGGATATTGCATGCCTCATTCTTTCTGAATGTTCAATATCTACACAGAAAATAATAGTTTTATCAAATCTATTTGTTTTTTCTAAAAATTCTGAGACCCTCTTTGCAACTAAAGCAGTCCTTTCATCTATGACAAGCTTTCTATCAAAATCTTTTGTATTGTACATTCTATCTTCAACAAGTTTTCCTTTTTCATCAGTTTTACCTATTTCCGGACGCCATCCTTCTAAATCAACATTAATGCCAACTCGAATAACTTTATAAGGTGCTAAAAATCCGTCTTCAATCCCCTGCTTTAAAGAATAGGTATACACTGGCTCCCCGAAATACTCGATATTAGAAACTTGCTTGGTTTCTTTTGGCGTTGCAGTCATTCCGATTTGAGTTGCTGAATGGAAATATTCTAAGATTTCCCGCCAAGCACTATCTGCTGCTGCACTTCCCCTGTGACACTCATCAACGATAATAAGGTCAAAAAAATCAGGGCTAAACTCCCTATAAGCATCTTTATCTTCATTATAATTAGTTAATCCCTGATACAAAGCCAAATAAATCTCATATGCTTTATCAATTTTCTTTTTTCGTATTACCGTCATGTGATCTTTGAATGGTTTAAAATCCCCCCTTTTTGTCTGATCAATAAGAGCATTTCTATCCGCTAAAAATAAAATTCTCTTTTTGATTCTATTTTTCCAGAGGCGGTAAATAATTTGAAAAGCTGTATAAGTTTTTCCTGTACCCGTTGCCATAACCAATAAAATCCGTTTTTCACCTTTAGCGATAGACTCAACAGTCCGGTTAATTGCAATTTGCTGATAATATCGAAGCTTGTATCCAAACCTATCATAAAAATAATCTTGGGAAATTATTTTTTCTTGTTTTTTCTCATAAATGCCTTTATATTTCTTATAACGTTCCCATAATGCTTGAGGAGAGGGGAAATTCGTGAGTTCTAATTGCCTTTCAATTTTTCCTAAAAAAACGGTTTTGTCATGCTCTAAAAAACCATCACCATTAGAACTGTAGGCAACTGGAATATCTAAAATTTCTGCATACTCTAGTGCTTGCTGAATTCCAAAACCTATTGATTTTTCATTCCGTTTTGCTTCAATAATAGCTACAGGAATATTCGGCTTATAATAAAGTATATAATCAGCTCTTTTTCTAGTGCCCCGTTTTGTTTTATTACCTTTAATATAGATTTTACCATCGGTAAAATAAACTTCTTCCCTTATCTGCTTTTCAATATTCCAACCAGCTTTTTGTAGGGCGGGAATAATATATTTTGTACAAATATCACGTTCAGAAAGGTCCCTTTTTGTTTGCATATTACCTTCTATTATTTGATATTATTGAAACTAATATTCGACAATTATTTCCAGAAATCCTTCTTTTTTAAAAAAAGGTTGCAAAATGCAAGATAGTTTAATTTTAAATATGGACACATTCCATTTTAATCAAGTATCTTTGCAAGATTATAATATAAAAATCATGAGCCTTATCGTGAATATAATCATGAATATTATAACATTATATAATGAAGAACTCTACCTTTACCTTGAGACTTCAATACCTGCAATTCGAGAAGTTTATTTATCTCATCTAAGGCAGCACGATTAGAAAGCTTAAACATTTCTCGTACATCTCGATTGCTTATTTTTCCATTTTGATTTATAAATTCTATAATCCTCATCTGTCTTTCAGTTAGGGTGATTTGTTTGCCTTTTGCTTTCCTTAGTCTTTTGCTACTGAGTCTTACTATTCTTTCTTTAACTGCTTCAGTACTTATATTTACTCCTTCGGTAAAATATTCCAACCAATTGGTTAAATCTAAGATATCCGGTTTAACGCTTTGTAATGCTTTATAGTATGCTGATCTATCAGAATCATAGTAATCATCAAGGCAAAAGAATTGATTGGTATCAAAGCCGCGTAAATAGATAATTAAAGCAGCCAGGACTCTCGCTGTTCTACCATTGCCATCAACAAAGGGGTGGATTCTGACAAATTCATAATGAACGATTCCTGATTCGATGACCGGATCAAGTTCTTTCGATTCTTTTGAATTTATCCATATAAGTAAATCTTTTACCAATCCCGGCACTTCCAGATTTTGAGGAGGTCTAAAAAAAACCTCTCCGGTAACTCTGTTTCCCACTACTACATAGCGGTTGCGATAGACTCCGGAGTCAGCGAGATTATTCAAAGTATTTTTAGTTACCATACGATGGATATTTAAAATATCTTTTTCAGTTATAAAATTTTCTTTTATCAGATTTTTAATATTTTTTAGTACATCTAAATAATTCAAAACTTCTTGCTTATCTCTTCGAGTAGCGGTTATTTCTCTTCCCCGGGCTAATTCGCTTACTTGTTCCAGGGATAATCTATTCCCCTCAATGCTAGTAGATGAATGAGCACTATGGATTATCGCTTCCTGTTTTAAAGCGACATTCCATTTTGGGATTAAAGGTGAATTAAGAATTGTTTCTTTTGCGGCAGAGATTTTGGTGAGTAGTTTGACTATTTTATTGGTATATTTGAATTTTGGTTTAAACATTTTTTATTCCTTTTTATAAATATCCGAGGTGGGTTCTTGAAATTTAGACAAAATAGACAGGCGAGACGCCTGTCCTACGTTGTCTCTTTTTTTATATTCGACAAAAGTTTCGGAAATCCTTCTTTTTAGGGGAAATTTTTTGGATTAAAGAAGAAAGTTGTAGGATGTAAGGTGCAAGGTGTGAGATTATTCTCCTCTTTATTATTTGCTGCCTCGTTCGGCAAGATAAATCAGATACATCAATACGGTGGCGATAATAGAAATAAAAAATATAAATACCCATACTTGACGAATACCTAAAATAGTAATTAC
>Ga0209386_1000862_pt1 | contig 13627 bp, 12 predicted proteins | sample NGEPertwo_FD_184510 | JGI IMG/M metagenome (GOLD analysis project Ga0209386, IMG submission 184510) | Arctic peat soil microbial communities from the Barrow Environmental Observatory site, Barrow, Alaska, USA - NGEE Permafrost154B-two... | ecosystem: Environmental > Terrestrial > Soil > Wetlands... | reverse complement strand
TGATATTATGGAAGGAATTTACTTGGCAGTGAATAATAATTTAAATGATGCAGGTTCCGGAGTAAGCAAAAAAATAAATATGCAAATTTCAATTTTCAATGATAACAATTTGCCAATAAAAATAATAAGTTTACTTGGAAACAGTAAGGATACAACTGCGTTTGACAAAATAATTTATAGGATACCTTTTGTGTACAACAAATTAGATAAAAGAGTTATTCATTCCCTAGATGAGCTAGATTTAAAGAATATTAAGTTTATGTACATAAGAAGATATGTTTTTAATTATTCGTTAATAAGGCTACTTAGAAAAATAAAAAAAGAAAATAGTGATATGAAAGTAGTTATGGAAATACCCACGTATCCTTATGATAATGAACATGTTAGATTAATTGATAAGCCATATGTTTGGAAAGAGATTGCTGCCAGAAAAAAATTATATAAATATGTAGATAAAGTAATAACTTATTCAAAAGATAAAGAAATCTTTAATATACCGACAATCCAAATATCAAATGCTGTTAACACCAATTTAATTACTGCTAAAAGGGTAACGAAATGTAGCAATGAAATTAATGTAATGGCGGTAGGTTGTTTTTCATACTGGCATGGATATGATAGATTTTTAGAGGGAATGAGTATATTTTATAAAACTAAAAAAACAGATTCACTTAAAATCATCTTACATGTTGTGGGGGAAAGTAAGGAACAGAAACATTACAAGGATATGGTAGAGAAATTTAAGCTAAATGATTATGTGATTTTCTATGGTAACAAATCTGGAACTGATTTGGATGAAATTTATGACAAATGTGAAATAGGATTAGATAGTATGGGAAGACATAGATCAAGTATATATTATAATAGCACATTGAAAGGCAAAGAATATGGAGCTAAAGGGCTTCCGATTATTTCTGGTGTAGAAACAGAATTAGATTCTGATAAAGAATATAAATATTATATTAGAGTGCCAGCTGATGAGTCCCCTATTAATATAAATGAAGTAATAGGTTTTTACAGACAAATATATAATAGTTCAGAAAGCAAAGCAGAAATAATATCAAATATCCATGAGTACACTAAAAGTCACTTTGATATTTCTATGGCTTTGAAAGAGGTGATTGATTATATAAAAGATAGCACTAAATAAATATTTTATAAAAGTAAAATTGAAAATGGTAAGAAACTATATATGGTTACAAAATTAAAATAAAAGTAGAAAACTCGGCACAAATTATTCGAGAGATAATGAATCTGATATACTCAAATCAAGAGAAGAAATGATGTCGTTATCATGTCGAGTTTTCTTAGCCCATTATAGAGAGTATCATAAAAAGTAATAGTACAATGATTGCTAAATTACTATTCTATAACTGTTGAAATGAAAAGGGGATATTTAAACATGAAAATAACAATAGCTGGAACTGGTTATGTAGGACTTTCAAATGCCATACTTTTAGCACAAAATAATGAAGTTATTGCATTAGATGTCATTCAAGAAAAAGTTGATATGATCAATAATAGAATATCTCCAATTATTGATACGGAGATAGAAGAGTATCTCTCTACAAAAAATTTGAATTTGATTGCAACTACAGATAATTATATGGCATTTAAGGATGCTGATTATGTTATTATATCAACACCAACCAATTATGATCCAGATAAAAACTATTTTAATACAAGAACGGTTGAAGCAGTAATAGCAAATGTATTATCAATCAACCCAGATGCAGTTATGGTTATTAAATCGACAGTACCTGTGGGATACACTGAAAAAGTAAGAGCAATGTTTGAAACTGAAAACATTATTTTCTCCCCAGAGTTTCTTAGAGAAGGATCCACGCTTCATGACAACTTATACCCTTCAAGAATTGTGGTTGGAGAGCAATCAGAACGGGCTAAAGTATTTGCTAATCTTCTTGTGCAAGGTGCACTAAAAGAAAATATTGATGTTCTCTTTACAAATCCGACAGAGGCAGAAGCAATTAAGTTATTCGCTAATACATATTTAGCATTAAGGGTTGCATTCTTTAATGAACTTGATTCTTACGCAGAAGTTAGATTCCTGGAAACAAAGCAGATTATAGATGGCATAGGATTGGATCCAAGAATTGGGAATCATTACAATAATCCATCTTTTGGATATGGTGGATACTGCCTTCCTAAAGACACAAAACAACTACTTTCAAATTATGCGGATGTGCCACAAAACATTATGTCGGCAATTGTTGATGCCAACAGAACTAGAAAAGATCATATTGCGGATATGATTATTAAGAGAAAGCCAAAGGTAGTAGGTATTTATAGACTTACGATGAAGATGAATTCTGATAATTTTAGACAATCGGCAATTCAGGGTGTCATGAAGAGAATAAAAGCTAAAGGTATAGAGATCGTACTATTTGAGCCGGCACTTCATGATGAGGAATTTTTTAATTCTAGAGTTATTAAGGACATTGAGGAGTTTAAGAAAATATCTGATGTTATTGTTGCAAATAGATTGTCTGATGAAATACAAGATGTGGTTGATAAGGTGTATACAAGAGATTTATATGGTAGGGATTAAGTGTGGTTATGAATAAAAACGTCACAGAAGAAAATTTTGCGAAAAACTTTTTATCAAAACTGATTGGGTTTTCCATACCAACATGGATTAGTTTTGCTTTGAGTTGTATAGCTTTTATCATAGCACATGAGGAATTAGAAGAACTTAGTCTTAATTGGATTGACGAAATGTTAATTGAGAATGGAAATCATAATAAAATTCTAATATATGTATAGAGTATATTTGATAAGAATCACATTAAGGATACCGGGTATAGTTATTGGAGGATTTATAAATGGGCATTAATAACAAAATAAAAAACAAAATAAGCTTTGTAATATTACACTATTTGGCATTTCAAGATACAATTGAATGCATTGATTCTATAATTTCTAATTATGATAGATTATGTTATGAAATTGTTGTAGTTGATAATTATTCAAATAATGGAAGCCAAGAGAAACTTGAAATTTATTATAGCGGCCAAAATAATATTTATTTTCTTAAAATGGGATATAACAGCGGATTTGCTAAAGGGAATAATTATGGATATCAGTATGCAAAAAAATATCTTAAACCAAATTATATAATACTTTTGAATAACGACACAATTCTTAACCAAAAAGATTTTTTGATTAAAATAGATGAAATATATCAAAGCGCTAAATTTGATATTTTAGGCCCTGATATCGTTAGTTTATCTAACAATTTGCATCAAAATCCTATGGCATTATTTGGGATAAACAAAGAAAATCTGGGAGAAACCATAAAGACAACAAGAAAATTAATAATTCAAAACAATATAGGATACTTAAGTTTAAGATCAAAAGCAGGTAAATTAATTAGAGGAATTATAAAAATTCAGAGTAGTTTCCAAAGTAATAAATTGTCAGAAAAAATACAAGAAAATCCATTATTACATGGAAGTTGTTTGATTTTCTCTTCTAATTATATAGAGAAATATAATGGTTTATTTAGTGGGACATTTATGTTTGTTGAAGAAGAAATTTTATGGTATATTGCACAAAAGGAAAACTTAAAAATGCTGTATAGTCCTGAAATTAAAATATTGCATAAGGAAGATGCATCAACAAATTTGTTATATGGCATCGGAAGGAGAAAAAGAAAATTTATATTAAAAAATTCTCTAAAATCCTTATTATTATTAAGAGAAATACGAAAGAACAATTTGATTTATCTAAACGATGTTTTAGCAGATTAATTCAACTAATAATCCGTAAATTGTTGATTCATAGTAACTTTCATATTGGAGTTTCAAGTTGAATTATTAACGAGATTAATAAATCACAATTGGTAAGTTTATTTCCAATTGAAACAATATTGTAGAAATTTTTGCTACAAAATGAAAAAATATTAATAATTGATTATAATATTTGAAAAGCAGGAGGAAAAATGAACAATAATTATATATTGGTAAGTATTGTAATGTTAACTTATAATCACAGTGAATATATTAAAGAAGCGATAGACAGTATCCTAATGCAGGACGTTGATTTTAAATATGAGATTATTATTGGTGACGATTGCTCAACTGATAATACCCAAGAAATCCTTCTGCAATATAAGAATAGATACCCAAATATTTTTAAATTAATATTGCGAAGTGAAAATATTGGGCCAACAAAGAATTTTTACGATGTATTAATGAATTGCAAAGGTAAATATATAGCTTTCTTGGAGGGTGATGATTATTGGTTAGATGGAATGAAACTCCAAAAGCAGTTCGATTTTTTGGAAAAAACAAACCATATGGCAGTATATAATGATGTGTTAACTGTGGATGAAAATAATAATGTTCACGAAAGTTATAAGTACCCAAGCCATCTAGAAAAAATATATTCAATAGAAGACTGGAAAAAATGGATTATTCCAGGGCAAATAGGTGGTTCAATGATTAAAAATATTTTTATGGATAGCGAAGAGGATTATACAATTATATTTAAAGCTCACAGTATTATAGGCGATAGAACTTTAGCGTTAATATTATCCAATAAAGGCAATATTTATTGTGATAAAGAAGTACTCAGCGCATATCGATTTGTTACAGATAGTGGTAGTAGTTTTTCAGCACAATCCAAGAATAGTTCATTTGTAAATGAAAACTACTCGTATTACAGGAAATTATTTGATTATTATCGACATGTAACGGGACAGAAACTAGATTCTATTGAATTAGAGGAGAAGCTTTTCGGATCATCTATTGAGAGATTTAAGAGCAGTCGGAATTTGGATTCCTTAAAATTGATTTATAGTACGTTCTCTAACTTAAAACACAAAACCAAACTTGTGCATGTAAGGTTGATCAAATTACCTTTTAAATTAATTAAATTAATTAAATTAATTAAATCCCCCCCAAAAGTAAAGGTATTGCTAATTTGTAACTCGCTATATGTTAAGATTGTTGTCAAGTCCAGATTGAACTAAGACCAAATTAAGATGAATATTTATATAAAATTGGAGGATTATATTGAAATTAGAAAATCAAAAGAAGATTATTGTCAATTCTCTATTTTGGAAACTTATGGAACGTGGTGGAACTCAAGGGATACAATTTATGGTCCAAATAATACTAGCGAGGTTACTTTTACCAGCGGATTATGGCTTGGTAGCGCTAGTTATGGTGTTTATATTACTGGCAAATGTTTTTGTACAGAGTGGTTTCAATACAGCCTTGATTCAAAAGAAAGAAGCTGATGCAGTAGACTTTTCGTCAGTATTTTATTTGAGCTTATTTATTGCTGGAATATTGTACATGACTCTGTATTTAATTTCACCATTTATTGCTGAATTTTATAGAGCACCTCAACTTATTAATATATTAAGAGTTTTATCTATTACCTTATTTTTTGGGGCATTTAATTCAATTCAGAATGCTTTTGTAGCAAGAAATATGATGTTTAAAAAACTGCTTTTCAGTAGTCTAGGAGCAATACTAATTTCGGGTACTGCAGGTATTGTAGCAGCATATGCTGGATGGGGTGTATGGGCACTTGTAGTGCAACAATTAACGAATCAATTATCTATTATAGTTATTCTATTATTTACTGTTACGTGGAGGCCACGTTTAATGTTTTCGCTGAAAAGAGTTAATGTTCTTTTTTCATTTGGTTGGAAGTTATTAGTTTCATCATTAATAGATACGCTGTACGTTAATTTGCGTAGCCTTATTATTGGTAAAATATATACTCCAGCTGTTTTGGGATTTTATAATAGAGGTGAGCAATTCCCTGCCCTTATTGTAGGTAATATAAATGGATCTATACAAGCAGTAATGCTTCCTGCTTTATCATTACATCAAGAAGATCGAATAAGAGTTAAAGATATGGTTAGGCGTTCAATTGTTACAAGTGCATTTATTATATTCCCCCTAATGGTTGGATTAGCAGTTACAGCTGAACCTTTGGTTAAAATATTACTAACAGATAAATGGTTACCTTGTGTTCCTTTTTTGCAGATTGCTTGTGCATCATATGCTTTATATCCGATACATACAGCAAATTTACAAGCCATCAATGCATTGGGCCGAAGTGATATTTTTTTGAAATTGGAAATTGTAAAAAAAATAGTTGGGTTTTCTATATTAGGAATTAGTATTCAATTTGGAGTTTATGCCATCGCATGGGGAGCTTTAATAGCTGGAGTGTTGTCAACTTTTATTAATGCTTACCCAAACTTAAAGTTGTTTAATTACAGTTATAAAGAACAATTGAAGGATATTATACCTTCATTAGCAATATCATTGTTAATGGGAATTGCCGTTTCTTCCATTCATTTTCTTAATATAGGGGCCTGGCAAATTTTGATGGCACAAATTATTTCGGGAATTATTCTATACATTGGTTTAGCAAAGGTATCTAAGAATGAGAGTTATAGTTATTTGATTGTCACGATTAGTGACATCTTAAAAGGCAGAAAAGAGGCAAATAAATGAAAGTTGGAATAATGCAACCATACTTTTTCCCATATTTAGGATATTTTAGTTTAATTAAGAACACGGAGCAGTTTATATTATTTGATCCGGTGCAATTTATAAAACACGGTTGGATTGAACGAAATAGAATATTAAAGCCCCAAGGTGATTGGCAGTACATATCTGTCCCACTAGTTAAGCATAGTAGAGATACAATTATTAAGGATATACAGATAAGTAATACAAACGATTGGAAGCAAACAATTTTTGCTCAATTAGTACATTATAAAAAAAAGGCTCCTTTTTATCAAGATACAATAAATACTTTGAGGAATGCATTAGATATCGAGACAGAGAGCATAGTAAAACTAAATGAGCATATTTTGAAAACTATTTGTTCATATATAGGAATAGAATTTAATTCTAGCGTTTATTCTGAAATGAATTTATCGATAGATGAGGTTACGGCCTCTGATGAGTGGGCTTTAAACATCTGCAAAGCATTAGGAAATGTTGAAGAATATTGGAACCCAGAAGGTGGGCTTGATTTTTTTGACCGAATAAAATATGTAGAAGCAGGCATCAAAATCAACTTTTTAAAAATGAATTTACCCAAATATTCGCAAAGAAGGCCTGAATTTGAATCGGGATTATCAATTATTGATGTGATGATGTTTAATAATCCAAAAGAAATCAATAAAATGCTAGATTGTTATGAATTATTATAGGAGTTGAATAATATGAAAGAAATTGGTGGTTACTTTGGACTTGAACAACTTATTAAAAAAGAGCTTTATTCTAACTTAATTTCCCTGAATACTGCCAGAAATGCATTACTATACTTGATAAAAGCAAAGAAAATTAACAAAATATTTATTCCATATTACCTTTGTAATTCTGTAAGCGATGTATTGATAAGTAATAAAATTGACTTTGAGTATTATAATATTGATGCTATGTTTAATCCTATTTTCGAAAAGGAATTAAAAGAAAATGAGTATTTATATATTGTGAATTACTTTGGCCAGATTAATAACAAAAAAATTAGTTCATTAAAGCACAAACATAGAAGGATTATTATTGATAACACGCAGGCATTCTTTCAAACCCCAATTAAAGGAATAGATACTATATACTCTTGCAGGAAGTTTTTTGGGGTTCCGGATGGAGCTTACCTTTCAACAAAATCTAGAATAAGTGAAGAGTTGTCTACTGATGTTTCAAAAGATCGTATGACACATATTTTAGGGCGTTTTGAAGGATTGGCTTCCGATTATTATAAAAGTTTTCAAGAAAATGATAAGACATTTAGTGGCTTACCGCTTATGAATATGTCAAAGCTAACAAAAAATATTCTTGGCGCAATTGATTACGGGGAAATAGCTAAAACAAGAAATGAAAATTATTCATTTTTAGAGAGGGACCTTCTCAAAATGAACAGACTTAAATTAATTGGAGGTGAGGGGGCGTTTGCTTATCCCTTTTATATCAAAAATGGGATAGATATTCGAAAAAAATTGGCAGAACAAAAAATTTATATACCTACACTTTGGCCGAATGTTCTGGGTGAAAATAAAGCAACATCAATTGAGTACGATTATGCTGCAAATATTTTACCCTTACCATGTGATCAGAGATATGAATTAGAAGATATGGAAAAAATAATTAAGGAGGTTAGAAGATGTATATATTAAGAGAAATTGAAAAGGGAGATATGTTAACAATTAACAAATGGAGAAATAAAAAAGAGCTGATAGAGTACCTAGGTGCGCCATACCGATATATTAATTTAGATACTGATTACAAATGGTATGAAAATTATTTAAATGCCAGAAATAATACTATTCGTTGTGCAATTCTTTCTGTTGAAAATGAAAATGAAAATGAAATCTTAGGATTAGTCAGTTTGACTGACATAGATATGCTAAATCAAAAGGCTAGTTTCCATATAATGATTGGAGATTTGAATAATAGACAGAAGGGGATTGGCTATTTTGCCTCTATAGAAATCCTAAAACATGCGTTTAGTAATATGAATTTAAATCGTATAGAACTTAAGGTTTTATGTACCAATACCCGAGCAATTAAATTGTATGAAAAAGTAGGATTTAAAAGAGAAGGAATTATGAAAGAATCTATTTACAAAAATGGGGAATTTGTAGATATGATTATTATGGCGGTACTGAAGCAAGAGTATCTTAAAAAATAAGGGAGGCTGTTAATATTATGAAACAAATCCAAGTAACTCGCTCCTCAATGCCAGCCTTTGAGGAATATATAGACGAAATAAAAGTCTTATGGGAAAGCCATTGGCTTACTAATATGGGCTCAAAACATAAGCAGTTTGATGAAGAACTAACCCATTATTTAGATGTTCCTAATGTAACACTATTTACTAATGGGCATCTCGCTCTAGAGTGTTTAATTGCAGCACTACAAATAAAAGGGGAGGTTATCACAACCCCTTTTACTTTTGCATCTACAACCCATGCAATTGTTAGAAATGGATTGGAACCGGTTTTTTGTGATATAAATGAAGATGATTTTACAATTGATGTAGATAAGATTGAAGCTCTCATAACTGATAAAACAAGTGCGATAATACCTGTGCATGTGTATGGCAATGTATGTGAAGTTGAAGCAATAGAAAAAATAGCAAAAAAGTATAACTTAAAAGTTATATATGATGCAGCCCATTCTTTTGGAGTAACAGTAAATGAAGTTGGAATTGGAAATTTTGGGGATGCATCAATGTTCAGTTTTCATGCTACAAAAGTATTTAATACAATTGAAGGGGGCGCAGTAACCTTTAAAAATTCGGAATTGAGTAGAATTCTTTATGATATAAAAAACTTTGGCATTACCGGACCAGAAACAGCAGAATATATTGGGGTAAATGCTAAAATGAGTGAGTTTCAAGCAGCCATGGGGATATGTAACCTAAGGCATGTTGATGCTGAAATAAGCAAGCGTAAAAAAGTTACTGAAAGATATATAAGTAACTTAGAAGGGGAGAATGGGATTAAACTTGTTAAACCACAGCTTGGAGTAAAGAAAAATTATGCTTATTTCCCAGTAGTTTTTGATGGATACAAGAAAACAAGAGATGAAGTAAAGCAGCAACTCGAAAAAGAAAATATATTTCCTCGCAAATATTTTTATCCTTTAACAAGTAGTTATGAGTGTTACAAGGGGAGATTTGATCAAGAAGCGACCCCAACTGCTCAATATAGTGCAGAAAGAGTTTTAACATTACCACTTTATGCAGATTTAGAACTAGAAGATGTTGATAGAATTTGTGAAATTATTAAAGGATAAAGGTGAATAAAAATGAAAGGCATTATACTAGCAGGAGGCGCAGGCACAAGACTGTATCCGTTAACAATGGTAACAAGTAAACAACTTTTACCTATATATGACAAGCCAATGATATACTATCCGCTATCGACATTAATGCTGGCTGGAATAAATGAAATATTGATTATATCAACTCCTATTGACACACCAAGATTTATTGAACTTCTAGGAGATGGAAGTCAGTTTGGTATTGACCTAACCTACAAGGTGCAAGCTTCACCAGATGGGTTGGCTCAAGCTTTTATTTTAGGAGAAGAGTTTATTGGAAATGACAGTTGCACAATGATTCTTGGAGACAACATTTTCTATGGGAATGGTTTTTCTGCATTGCTGGAAGAAGCCGTCAATAATAAAGACAGAGCCACTGTATTTGGATATTATGTTGAGGATCCGGAGCGCTTTGGTGTTGTTGAATTTGAGGAGAATGGTAAAGTGGTTTCCGTGGAAGAAAAACCTGAAAATCCAAAATCAAATTATGCAGTCACCGGTCTATATTTTTATGATAATAAAGTTGTTGAGTATGCAAAGTCACTTAAACCAAGTAAAAGAGGAGAACTTGAAATAACTGACCTAAATCGAATATATTTGGAAAAAGGGGACTTGGATGTTAAACTATTAGGACGGGGTTTTGCATGGCTGGATACAGGAACAATGGATTCACTAGTTGATGCAGCAGACTTTGTTCGTATGATTGAAAAAAGACAGGGAATCAAGATTTCTGCGCCGGAAGAAATCGCCTATAGGAATGGCTGGATCGATAAAGAAAAATTGTTGAGTTCAGCAGAGCTTTACGGGAAATCTCCATATGGGGAGCATCTTAGAAAAGTAGCAGCTAACAGGATAATATATTAAAAATGATCAAGCTATCTTATATTTGAAAAGAGGATAACAAGAATGAACTTACAAGAAACAAAATTAGAAGGTGTATATATAATTGAGCCAGAAGTATTTGGCGATAATAGAGGCTGGTTTATGGAGACTTATTCAAAAGATAAGTTTAAAGAACTTGGAATTAACGTTGACTTTATCCAGGACAACCATTCATTCTCTTCTGAAAAAGGGATATTAAGAGGCTTGCATTTCCAAATTAATCCAAAGGCTCAATCGAAGCTTTTAAGATGCACCAGAGGAACGATTTTGGACGTTGCGGTAGACCTAAGAAAGGGCTCGTCTACCTACAAAGAATGGGTAGCTGTTGAACTATCAGAAACAAATAAAAAGCAACTGTTTGTTCCTAAAGGCTTTGCCCATGGTTTTTTAGCCTTGACAGATGATGTTGATGTTCAATATAAGGTTGACGAATATTATGATCAGAAGTGTGATAGAAGCATTCGATTTGATGATCCTGATATAGGTGTTGACTGGGGGATTGAAAATCCAATTCTTTCGGAGAAGGACATTAAAGCACCATTACTTAAGGATAGTGATGTGAATTTTAGTATTAAAGTTTTAGTCACGGGAGTTAACGGACAGTTAGGCCATGATGTTATAAATAACCTTAATGACCTTGGGATTGAAAATTTAGGAATTGACATTGATGATCTTGACTTAACTGATAAGAAGAAGGTTCAGGAATATATCACTAATTATAATCCTGATGTTATAGTTCATTGTGCAGCATACACAGCAGTTGATAGATCAGAAGATGAAAAAGAACTATGCTACCAGGTAAACGTTGAGGGGACTAGAAATATTGTAGAAGTTTCCAAGGCGATAGATTCAAAGCTAGTCTATATTAGTACGGACTATGTGTTTAGCGGTGAAGGGGAAGAGCCACGTCATGAGGATGAAATTACAAACCCTATTAACTATTACGGGTATACAAAAGAGCAAGGTGAGAAAATAATTACAGATTCGCTTGATAAGTATTTCATCATAAGGACATCCTGGGTATATGGGTCAAATGGCAATAATTTTGTTAATACGATGCTCAAATTAGCCGAAACTAAAGATGAAATAAATGTAGTAAGTGACCAGATTGGCGCACCTACTTATACAAAAGATTTGGCACAGCTAATTGTTGATTTGATAAAAACAAATCATTATGGTGTTTTCCATGGCGTGAATGAAGGGTATTGCAGCTGGTATGAATTTGCGAAGGTTATCTTTTCAAAGACAGGAATTGATATGAAAGTAAATCCTGTATCAACAGCCGAATATATTACAAAAGCTAAAAGACCTTTAAATTCAAGAATGTCCAAGGCTAATTTAGATAAAATTGGGTTAAATAGATTACCTGATTGGGAAGATGCTCTTGATAGATATTTGGAAGAGATTAAGCTTGGAGGTAGTGGAAAATGAAAACAGTTTTAATAACGGGTGGCGCAGGTTTTATTGGAAGCAACTTTGTGAAGATGATGCTGAACAAACATCCAGAATATAAGATTATTAATGTGGATGCTTTGACTTATGCGGGGAACCTTGAAAATTTAACTGATATTGCCGATAATAAAAATTATTTTTTTATTAAGACAGATATAAGAGATAGGGAAGCAATTGAAAAAATATTTAAGGACAATGAGATTGACTTAGTTGTAAATTTTGCCGCCGAATCCCATGTGGACAGAAGCATTGAGGATCCTGAAGTATTCTTGACAACCAATATTATGGGAACCCAGGTATTACTTGATACGGCTAAGAAACACTGGAAAGTAAATCCGGAGGATAAGTACTCCAATGAATATAAAGAAGGGGTTAAATTCCTTCAGGTGTCTACGGATGAGGTTTATGGTGCATTGGGCGAAGCAGGAATGTTTGTTGAGACTATGCCATTAATGCCAAACAGCCCTTATTCCGCTTCTAAAGCAAGCGCAGATATGATTGTAAGGTCATATAGTGAAACCTTTGGTATGCCGGTAAATATTACGAGATGCAGCAATAACTATGGGGCTTATCAATTCCCTGAAAAACTCATCCCATTAATAATTAATAACTGCCTTTGTGGGAAAGACCTTCCTGTTTATGGAGATGGTATGCAGGTAAGGGATTGGCTGCATGTTTCTGATCATTGCGAGGCGATTGATACAGTGCTGCATAAAGGTACTCCAGGGGAAGTCTATAATATAGGCGGGAATAATGAGAAGGCTAATATTGAAATTGTTAAGCTGATTATAAGCAATCTTGTGAAGTCAGAGGATTTGATAAAATATGTTAAAGACCGCCCGGGACATGACAGAAGGTATGCTATTGATAACACAAAGATAACTACAGAGCTTGGATGGAAACCGGCTTATACTTTTGAGCAGGGAATGAATGAAACTATTCAGTGGTATTTGGATAATACCGGGTGGATTGAGAATATCGTGAATGGGAATTATGTTGGATACTATGAGAAGATGTATCTCAGCTAGGGCCTGGTGGCGCAGTTTAGGGCTGGGATGCAGTAGGGGCAAATGATTGGTGTGAAAACCAATTATGGCTTGGGCTGGGGTGGTTTGACAAGAAAAGATGATAGTTAATATTTACAATTATGAATGGGAGAATAGTTACTACACAACCTGTAAAATTTAATAGATCTAGTTATTAAATGGTTGAAGTCATTATTTTAATATATAAATATAGGTTGTTGCTGATAAATTATGAGGAGTGGGTGAAATGTTTGCTAGGTTTAACTTGTCAATAGACGAAACAGTATTTTTGGGAGAGATGTTTTATTTTTGAATGGAAAAAACTACCGCCTTGAACATCACGAAATCTTTTTAGTAAAAGAAGATAATTAAAGTAAAAATTCCATGAGAGTATGAACGCTCTCATGGGTAAAACTAAATGTAGCAGGTATGGGAAATTAAATA
>Ga0209386_1000861_pt1 | contig 13639 bp, 13 predicted proteins | sample NGEPertwo_FD_184510 | JGI IMG/M metagenome (GOLD analysis project Ga0209386, IMG submission 184510) | Arctic peat soil microbial communities from the Barrow Environmental Observatory site, Barrow, Alaska, USA - NGEE Permafrost154B-two... | ecosystem: Environmental > Terrestrial > Soil > Wetlands... | reverse complement strand
ATATTCCTCTTACCACTTATTGCAGGCTTAATCGGTTTGTTTATGAAAAGCAGGCCAACTGCCCGCTCAAAACGGTTGTTATCTCTTTCAAAAAATACTGTTCAATCAAAATAATAAAACATAATTATTTTCTATTAAATTAACGCCATAATAAAAAGACGCCACTTGGAGCGTCTTTTTATTGTATAAATACTATTATTTTTTCCCGTCTATTCTGCATGCAACGTCCTGCTCACTCTGATTGGAAGAAATAATATCAGAAACCTTTTCTCGGTTTTTTTCAAACCAACTGCTTGCATAGGAGCAAGTTGCTGTCGCCTTAATGCTTTGCTCTCTCAAGTACTCCACAATGGCTTCCATAATCTTTTCTGCCACCCCCTGACCCCGCAGAATCGGGTTCACATAAATATGCTCAATATCTATCTCACCATTTTCTTTGCCTGAATAATTTGCTTCGGCGAGCAGTCCCCCTTTTTCATCTAAACTGTAAATACGTCCTTCTTCATAATTCCAATTCAAAGATTTTCTCCTTTTCATCTTATTTTTTCTACCGGCTTAGAGCTCCTGCCTTTCCATCGTCAACTAATTTGGAAGCCGCTCGTGCTATACTCAACGCTTCCTCCCTCTGATAAAGATCTATATATTCATGGCTGTAATTCGTACAAAGGTTATTAATCCTACATCCTTTTGTAGCGCAAGAATTAATAATGCGTTATTTTATAACCTTACAAAGATACCATGCGCCTTTTTTACCCACATTAATCACTTCTACGACTTCAAAAAAATCCCTGAGTTCGTCATTCACATTCCGAATAAAAGCAAAATAGTCTCCGCCTTCTGCACGTTCTACTAAATCTGTAAGAACAGAACGATTCTCATTATAATCGTAGATTATTACAAATTGATCTGAAATTCTTTTCATTTCGGCATAAAGCAGCTCCCGTTCTTTTTTCTGCAAACCATGAGCAACATAGGACGCGATTGAAATGTCAAAAGAAGAGTTTTTAAAGGGTAAACCTTCAACAGCATTATTCGTGTAGAATTTTACAGGATGATTCTTGTTTTTTTTCTTTGCTATGGCCAACATTTTATCGGACGAATCTACCCCGGCAACCGTAATCCCTCTTTCGCTCAAAACTTGGCAAAGTGCACCCGTTCCACATCCAACATCGAGGATACTATCAAATTTATTCAAATCAAAATTTGCTTTCATTCTATCCTACTAAAAGCAACTATTTTATCATACCGATTGAGTAATTTCCCGAATCACCATAATAGAAGCACCAACTGCAATCGAGTTGTTTTTAAAATATCCGCCTTTATTAAAACTGATTCCATTATTTATGTTATGACTCTTTTCCAATGCAATTTTTTTGCACTCATCATAGAATAACTGGGAATGCTGGACCAGTGGCCCACTCAATATAATGAGCTGCGGATTTAGTAACCTGATAAAATTTGAAAGACCTGTTCCAAAGTGGAGAGCAGCATTCATTAAAATCCTTTTCGCGACTTTGTCATTATTTTCCGCAAGCCGGCAAACATCCATATAATTAATCTCATTTAAATCTTTGTTTAAAATCCTTTTACCTTCTTTTTCGATTTCATTTATAAAGGTTTGCGTTATCCTAGATATGGAGGCATACGTTTCTACGCACCCACGATTTCCGCATTCACAAAGTTCTCCATCGTTGTCTATAATCATATGTCCAAGAGCATCTTCAGAATTGTTTATTGACCGGATTAATACCCCTGAAGATATTACACCTGTCCTTATTCCCACACCACAATTTATATAGGCGATATTTTGGTTAAATTTACCCAATCCCCAATAATACTCACCAATTACAGCAGCATTGGCACCATTATCCATATACACAGGTACTTCAAATTTTTCGATTAATTCAGCATATAAAGTATTGCTATCAAGCCCCATAAAAATTCCAATTCCAATGCCGATAAGCATGGAGTTATGAATTTTGAATTTTCGCATCAGTTCATTTATACTCGATGGCAAAATTTCAATCGCCTTCTCAAGGACATATGAATCATCCATTCTTTTTTCTGCAATCACTTCAAATTTTAAATTGGCTATGACTATTTCCGTATAAGTTCTTGAAATATCCATCCCGATTATATAAAAATCATGTGGGTTTACATCATACAATGCTGGCTTTCTTCCCCCGGTAGATTCTGCCGTTGACGTCTCAATTACAATTTTTTTACTTACCATAACTTCCATATCTCTGTTCAATGTTGTTAATTTAATCTGCGTTATTGCTGAAATTTCACTCTTTGTAACAGGACCATATTGTTGAATTATGTTAAATATAAACTTGCACCGTTCATCCAGTTCTTCAAACATTTTGCAGGTCTTCATTTTTATTCCTCCTCGCTTTGATTTTAAGTGAAACCATTATCCCCTACAACCCAAATCGTTTAAACAAATAATATTTAGCAAAATCAATACAAAACATAAATAACAAAGAGATTCCTAACAGGATTAAAACTTGCTGCACTAAGAGATTCGGAACAAAAATTCCAAAAGTTCCCAGTAATACAAACCCGGTTAGAGTCAATACATTTACAATCAGCAGTTTTTTATTAGGGGCAGATGACCAGAAATGCTTTCTTTCCCTTACAATAAGAATCCTGAATTGCGTATTGAAAACAAGGGTCAGCATTACAAGGGTTTGAATTTCATTAAATTCCAACTGAAAATAGTTAAGACCGATATACAAGAGAAATAAATCTTCAAGTGCAAAAAACAAGCCCAGAATTATCGAGGATAATGTTATGTTTTTAATGTTCCATTTATTAGGCGAGTCTGTGGACTTGACATTATCGGTGGCAATTGCCATGGTTACAAAGTCGTTAGCAAATACCAAAAGAGACATACCCAAAAGTGAAATAACGATATCATGTATCCAGAAGAATCCAACGGAAAATAATATTACAACTTCAACAACCTTTATGATTTTGTTAAGCACCCAGGTCAACATTCGCTGATATGTTTTTCTGCTAATTTTCACGGCATCAATTATTTCACTCAGCCCCGGCTGGGTTAAAATAATACTGGCTGATACCCTTGCCACATCAGTGGCTTCGCTCACCGCTGTTCCAAGGTCAGCCTGTTTCAAAGCAGGTGAGTCATTTACACCATCACCTGTCATGCCAACCGTATGACCATTGTCCTGCAGCAGTTTGACTATCTTATATTTATCTTCCGGATATACCTCTGCAAAACCATCGCTTTCTTCAATAAACTTCAATTGCTCCTTGTGGTTTAAACCATCCAGATCCGCAACACGATAAATCCGATTTCCAATCCCAACCTGGGTCGCAATTTCCTGGGCAATAGCTATGCTGTCACCAGTCAACATCAAACTCTTTATTCCAAGGTTTCTTATTTCATCAATCATGCTTTTAGAACCCTCCCTTGCGGGGTCGGCTATTGCTAAGAATCCTGCAAGATTTAACTGGCCTTTATCTTCGCCCACATCTATTGCAACCGCTATCGTTCTGGATCCTTTTTCAGAGAACAGGTTGATCGCATTATTTGCCCGTTCTGAAGTTGTTTTATCCGTCCCTTGGCACAATTCCATGATTGTTTGAGCAGCACCTTTTACTACACGGAAACTCTTTCCGTTAAATTTAACAATTGCTTCTGTCTTCTTATTTTCAGGATTAAATGGGGTATAAGAAATTTTTTCATATCCACCGAAGTCAATGTTGATGGATTTAGAATAATTAATAATGGAAAGGTCAATGGCATCCATTCCTTCTTCCCTGGAGGCCAAGGCCGCCATTTTGATTACATCTTTCTTATCAAACTTACCAAAAGCGACAGTATCAACAACAGACAGTTTGTTTTGCGTTATAGTGCCTGTTTTATCAAAACAAAAGATATCGATAGAGGCCGCATCCTCAATTGAATCAAGCCTGGTTACCAGAACCCCCTTTTGAGAAAGTTCAAGGGCACCTACTGCCTGGACAATTGTTAGAACGGCGGGGAGGGCGACAGGTATGGCGCCGATCAGAAAAATTACAATGAAAGATAATATAAATAAAATATCCTTATGAAGATATAACGCATAGGCAGAAACAATTATGGAAGCAGCGACTCCAAGATACATCATATATTTGACAATACTGAGCATTAATTCTTCCTGCTTTGATTTTGGCTTTGCGATTTTCACCAGTTCGACTGTTTTACCAAAGTAGGTATTCACACCTACGTTGACTACCACGCACTTTGTCTCTCCTCCTTTTACAATGGAACTCGAATAAATAATGTCCGACTTGTGCATGTCCTTAGGCAGAGATTCACCGGTCAAAGCCGACTCATCTACAGATACTTCACCGTCTATAATATCAACATCCGCCGGAACAAGATCTCCCAACTTTATATTTACAATATCTCCCGGTACAAGTTCTTTCGCTTCTATCACAATCCACTCACCGTTCCGCAGCACTTTTGCTTTTATTTCAAGCTTCTTTTTAAGCAGGTTTACTGCCTTTTGTGAGTTTTGCGATTGTACATACCCAATAACAGCATTTATTGTCAGTAGTAAAAAGATAATTCCACTTTCCGTATAATGCTTCAATATCACCGTGAGAACAATGGCAAATTCCAGTAACCAAGGCATAGGGCCCCAATATCTTTTGAAAAATTCGAGAAAAGGTCTTCTTTTTGTTTCCGCAATTTCATTGTATCCAAATGCTTTTATACGCTTTTCTGCTTCTTCTGATGAAAGTCCATCTGGTGTTGTCTCTAAAATTTTCATTGCTTCATCAGATGAAATTTTTTTATATTCGGAAGTGTTTTTTACTTTCAAATCCATAACATTCCCTCACTTTCTGTAATCAATTTTCAGTTTTGATTCTTTTTATATTTGCAAAGAATGAGAAATACTATCCATATGACGATTGCGCATAAACTTACCAACTGTGCAATCTTAATCGGTCCAAACATTAGGCTGTCTGTTCTGAAACCTTCAATTATAAACCTTCCAATAGAATACATACCTAAATAACTGAAGAAAACAACACCTTTCTCGTCATATTTTCTTAAAACAATCATTAATATTACAAATATAAAAAAGTCCCATCCAGACTCATATAAAAAGGTCGGATGATAATATAGTCCGTCAATGTGCATACCCTTTTGAATGAAACTTGGGAAGTGTTTTATAAAATCATATGATACCGGACCACCGTGGGCTTCACTATTAAAAAAATTCCCCCATCTTCCAATTGCCTGCGCAATAATAATTGACGGAGCAACAACATCGGCAACCTTTAAAAAGCTCACTTTTTTGTGCTTTGTTATAATATATGCAGAAACTAATGCAAAAAGAATACCTCCGTGAATAGCTAGTCCACCTTGCCTGATATTGAAAATATCAATCATGTTATATTTATAATCACTAAATTGAAATAATACATAATATAATCTGGCTCCAATAATGCCAATAGGTATAGAAATAAGCACTACATCTAAAATAGTATCAAATTTTATACTTCTATATCTGCAATTATATTTTGTCACTATTATTCCTAAAGTCATTCCTATTGCAATAAATAACCCATACCATCTAATACTGATTCCAAATATATAAAAAGCGATTGGATTCATATGTTATCCCCCCTAATGTACTCATTTGCTTTCATTATAGACACTTTTTACCATTTTGGCAATAAGTATTGACGTATATATATGCCATATCTATCAATACCAAATAAATTTGATATCGATCAACATAAAAAAGACCGCCAATCAAGGAATCATTGTCCCTAGCCGGCGGTCATACAAACGATATCCTTTTGACTAAATCTTAATTGGTTTGATTAAAGTTAAAGTTAAAAGTAGTTCCTTCATTTATCTGACTTTCAACTTGAATTTCAATCCCGTGTCTATCTGCAATTTGTTTAGAAATAGCTAGCCCTAAACCGGTCCCATTCATATTCGCTTCTGACTGAACCTTGTAGAAGCGATCAAAAATGTACGGCAAATCTTCCGGAATTATTCCGATTCCCTTATCCCTAACACTAACGGTTCGGTCCTTCAACGCCACCGTAACCGTGCTGTTTTCAGGTGAAACACATAATGCAGTAATTGAAAGCTTTTTGCTACCCTTAAAAGGGAATGCATTCACCGGTATACGTTTGATACCAGAAATCAAGCCAAAGCAGCAATTGAGGCGTTCATATTTTTCTATAACTATTTTAGTATAAATCTCAAAACCGAGCTTACCCCCTATGAAGTTCGGCTTGCGGGGTAGCTTGCGTGGTGCTTGCATGGTTGCTTACATGGTTGCTTACATGGTTGCTTGCATGGTTGCTTGCATGGTTGCTTGCATGGTTGCTTGGTTGCTTGGTATAAATTGTAATAAGTCCTGTTGATTCGCCTTAAAATCAGCCCCCATTTGGTAGACAGTACTATTTTCCAAGGGCTTAAAAAACCAATGTTCAAAAACAAACCTACCCGTTCCAGCCTTTGTCATGCATCAAATTGGCAAAAATTAGGCTGTCCACTTTTCAGGGTTCACTCCAAGCTGTCCATTTTTTGGGGTTCACTCCAACACCGCTATAATTTATATCTGGCAGTCCATTGGGTCGTCCTAAAAACTTTTATATTCTTAAAGAGCCTTACCCACCCTAACTTGTCCTCATTAGAATCCAGATATGCCCACTCATCCATTACTTTTATTGTAGGGCTTAATTTTTCAAGTTCATAACTATTTGTTAAACCAAATTCATAAGTTACGTTATCACCAAATTTCAGCTCTTTATTCAATTTGAACTCAACCATTTTCTTATAGAATCCTTTTGTGTACTTCTTATTCACGATTTCGCACAGCAGGACAGAATCTTCAAACAAAGAACTTAATTTTGACACCAAGTTCTCGACTTCGAGCTGGGGTAAATACATGAACAAACCTTCGGCAATGAACAGAACAGGTTTACCATGAGCTTTTACGACATCAATCCAACTATGGTCCAGAACAGAGCACCCCAAGTATTTATACCGTTCCTCTTCGGGTAATAAAGTTCTCTTCAAGTCGATGATCTCGGGCAAATCAAGATCATACAGTGTCAACTGACCATTATCAATTCGATGGAAGCGTGTGTCCAGCCCGCATCCCAAATTGACAATAATGCCGTCGGGGTGCTCTTTCAAAAACTCGTTAGCGTACTTATCATATTGCTTGGTCCGAATTGCAATATGCACCCGCATTTCACTCCGGACCTTTCCTGAACTCAATTTTCGGGCTAATTTACTTGAAGACTTCCTAAGTTCGTCGTTAATCGCATCGACTATTTCTTCTGACTTTGGGTCTTTCAAGATAGGGTACTCAGACTTACTTTCCAGCGCGCGACAATAAAGTGTCATTAACATCGTAGAGGAAACGTTAGTTATTTCCTTTGAGAACAGTTTGATGTCTCTCATATGGTCAACCCCCTTGTATAATATGTATCATCACTAGTGGTATATGAATTTTACATCCAGTCTTTTCGTGCAAATCCGGTGGGTGCTCCTTAGACCTCGGCATCTCAGTATTAAACATACCCATTTACTTTACCTATATTTATAGTTCCCCCCTGTATTTCAAATCTCTTATATATAGCGCCTTCTATTGCAATAAACTTTCCATCTTGAAATTTTTGTTTTATTACAACTAAAGCCTTTTTATTTATCTTGGTCAAATTAGCCCCCTTGCTTTGCACCTTGAAGTTAATACATTGATACTTAAATACTACCTTGTTTACAATTATATTTAAAACTGATTTTAGGTTTAAATGTCTATCTCTTCACAATCTGTTAAATCAACAATCGCGGTCTTCATATTTTTCTATAACCATTTCAGGATACATCTCAAAACCATGCTTACCTCTTATGAAGTTGGGCTTGCGGGGTGGCCTTAAACAAATTCAATTTATTTACCATAAAATTAGGCTGTCCACTTTTTGGGGGTCACTCCAGTTTACTAATCTCGTCTGCTTTGACATAGTCAATAATCAGTGGTGCTTTGTCAAAAGAGCTGTTATATCTATACTTGTCCGTAGCAGAGAGTTTAACCATTTTCTGAATTTTCTCATTAATGCCGGCAGGCGATACATCGCTAAAAAGTCCCATGAGACGTTTCAACTGATGTACCGACTTCAGCCTTATCGCGAATCGTGAAAATATGGGATTCTCCAGGCCATATATGTAAAGCATCGGAAACCAGTACCTAGTATTCTCAGGCTCTTCAAGAACGCTGAGATTGTATATGAGAAGATCGGCGAAAGTGACCTGATCAAGCGAGTATCCAGCCATCACATGCTCTGACCAGTGCTGAGCAAGACCCGAGTAATAGTTCTTGTTGTCAACCCCCTTCTTAGCGTTTTCTATCAAATTGGTATGACCGCCAGCATATACAATATCCGTCAACTTGACGGTTTTATTTTCTCTATACTTTCCGCCGAGAAAGTACGTGCGAGTAATCAGGTTGCGAATTTTTGAATACTCTTCCGTGCTCCAGAGTAGAGCGATGGTATATATGAACATCTCATGTAGCAACGCCCTTCTTGCTTGCGACAGATAGTCATCCGCGCCCCTTTGGTCATTCTGCGTTTGACTGTATTCTTCGAAAAAATCTGCCACCACATCGGTGAAATAGTCTTCGTGCGTTATATTCCCAAGTACCTTAATGAAAGCATCCCGATAAGGTCTGAGGGTACCCAAATAGTCGAGATATGATTGCTGTTCGGCTTGAAATTTTGCCTCCTCTTCACTTGTGGGTTCAATCGCAAAGACACTCTCTTTTAACAGATTGAGAGCCTTTTTTATCTCACTCCTTAATAGAACATAGTCGCTTGTATTTTGAATAGTAAACAGCGGACCTGATATAACCGCAGGAATGATTTCCGGCTGAGATACCCAGTCGGGCTTTTTGCCCTTTGTTTGCGGCATAGGATAGGTCTTCTCGCCGAAAAGGTGTTTGACTAGTCGCATAAACTCGGCATTGGCGTTGTCCTTCGTCAGATCGAAATGAAGCCGAGATTTCAAATACGTTGGTTTATATATCATTTCATCAGGACCACGCTCAAAAACAACCGGTATGAACTTGCTCTGCACTGTATTAGAATAGACCTCTTGCGAAATGATCTGTGTCTCAGCTCCCACGCCGCCCTGCCTCTTGTCAGCCTTATTGGCATAGTTTTTATCAAGGAGTACAATAACGTAATTCACACTCGGGTCTTTTACGCAGCGTTCCATGAAATCGCATGTATCGTTACCTGCTTCCATAGACCATTTGTCGATGAGCACCTCAATACCGCACTCAGAATACAGGCGTGTACAGAAATCGAGCACCTTTTGCTGATATTCATCTGTGCCCCATGCATAAGAAATAAATACCTTTGGGTTCGTAATAGACTGCATGCCACTTTATCTCCTTTCGATAAATTCAAAATTCATGATATGGCTTATAATTAAGTAAATTTAATTTAGGTTAAATTTCAGCGTCCAACCTAACCTCACAACCTCAGGGAAACTCAAAAGACTGCTAGTCTATACCAATTAATAATATCAAAGAACATAATACCTCATGGGCTTAATTCATATCTTATCACTCTTTACTTAATCACCTTATTTATCCAAAGTCAACAGCCTTTAACCAGTGTGCTTTTAGATGTGGAAGGGTAAAACAAGACACTCTACTAAATTTGGGCATGGGATATTTTGGTTTTGTTGTTTAATCCAATTTTAAATCGTATCGCATTTTAGGCTAATAAATCTAGCAAAATACTTCGTATTAGCATATTCATATTTTCTACATCGTAAAGGCATAATTCTGTAACCTTTCCCGCATTTGAATGTGAAGCAATCTGACTTCTAATATAACTTGTTTCAAGAATAGCTTCTGTAATATTAATTTCAAAATCCCTTACTTTCCGGCCATCGCTCCAATCGCATAATTTACTACTTTCAATTTGATTTTTAAACGGTCGATTACGGGTACTTCTAGATAACCATGGTATTTTCTTGTTAGGGTTCAGACCTTTTGTAGATAATCTGCTTTGCAATTCTTCAACTACCTCTTTATTCCAAACACCGTCAATGCTACTTGGTTTTTCTTTGCTGGCTTTAACGTGAAGATTAAGTTCTTCTAAAATCGAATAGCTAACAATAATTGAATATCCCATCTTTATTTGGCGCGATAACAAATATTGGTAGTCATATGTATCATTAAAAGGCTCTAAATCCATTGGGTATAGATAAAATATTTCGTGGGCAACACTGAATTTTAAAACAGCAATTTTAATACTATCGCATATTATCGCCCTTTTGAGCATTTTACATGCGAGGTATATTGAATCGTTGCCATCAAAACTATATGATGGTAAGTTTAAAGAAATATCATCATTTTTATGATGAATATTTGTAATAAGTTGATCCAAGTCATACGATGGCGCTCCTTGAACTAATGCTAAGCAGCTATTTAATAAATCAACTATTTCTTCAGCGTTGTTATCAGACTGTGCTTCAATGACAACCTCATAAATTATACCTTCGTCAACAGATGCAAATAAATAATTGCCATCTTTTGAAAAGCCTATATCTTTACGCAAAACCTTTTTCCCGTGGTTAATGAAAACAATATTGGTGTTATCATTCAATACAATTTTATCTTCGATCTCGTCTGATACTATATAAAAACAAATATTAAGTTTATATGTATTCATATCATCTCCAAATCTTCTAATATTTTTAGCATAAGACTAAATGCTGTATCTTGCATTTATGGCTTACACACCTTGCAAGGCACGTATCCTTGTGCAATTGCTTCCGCTCTGCTTGTAAATATCACTTTGTTTTCAGGACTAATTGATTTAACATATGAGCAAGTGCTAGTATGAAATTTCTTTGTATTTGAATTCCCAATATATATTGTTCCTGCAGTGTTAGAGTCAACTACACTAGGTGAAACCTGAGTCGGGGTAGTAACTGGGATAATATTAGCAGAAGGTGAAACCGGAGTATCTCTTGAAGCATTAGATGTAGTGATGTTATATCCCTGTCCACTTGTTGTAACAGTAATGTCTCCGGAAATTGCTGTTCCCAAAACTAAAGCTCCAATGCTTTTAAATCTTATTAACGGTTCCTGATGAGGATGGCCATACATATTACCCTCACCATAACTGATTATAACAAGACTTGGCTTTATTATATTAAGTAAAGCTTGTGAGTTTGCAGTATTACTACCATGATGCCCTGCTTTAAAGACATCTACTCTTTTGCCAACCCTCTCAGCGACGATACTTTCATATTTCGAATCCAAATCCCCTGTGAATAACGCACTGAATCCACTATAATCTAATTCTGCTACAACAGAATTGTTATTGGTATCACTGTCTCCATCTACTATATCATAAATATTTAACCATGCATTTTCTCCAATATCAATTTGCATATCTTTGTCAACCAAGAAAGTGCAACCTTCTTTATCAACCGCAGCCATATAATTTCTCCAAGTTGCGGTTGTTCCTACCTCACCTGAATCAATAACCATTTCCACATTAAATGCAGCTAAAACAGCCGGGATTCCTCCTATGTGATCTGCATGGATATGTGTACAGATTACAAGTTCTAGGTCTCCATCAACATATGGCCTTATATAATTTACAACTTTTGCTCCATAACCAGCTGTTCCTGCATCTATTAGCACTTCATAGTTTCCATAGTCAATAAAAATGCTGTCTCCCTGCCCAACATCTAAATAGTGGATAGTCATAACTTTTCCATTATTGAAGAAACCATTACAGTTTGGGATATATTATTCCAGCTAACATTTGCTCCAAATGATTCAAGCACTGCCCTTATTGGAAGATACGTTCTTCCATCTTTAATTATTGCAGCTGAATCAATTGCTATTTTAGTATTATTTTTAAGAATATAGTTCTGTCCAATCACCACCTCAACAGTAGTTCCATCTTTAGAAACCTTTGCGGTGTTTGTCTCAGATTCCCAGGATACATTGCATCCATAGGTTTCCATAGTAGCTCTCAGCGGTACCTGTGTCCTGTTTGCCTGGTCAATGAATGGAGCACCGCTTTGACTTGTAAATGCAACCGGGGCATTATTTATTGAAACCGAAACTGTTGCCAACGCTGTCGCTGAAGAAGAAAGGATTAGAGTAATTGAAAGAATAATCGATAATAGTTTTTTCATATAATCTCCTCTTGAAAATGGGATTTGATTGTGTCGTCTTCCCTATGAATCACCCAGAAAACAATTTGCAGTCTGCCCAGACAAGAGTCTGTCGCACAACACTGTATTAATTACTTCTTTTTAAAAAAAACATCACAGCGCAAAGAACAAATAGTCCTGATCACCTTCTAAAAATAGTTTATCCTTGTATGTTATAGGTTCAAACCGAATAAAATCTCCTGACACATCTACATTTATATCTTTAGGTTTTCTTCCTTTATCCATGTACATTAATATCATGTCTCTCGTACTTTCATTGATTAAACTCTTGTGTACAATAAATTTTATATTATTTTCTCCAATGAAAAATTCATTTATATTCCCACCTAAAAGCGTTTTTATTTTCATTTTTCCGACTCCTATTTTTTGTCTTTGTTACCAATAAGAATGTAGGGCGACAATTTCAAGTCTGCTTAAACCCTACCTTTACTTCAAATTCTTTTCCGCTTAGCCCATGATGTTAGTATGACAGCGTGCAGTTTCCCTGATTAAATCGTGTCGTCCGGATTTGATTATGTTGTTTTCCCTATGAATCACCCAGAAAACAATTTGCAGTTTGACCGGACGAGAGTCTGTCGCTCAACAGTCTAATTTTAAGTTCCTATTTTCTTATTCTTCCATTAATTTTGCAGCTTTCTTCGCGTCCCGCCTCACTTTCTGTGCTAGCCTTCTCTTTTCTTTCTCTTATTCGCCCCTCAGTTTCTCGGCCTTCTTTGCATCGCGTTTTTCTTTCCTTTTAAGCCTCTTCTCTTCTTCCTCTTCTTTCTGAATTAGTTCATATCTTTCAATATATTCAGCCTCATGTCTATTGTATTCTTCTAGTGTTTCAAAACCTCGGATGACATTGTCTGTATTTTCTTTTAAAACATATTGCCTATAAGCACTATAAGCTTCTCTCTTAAATATCTCCCATTTTTCTTCATCTAGATGATATTTTGCCTTTGTTCTAGCATCAAGCATACAAGGGTGATATAGCACTTCATAGTTTCTTAAAGAGTAGATGATATTTTCAAATTGATTAATTAATTCTAAGTTTTCTATTCTATTGTTAGTTTTTTTTTCATCTAAATGATTTATAACCTTATTCTCGTCCCAAATATCAGTATGTAAATAATATATTATCCTATGTGCGAACGTTCGGTATGTAATGCCATCTATACATATGCTAAATATCTTATATCCTCTTTGATGTGTGCCGCCATATTTTTTATACAATTCATCATCCTGAATAACAAAGTCCCTATTATTTAGAAGTTCTTGAAAATTATCAACTATATTTTTTCTAATTCCTCTTTATGCCATCTTTTGTTATTTTTTATAATTGAATCTTTTAATTTACCTACATTAACAGTTTTCCCTTGTATTTCAACTCTCTTAGTT
>Ga0209386_1000859_pt1 | contig 13698 bp, 14 predicted proteins | sample NGEPertwo_FD_184510 | JGI IMG/M metagenome (GOLD analysis project Ga0209386, IMG submission 184510) | Arctic peat soil microbial communities from the Barrow Environmental Observatory site, Barrow, Alaska, USA - NGEE Permafrost154B-two... | ecosystem: Environmental > Terrestrial > Soil > Wetlands... | reverse complement strand
GGCAGCGGGATCGCACGACCAGCTTCAGCGGACGGGCCGGCGGTGAGCGCGTGGCCCATCACCGCGTGCGGGTACTCATGGACCGCGCTGCCCAGCTCCGCGCCGTCGGACACCCGGACGACCACCGCCCGTCCGGACAGGGTGCCGTAATCCACCCCCAGGACCAGTGCCTGTCGGTCGGTCATCGTCGCTGCTCCTCCTCGTCGCACCGTTGCGACCGGGCGCCGGTCAGGCTCTGCGGTCGTCGAATGTTAACGCTCACATGGGTCGCGATGTCAAGGCGCTCGGGCGGACGACCCCCGGCTCATCCCCGTTGGACCGGCGTCGACGTGCCAGGACTGCCGGCGGTCGTCGACAGCCCCGCCTCGAGGATGTCGAAGGAGCGCTCCAGCACCTGGAGCAACGGCTCGCTGAACCCGCCGCCGTGCCAGTGGTGCACCCCGCCGAGCAGTGCGCCGACGATCACGTGCGACAGCACCTGCACCTCGAGATCCTCGACGGGGCGGTCGAGCTGCGCGGCGAGGATCCCACCGAGCGCCTCCGAGGCCGCGTACATGTGCCGGGCCATCGAAGATTCCAACGTTGCGTCCGACATCACGTGTCGCATCCGCCGCCGGATCCGCTCCTCGTCATCGCCGACCAGCTGCCCCAGCACGACACCCGTCAACCGGCGCACGGCGAGCAACGGCGAACCGTCGCGCAGCTCCTCGGGCAGGGCCTCCTCGAGCAGCGGGTCGAACTCGTCCCACAGGACGATGTCCTCCTTGGTCCCGAAGTAGCGGTAGACGCTGCTGGGCGAGACCTCCGACGCCTCGGCGATCTGCTCGACAGTGACGGCCTGGTAGCCGCGCTCGTCGAACAGGTCCAGCGCGGCACTCTGGATCCGGTGCATCGCGGCGTTCCGCTTCCGCTGCCAGAGGCCGCCCAGACCCCCCGCGCCGTCCTCGCTCATGCTCCGAGAGTATCCCCAACTGGATGCCGCTTGCACTTGACAGTGACTATCACTGACACTTACCGTCAACTGATAGACACTTTCAGGCGACGTCGCAGAGAATGAGGACGACCGTGGAGCAGGTCATCCGGACGCGCGGTCTCACCAAGTCCTTCGGCAGCACCCGGGCTCTCGACGGCGTTGACCTGACGGTCGGCCGCGGCGAGGTGCACGGGTTCCTCGGGCCGAACGGGTCCGGCAAGTCGACGACGATCCGCGTGCTGCTCGGCCTGCTGCGCAAGGACGGCGGCGAGGCGACCCTTCTTGGCGGGGACCCGTGGCACGACGCCGTCGCGCTGCACCGGCGGCTCGCCTACGTCCCCGGCGACGTGAACCTGTGGCCGAACCTGTCCGGCGGGGAGGCGATCGACCTGCTGGGCGAGCTGCGCGGCTCGCAGGACACGGCCCGGCGCGAGGAGCTCGTCGAGCGGTTCCAGCTCGACCCGACCAAGAGGTGTTCCGCCTACTCCAAGGGCAACCGGCAGAAGGTCGCGATCGTCGCGGGACTGGCCGCCGACGTCGAGCTCTTCCTGCTCGACGAGCCGACCAGCGGGCTGGACCCGCTGATGGAGACCGTGTTCCAGGACGTCGTGCGGGAGATCACCACCGCGGGCGGGACGGTGCTGCTGTCCAGCCACATCCTCGCCGAGGCCGAGGCGCTCTGCGACACGGTCTCGATCATCCGGGCGGGCCGGATCGTCGAGTCGGGCAGCCTGGCCACGCTCCGGCACCTCACCCGCACCACCCTGCACGTCACCACGCGCGAGCCGCTCGACGGCCTCGACACGACGCCGGGCATCCACGACGTGGTCGTCACCGACGCCGGGCACACGGCGAGCTTCGAGGTCGAGGCCGACCGGCTCGGCGCCGTCATCGAGCACATCGGGCAGCACGGCGTCGTCGCCCTGACCAGCGCGCCCCCCACGCTCGAGGAGCTCTTCCTGCGCCACTACGGCGACGAGCTCGCCGCCCTCAACCGCAACGGAGCCGGAACCGACGTCGCCGGGCGGCGGAGCCGCCACGCACGCGGGGAGGCAGGGCGGTGACGGCGTTCACCGGCACGTGGCGCCTGGTCCGGCTGGCCCTGCGCCGGGACCGGATCATCCTCCCCGTCTGGATCGTCTCCATCGCCGGCCTCGCCTGGGCGGTGATGGCGAGCTACGAGGTCACCGTCGTCACCGAGGCCGACCGCATCTCGACGGCGATGTTCAGCGCGGGCAACCCGATGGCGCGGGTGTTCGACGGCCCGGCCTCCGGGACCGACCTGGGTGCGATGGCACTCGTCGAGGGGTGGAAGGTTCTCGCGATCCTCGGCGCACTGATGAGCGCCCAGGCGGTCGTGCGGCACACCCGGCAGGACGAGGAGACGGGCCGCGCCGAGCTGCTCGGATCGGCCGTCGTCGGCCGCCATGCGAGGCTCACGGCCGCGCTCGTGGTCACGTTCGGGGCGAACCTCGTGCTCGCCGGCGTGGTCGCCCTCGCCATCGCGGCGCCCAGCGACTTCGGCTGGTCCGGGGCGTTGGCTGAGGGGATGGCCGCCGCCGGCATCGGCTGGGTCTTCGCGGGCGTCGCAGCGGTGGGCGCCCAGGTGTTCAGCACCGCACGCGGAGCGAACGCCATGGCGGCCGGCTCCCTCGGCGTCGCGTTCCTGCTGCGCGCCGTCGGCGACCTCACGGGCGAGGTGACCGAGGACGGCCTGGCAGTGACGAGCAGCTGGCCGTCGTGGCTGTCCCCGTACGGCTGGGGTCAGCAGGTGCGCCCGTACTACCAGGACAACTGGTGGATCGCCGCTCTCTTCGTCGGCCTCACCGTGCTGCTCGTCGCGGTCGCGTTCACCTTCACCAACCGGCGCGACGTCGGCTCCGGGATGGTCCCGGTGCGCTCCGGCCCGGCCCACGCGCCGCGCGGACTACTGTCGTCGTTCGGCCTCGCCTGGCGGCTCCAGCGCGGCATCCTGGTCGTCTGGCTCGTGGGCCTCGCCATCTTCGGGGCGGTCTTCGGATCGCTCGGAGAGAGCGTCGAGGACTACATCCTGGACAGCGAGGGCATGCGAGAGCTCCTCGAGGCGATCGCCCCCGGCGCCGACGTCGTGGAGATCTACTACACGTTCGTGATGGCGATCATCGGCATCGCCGCCGGCGGGTACGCCGTCCAGGCGTTGCTCCGGATGCGCGCGGAGGAGATGTCCGGGCGCGTCGAGCCGCTCCTCGCCACGGCCACCGGGCGCCACCGCTGGCTGGCCGGCCACGTGCTCATCGCGGCCGTCGGCACCGCCCTCGTCCTGCTGGGCGCGGGCCTGGCCGGAGGGCTCTCCTACGGCGCGGCCAGCGGCCACTGGGCCGACGGCATCGCGGACCTGACCGCGGCCGCCGCCGTGCAGATCCCGGCCGCCCTCGCCCTCGCGGGATTCGTGGTCGCGGTGTTCGGGCTGCTGCCCCGTTGGGCCGGCCCGATCACGTGGTTCGCCCTGGCGGCCGCGCTGGTCATGGGCCAGCTCGGCACCCTGTTCGAGCTGCCCCGGTGGATGCTCGACATCTCGCCCTACTCGCACGTCCCACTGGTGCCGGCCGAGGACTTCGCGGCGGCTCCGGTCGTCTGGTTGTCAGTGACGGCGCTGTCGCTCGGTGCCCTCGGCTTCGCGGCCTTCCGGCACCGGGACCTCGCGATCGGCGCCTGAGCGGGCGTCGGGCAGGAGGGGCCCGGCGCGCCCACCGCCGCGGTGCTCAGCGCCGCGGCGGCCCGCTGCTGGCCCGCACCATGATGCTCGGCGCGATCAGACCGGAGTCGACGCACTCCCCCGCGATCGCCCCGAGCAGGAGCTCCATGCAGCGCCGGCCAAGGGCACCGAACTCCTGACGCACGGTGGTCAGCGGAGGGAAGAAGTGCGCCGACCCGTCGACGTCGTCGAAGCCCACCACCGACACGTCCGTCGGCACCCGGAGCCCCGCCTCGGCGAACGCGCGCAGCAGGCCGAGGGCCAGCTGGTCGTTCGCCGCGAACACGGCGGTGGGCAGCTCGCCGGACGCCAGCTCCCGTCCGACGTCGTAGCCCCGCTGGGCCGACCAGTCACCCGGGATCGGTTCGCCCGCCCGGATGCCCGCTGCGGCCAGCTCGTCCCGCCAGCCCTCGATGCGCCATCGGGCATCCAGCCAGTCCACCGGCCCGGCCAGGTGCACGACGTCGCGGTGCCCCAGCTCGAGCAGGTGCCGCACCGCCAGTCGGCCGCCCGCGTACTGGTCGACCGCGACGCTGTGCAGCGGTCCCGGCAGGTTCTTGGGGCCGACCATGACGATCGGCACCGGCTCGTCGAAGGCTTGGACCGCCACCACCGCGTCGTCGTGGGCCGCGATCACCACGACACCGTCGACGCCCTGGGACATGAAGTGCTCCAGGACCGTGCTGACCTGGTCGGCCCGCCAGGTGGGCACGGTGGCCACGCTCACGAACAGGCCCGCGTCACGCGCCGCGTGCTCCAGGGCGATCAGCGTGCTGGTCGGTCCGAACAGGGCGGAGCCGGAGGTGACGACGCCGATCGTCCCGGTGCGCCGGGTGACCAGCGCCCTGGCGGCGGAGTTGCGCCGGTAGCCGAGCTGGGCGATCGCGTCGAGCACCCGCTGCCGGGTCTCCGGACGCACCCGCGGATGGTCGTTGAGCACCCGCGAGACCGTCTGGTGGGATACCCCGGCGAGCGCCGCGACGTCGTGCATGCCCGGTGGGCGCGGTGCGCTCACCTCTCCAGCTCTCGCCCGTCCGCCTCGGCGGCCAGCTCACGCGACCGGTCGCGTGCCGCGGTCGCCGCGGCCATCATCGCGGCGCGCACGCCGTGGGCATCCAGCACCTGGAGCGCCGCGACGGTGGTGCCGCCGGGTGAGGACACCCGCTCACGAAGCACCACCGGGTGCTCGCCGGTCTCGGTGAGCAGGCCAGTCGCGCCGCGGAACGTTGCGACGGCCAGCTCCAGCGCCTGCGCCCGGGGCAGCCCCAGCAGCACGCCCGCCTCGGCGAGCGCGTCGACCAGGTAGAAGACGTAGGCCGGGCCCGAGCCGCTGATCGCGGTCACCGCGTCCAGCTGGGACTCCGGCACGTTCAGCAGCACGCCGGTGGCCTCCAGCAGGTCGCCCGCGCGGGCAAGGTGCCGGGCCGTTGCGGCCGACCCGCCGCTCATCGCACCGGCTCCGGCACCGATCACGGCCGGGGTGTTGGGCATCACCCGGACGACCGGCGTGCCCGCCGGCAGACGGGCCTCGTAGAAGGCCAGCGGCAGCCCGGCGGCCACCGTCACCACCAGCGCACCGTCGGCGAGCGCCGGACCGATCTCGGCCAGCACCCCCGCGACGTCCTGCGGCTTGACGGCCACCACGACGACGTCGGCCCCGGCCACCGCCTCGGCGGCAGCCGCGGTGGTCCGGACACCGTGCGTCGCGGCGAGCGCCTGCGCCCGGGCACCCGCCTTCTCGGCGACGATGACGGCGTCGGCGGCGACCCCGGACCGCAGCACGGCGACGACGAGGGCCTCGCCCATCACGCCACCACCCAGGACGGCGACCCGCCCGGCCTGCCACATCACAGCCTCCGAAGTCACAACGGGAACGCGGCGTACACGTCGCGCAGGTCCTTGGCCAATCCGTCGATCTGGAGCAGGACCGTCGTGTTGGTCCACCAGATCGACCCCGTGCCGTCCGCGCGTTGCACGAACAGGTAGCGGCCCACCTGCTGACCGTCCACCTCGACCGTGCCCTGCTCCGGCTCGGGGACGGGTTCGGCGGTGGCGGCGTCCGTCGCCGCGTCCGTCGTCTCCTCGGCGGGAGGGGCCGCGGCGTCTGCGGCCGGCTGGGCCTGGGCGGCGAGCACGCCGTCCAACGCGGCCTCGGCACTGGCGGCGTCGCGCCACTGCCCGGCGTAGAGCACCAGGTTCTGGGTGCCGTCGGTGTACGTCAGCTGGTAGCCCTCCAGCGCCCCCGCGATCAGCAGGGGCTCGAACTCGACGAACTCGGCCAGCGCGTACCCGCGGACCGTCGCCGGCAGCGACTGCAGGAAGGCACTGCCGCCGTCCCGAACGACGGGCTCGACGGTCGGCGTCGGCACCGCGGGGGTGACCGTCTCGGGGTTCAGTCCCTCCGCCTGGGGTTCCGGGCGGTTCGCCAGCGCCAGGGCCACCGCCACGATCGCACCGACGACGACCAGGCCGATCACGATCAGGAGCCACAGCGGCGGGCGCCGACGACCGGGCTTCCCACCGCGGTGTGCCGCATTCGGGAGATCGGGACCCCCCGGGGCGCCATGCTCGTCGCGGGGGCCTGCGCCCGACCCGAAGCCCTGCCCGAACCCGTGACCGGCGTCCGGCGGGGTGCTGGTTCCGGTACCGGGTGCGGCATTCGGCCCGGTACCCGGTCCCGTGCCCGTGCCCGTTCCCGACGGTCCAGCTGCTGGCCCTCCCTTGGTCTGGTCGAACGGCCAGCGGCCGCCCCCGTCCCCCGTGCTGTTCGTCATACGTCCTCCCGGCGCGTCCTTCGGTCAGCCTAGGGCCTGACGCGGGCGGCGAGCGTGGCGCGCCGCGCCCCCGCGGGGCCGAGGCACGGCCGACGCGGGATCCGGGGCCGCGGGATCAGGCGGTACGGCGACGCAGGGTCAGCGTGCCGAGCAGCAGCGCACCGACGATGAAGGCGACCACCGCGCTGATCGCTCCCAGCACGTCTCCCAGAGTGGCTCCCGCCGCCAGTTGCTGCAGGGCCTCGAGCCCATAGGTCAGCGGCATGCCCCGGGAGAGCCATTCCAGCGCCTGCGGCATGGCGGCCCGGGGCATCATCAACCCCGCGGTGACGAGCTGGGGGAGGATCAGGACCGGCATCAGCTGAACCGCCTGGAACTCGGTACGGGCCAGAGCCGAACCGGCGAGCCCAAGGGCGGTACCGAGGATCGCGTCGAGCACCGCCACCAGCACGACCACCCACAGGTCTCCGGCCACCTCCATGCCGTAGACCCACACCGTGACCGCGATCACGACGAGCGCCTGGACCACGGCGAGCAACCCGAACGCCAGCGCGTAGCCGAGCACGATGTCCGCCTTGTTGATCGGCGTGGCCATCAGGCGTTCGAGCGTCCCGGACTGCCTCTCCCGCAGTGTGGTGACACTGGTGACCAGGAACATCACGATCAGCGGGAAGACGCCGAGCAGGAGCGGGCCCGTCCGGTTGAGCACCGGGGTGCCGTTGAACATCCAGGCGATCAGACCCAGCAGTACACACGGAACCAGGATCAGCAGCGCGACGGTGCGGGGGTCGTTGCGGACCTGGCGCAGCACTCGACCGGCGGTCGCGACGGTCAGGCGGGGGCTCATCGCACTGGCTCCTTGTCCATCGGCGTGTCCATCGACTCGATGAGCGTCAGGAATGCACCCTCGGCGTCGGCCGCCCCGGTGCGTTCGAGCAGCTCGGGCAGGGTTCCGTCCGCGAGCAGGACCCCCTCGCGGAGCAGCAGCAGCCGGTCGCAGCGCTGCGCCTCGTCCATCACATGACTGGAGACCAGCAGGGAGGTGCCGCTCCGGCTCAGGCGATGGAACAGGTTCCACAGGTCGCGCCGGAGCACGGGATCGAGGCCGACGGTGGGCTCGTCGAGGACCAGCAGGTCCGGGGACCCGAGCAGCGCAACGGCAAGGGATGCGCGCGAGCGCTCGCCCCCGGACAGGACACCGACGCGCCGGTCGGCCATGCGCGTCATGTCGACATCCGCCAGCGCGCGCGTGGCGTCCTCCTGGCTCGCGCCGATCAGCCGGCCGAAGTACCGCAGGTTGTCGATCACGGAGAGGTCGGCGTAGACACTCGGGGACTGCGTGACGTACCCCACACGACGGCGCAGGTCCGGGTGGCCGGCAGGCAGCCCGAGGACTTCCAGCGTCCCGGTGACGTCCGACTGCCCGCCGACAATGGCGCGCATCAGGGTGGTCTTTCCGCTCCCGCTCGGGCCGAGCAGGCCCACCACCTGCCCAGGCGGCACCTCCAGGTCCATCCCGTCGATGACCACGACGCCGTGGCGCCCGCCGCCGCGCACGATGCGCAGCCCCTCCGCCCGGACCGCTGGCTGCTCGCTGTTCCTCATGCGAGGAATATAGCGCCCGGCACGCCGCGCGCGGGCTCCGTCAGCGGGTCGAGGTACCGCTGGATCACCGGGCCGACCCACCTGGCCAGCTCGTCGACGGGCGTCGACGCCAGCGGTTCCAGTCGCAGCCCGTACCGAGCCACCATCAGACCGGCCAGCTGCGAGGCGACGAGGTTCATCCGCAGCTGCACGTCCGGCCCGTCGAGCCGCTTCGCCACCCGGGCGTAGATCTCCTGCGTGAGGTAGTCCCGGATGCCGTCGACACCCTGACCCGAGACACCTGCCGCGAAGATCAGCCGGAAGCGCTCGCTGCCCCCGGGCACCTCCCAGATGCCGAGCACCGCCGCGACCAACCGGGCGCCGAACGCGTCGATCGGTCCGGCCGCCATCGCCTGGGCGATGCGCACCGGGTTGACCTGGGTGCGCATCAGGCTGGTGGAGAACAGCTCGGCCTTGCCACCCTCGAACCAGTAGCGGACCAGAGCCGGGTCGACCCCGGCCCGCCGGGCGATCCCGCGCAGGCTCGCCGCGTCGTACCCACGTTCGGCGAACTCCTCCCGGGCCGCGACCAGGATCTGCTCGCGGGTGTCCTCGCCCTTGGCTCGGCGGCCCCGCGGCCGACCGGTCGCCGACCCCGCCTCCGGCTGCTCGGGCATACCCGCAGCGTAGAGCGCACGCCGACGGCGGGGACGGCCGGTGCGCCGACCGGCCCGTGTCGCATCCCGCCGCTACCGTCCGGACCATGTCCACCATCACCACCCGGGCCACCCGACCGACGTCCGGCCCGCGACCTGCGCGCCCCGGCTTCACCTGCACCGAGTGCGGCTGGACCGCGAGCAAATGGGCCGGACGCTGCGGTGAGTGCCAGGCCTGGGGAACGATCGTCGAGGACACCGGGCCGGTGGCCGGCCCGCGCACCGTCGCGACCCCCCCGCAGCGCGGCCCGGCCCGGTCGATCACGAGCATCGACGTCGAGAACTCCCGCGCCCGCCCGACCGGGGTCGGCGAGCTGGACCGGGTGCTCGGCGGCGGGCTCGTCCCCGGCGCCGTCGTGCTCCTCGCGGGCGAGCCGGGGGTCGGCAAGTCGACCCTCCTGCTGGACGTGGCCAGCCGCATCGCGGAGTCCGCAACCGTCCTCTACGTCACCGGTGAGGAGTCGGTTGGCCAGGTGCGCCTGCGCGCCGAACGCATCGGGGCGCTCGCGCCCGGGCTGATGCTGGCCGCGGAGAGCGACCTGGGCGCCGTCCTCGGCCACCTCGCGTCGTGCAACCCCGCCCTGCTCGTCGTCGACTCGGTGCAGGCGATCGCCTCCGCCCAGGTCGAGGGCGCACCCGGTGGGGTCAGCCAGATCCGGGAGGTGGCCGCGGCACTGATCGCCGCCGCGAAGGAGCGGGACATCCCGGCCCTGCTGATCGGGCACGTCACCAAGGACGGCAGCGTGGCCGGCCCGCGCACGCTCGAGCACCTGGTGGACGTCGTCTGCCAGGTGGAGGGCGACCGCCACTCCCGGCTCCGCCTGATCCGCGCCACCAAGAACCGGTACGGCCCGACCGACGAGGTCGGCTGCTTCGACCTCACGGACACCGGGGTCCTGGAGCTGCCCGACCCGAGCGGGCTCTTCCTGTCCACCACCACGCACGACGTGCCCGGCACGTGTGTGACGGTGACGCTCGAGGGCCGCCGGCCGCTGGCCGCGGAGATCCAGGCGCTGGTGGCACCGACCATGCTGAGCAACCCCCGGCGCACCACCAGCGGGGTGGACTCCAGCCGCCTGGCGATGGTTCTGGCCGTCCTGCAGCGCCGGGGCGGCCTCCTGCTCGCGGACAAGGACGTCTACGCCTCGACCGTCGGCGGTGCCCGGGTGGTCGAGCCGGCCGCCGACCTGGCCCTCGCCCTGGCCATCGCGGGCTCCGCCGACGACGTCGCCGCCACGCCTCACCTGGTCGCGTTCGGCGAGGTGGGGCTGGCCGGCGAGGTGCGCGGCGTCCTCGGCCTACCGCGCCGGCTGGCCGAGGCTCGCCGACTCGGCTTCACCACCGCCGTTGTGCCGGCGGACTCGGTCGCCCCGCGGGACGTCCCGGACGGTCTCACCGTGCTGGAGGCGCGCGACATCAGGCAGGCGGTCCGTCTGGCCCGCGGGCAGGCCGGACGCGACATCACCCGACCGATCGACCCGTCCCGCTGACGGCTCGCGTACCCTTTCCCCCGTGGTCACCACCGAGCGCTCTGCCGAAGAGACGCTGCGCTCCACCCTCGCCGCTGTCGCGCCCGGCACCGAGCTCCGTGACGGGCTCGAACGCATCCTGCGTGGCCGAACCGGCGCGCTCATCGTGCTGGGCCACGACCGGGTGGTCGACTCGATGTGCTCCGGCGGCTTCATCCTGGACGTGGAGTTCTCCGCCACCCGGCTGCGCGAGCTGGCCAAAATGGACGGCGCGGTGATCGTGGACAAGGACGCCACCCGGATCGTGCGGGCGGCCGTGCAGCTGCTGCCGGACCCCACCATCGAGACCACCGAGTCGGGCACGCGGCACCGCACCGCCGAGCGGGTGGCCAAGCAGTCCGGCTTCCCGGTGATCTCGGTCAGCCAGTCGATGCGGATCGTCGCGCTCTACGTCGGGGGCTCCCGGTACGTGCTCGAGGAGTCCGACGTCATCCTCTCCCGCGCGAACCAGGCGCTGGCGACCCTCGAGCGCTACAAGTCCCGCCTGGACGAGGTCAGCGGCACGCTGTCCGCGCTGGAGATCGAGGACCTGGTGACCGTGCGGGACGTCGCAGCGGTGGTCCAGCGCCTGGAGATGGTGCGCAGGATCTCCGAGGAGATCGACGGCTACGTCGTCGAGCTCGGCACCGACGGCCGGCTGATGACCCTGCAGCTCGACGAGCTGGTCGGCGGCATCGGATCCGACCGTGCGCTGGTGATCCGCGACTACGTCGACCCCGGTCGTAGCGGGCGGCACCACAACGAGGTCCAGGCAGAACTGTCCGCGCTGGACGCCAACGAGCTGCTCGACCTTGCCCACATCGCCCGGATCCTCGGGCTGGTCGGGCCGGACGACTCGATGGACGGCGCGGTCGCGCCACGCGGCTTCCGGCTGCTGTCGCGCATCCCCCGGTTGCCGGGTGCGATCGTCGACCGCCTGGTCGGCCACTTCGGCGGCCTGCAGAAGCTGCTCGCCGCCGGCATCGACGAGCTGATGGCCGTCGACGGGGTGGGCGAGCAGCGGGCCAGAGCCGTCCGCGAGGGCTTGTCCCGGCTGGCCGAGTCGAGCATCCTCGAACGGTACGTCTGAACGACGGGCGGTAGCCGCCCGCCCGATCGCGCGCAGCAGCAACCATGAGCGACGGAGAGGCCGGGGTCGACGCCTACCTGGCCGCCCTGGCAGACGACGCCGCTCGTCGGGCCCTGTCCGACCTGCGTGCACGGATCCGGACCCTGGTCCCGGACGCGACCGAGCGCATCGCGTACCAGGTGCCCACCTTCTTCCAGGGCGGCGCGCTGGTGTCGTACGGCGCGCGCCCCAAGCACTGCAGCCTGTTCGTCCAGAGCCCCGCGCTGGTCGCCCGGCTGGCTGACCAGCTCGCGGAGTGCGACGTGCAGGGCGCCACCATCCACTTCACGCCCGAGCGGCCGCTGTCCGACCGGGTGCTCGAGCTGGTGGTGCGGGAACGGCTGGCGGAGAACGCCGCACGCCACGGGAGGTAGCCACGCGCCTTGACGGACCTGCTCGCCGCCAAGGAGTCGCAGGGCCGACGTCAGCCGAGGTCGAAGACCGCCGGCTCGCTCGCCGCCCCGACCAGCTTGGCGACCACGTGGTAGGTGCCGGGTCTGGGCGCGGGTAGCCCCTCGCCGCACGTCGCGTTCGAGCGAATCCGCGGCCAGGTCACCGACACGGGGTCGTCCGAGCCGCCGGCCGGGAGCAGCAGCACCCGCTCCGCGGCGTCGGCTGCGACGCAGTCGAGAGACGACCAGATCCGGTCCGAACCCGAGGTCACCAGCAGCTCACGGCTGGCCTCGCCGGCGTCGACCGCACAGCTGGAGTCGCTGGTGTTGGTGATGACGACGGTGAACACCGGCTGGGCGCCGGCCGCGTACGTCTGCGCGTCCTTGGTCACCACGAGGGTCAGGTCCGCGGCCGCGCAGGTGCGAGCGGCCGGCGCGTCGGTGGCGGGCGTCTCTTGGGTCACGCCGTCGGCCGCGGCGCCGTCCTGGGTGGTGCCCTCGGCGTCGCCGTTGCCACCACCCAGCCCCGAGAACACGGACCAGATCAACACCACGACCAGGATCAGCCCAGCAAGCACCAGGAGGCGACGGGTCCAGTAGACCTGGGCCGGTTCCGGCCCCGCGGGCCGCAGGACGGTGCTCATCGGCGACTCCTTCCGCTCCAACGGTACGTCGACCCGGCGCCCTCCCCCGGTAGCCGCGCCGCATGTCGATCCAGCCGCGCGGAGCGCGCCATGAGGCAGGATCGGACGGTGCACCCGCTCGTCCGCCCGGTTCTCGCCTGGTACGCCGGCCAGGCCCGTGACCTGCCGTGGCGTGCCGCCGACCGGACGCCCTGGGGTGTGCTGGTCAGCGAGGTGATGCTCCAGCAGACCCCGGTCGCGCGCGTGCAGCCGGTGTGGCGGGAATGGCTCGAGCGATGGCCGACGCCGGCGCACCTGGCCGCGGCACCGACGTCGGACCTGCTGCGCGCCTGGGGCCGGCTGGGCTACCCGCGCCGGGCCCTGCGGCTGCAGGAGGCGGCCCGCGCCGTCGTCGAGCGGCACGGCAGCGTGCTGCCGACCACGGAAGCCGAGCTCAGGGCGCTGCCGGGCGTCGGTGCGTACACCGCGGCCGCGGTCGTGGCGTTCGCGCACGGGCGGCGTGCGGTCGTGCTGGACACCAACGTCCGGCGGGTGCTGAGCCGCACCCTGGCCGGCGAGGCCCTGCCGCCCCTGCACACCATGGCCGAGGAGACCCGCCGCGCGGACGCCGTCCTGCCCGCCGACGACGACCGGGCCGCACGCTGGAATGTCGCCGCGATGGAGCTCGGCGCGCTGGTCTGCACCGCCCGCGCCCCGCGGTGTGATCGCTGCCCGGTGGCGGACCAGTGCGCCTGGTACCTGGCGGGCCGGCCGGCCCCGACGACGCCGCGGCGCAGCCAGACCTGGACCGGCACGGACCGCCAGGCACGCGGGCGCCTGATGGCGGTGCTGCGCGCCGCCCCCGGGCCGGTCCCCGAGCCGGACCTCACCGACGCCTGGGACGACCCGGTCCAGCGGGCCCGCGCGCTGGCATCCCTGGTCGCCGACGGCCTGGCCGTGCCGGCGGGTACCCCCGTGCCGTCCTACGGGTTGCCCGAATGAACGCGCGAACCGTCGAGGTGCCGCCGGCCTTCGGGGCGCGGGTCAGCCGCAGCGCATCGTGGGCGACCTGGCTCGTGGGCCTTCCTCGCCTGGTCGGGGACATCCTGGCGGAGTGGGAGCTGGAGCCGGACGGCGCGACGCTGCACGGTGAGTGCGCCCTGGTGGTCCCGGTGCGCACGGCGGAGGCCCGCGCGGCCGCGCTCAAGGTCTCCTGGCCGCACTGGGAGGCCGAGACCGAGCACGTGGCGCTGCAGCGCTGGCAC
>Ga0209386_1000858_pt1 | contig 13699 bp, 7 predicted proteins | sample NGEPertwo_FD_184510 | JGI IMG/M metagenome (GOLD analysis project Ga0209386, IMG submission 184510) | Arctic peat soil microbial communities from the Barrow Environmental Observatory site, Barrow, Alaska, USA - NGEE Permafrost154B-two... | ecosystem: Environmental > Terrestrial > Soil > Wetlands... | reverse complement strand
CGGGCACGAGGACCACATCGGCGCCGTGCCCTACCTGCTCCGGTTGCGGCCCGACATCCCCGTCGTGGGGTCCCAGCTCACGCTGGCCTTCGTCGAGGCCAAGCTCAAGGAGCACCAGATCACGCCGGTGACCCTGGGGGTCCGCGAGGGCCAGTCGGAGCGCTTCGGGGCCTTCGACTGCGAGTTCGTCGCCGTGACGCACTCCATCCCGGACGCCCTCGCGGTGATGATCCGCACCCCGGCCGGCAGCGTGCTGCACACCGGCGACTTCAAGATGGACCAGCTGCCGCTGGACGGGCGGATCACCGACCTGCGGGCGTTCGCCCGGCTCGGCGAGGAGGGGGTCGACCTGTTCATGGTCGACTCGACCAACGCCGAGGTCCCTGGCTTCACCACCCATGAGATCGAGATCGCCCCGGTGCTGGACCAGCTGTTCGAGTCGGCGGAGAAGCGGGTCATCGTTGCCTCGTTCGCCTCGCACGTGCACCGGGTCCAGCAGGTGCTGGACGCCGCGCACACCCACCGGCGCAAGGTGGCAATGGTCGGACGCTCGATGGTCCGCAACATGGGCATCGCGGCCGAGCTGGGCTATCTCAACGTCCCGGAGGACGTTCTGGTGGATGTCAAGGCGGTCGACGACCTGCCGCCGGACGAGGTCGTGCTGATGTGCACCGGCTCGCAGGGCGAGCCGATGGCCGCCCTGTCCCGGATGGCCAACCGCGACCACCGGATCGAGGTGGGCCGCGGCGACACCGTGATCCTCGCCTCCTCGATGATCCCGGGGAACGAGGCAGCGGTGTTCCGGGTGATCAACGGCCTGACCCGGATGGGTGCGAAGGTCGTGCACCAGGGCAGCGCGCGGGTGCATGTCTCGGGTCACGCGAGCGCCGGTGAGCTGCTCTACTGCTACAACATCATCCGACCGCGGAACGTCATGCCGGTGCACGGTGAGGTGCGGCACCTGGTGGCCAACGGCGCCATCGCGGTCCGCAGCGGTGTGCCTCCCCAGCGGGTGGTGCTGGCCGAGGACGGCGTGGTGATCGATCTGGTGGACGGCCGTGCCCAGATCGTCGGGGCGGTGCCGTGCGGGTACGTGTACGTCGACGGCTCAAGCGTCGGGGCGATCACGGAGGTCGAGCTCAAGGACCGCCGGATCCTCGGCGAGGAGGGGTTCATCTCGATCTTCGTGGTGATCGACTCGGCCACCGGGAAGGTCGTCGCCGGCCCGCAGATCCACGCGCGCGGGGTCGCGGAGGACGAGAGCGTGTTCGACGCCGTCCTGCCGGATATCGCCAGGGCCCTGGAGGAGGCGGTGTTCGCGGGAAGCTTCGATCCACAGCAGCTCCAGCAGGTGGTGCGGCGTGTGGTCGGGCGCTGGGCGTCCAACCACCTGCGCCGGCGGCCGATGATCATCCCGGTGGTGATCGAGGCCTGAGGATCACGCCCGCCCCCTGGACGTGCGGCCGCGGAAGGTCGGGAGCCGGTCGATCCGCCGATCGACGGACCGCGACACGGGCGCCCCGTCCCGGGCCGTCGGTGCCCTCACAGGTACCGTGGGACCATGGCCAGTCGTACGTCCGCGCCCCGAAGTGGAGCACGGACGCCCGCGCCCCGGACCGGTACGCGGGCCTCCTCGCCCCGGACGGCGTCCGGTTCGGCGCGTCCGGCCGGCCGCTCGCGCCCGCCGGTCCCCACGCACTCGCTGCCGGTGCGGATGGTTCGGGGAGTCTGGATGGGTGGTGCGCACCTGGTCGGCGGCACGGCGCGACGGATCGGCCGAGGCGCACGGGACCTGGACCCGGCGCACCGTCGGGACGGGGCGGCGTTCGCGTTGCTGGCCGTGGCGGTCGTGGTCGCCGCGCGGGAGTGGTGGGGCCTGTCGGGCTCGGCCGGTGAGGTGCTGCACGCGGTCGTTGCCGGGACGTTCGGCGTCGTCGGCGTCGTGGTCCCGGTGCTGCTGGTCGGCGCCGCGGTGCAGCTGATGCGTCACCCCGACCGGGTGGCGGCGAACGGGCGGATGGGGGTCGGCGTGTCGGCCCTGGTCCTGGCCACCTGCGGGCTGGTCCACCTGGCCGCCGACCTGCCCTCGCCGTCCGACGGCTTCGAACCGGTCCGGGCGGCCGGGGGAGTGCTCGGCTACCTCGTGGCGACGCCGCTGGAAAGCCTGCTGACCGTCTGGGTGACCGTTCCGATCCTGGTGCTGCTCGGCGTGTTCGGGATCCTCGTGCTGACGGCCACCCCGGTGCACGCGATCGGCGCGCGCGTGCGCGACGGCTACCGGTGGCTCACCGGCGGGCGGACCCCGGCAGAAGAGCCGGCATCCCTGGCCACGCGACCGACCCTCGCGCAGGAGCAGGTGGGACCGCGGCGCCGGTTCGGTCGTCGGGATCGGTCCAGCGCGACCGGCGAGGCCGGGGACGGCCATGGAGGCGACGATGCCTTCGCTGCCGCCGCGACGACCGAGGCCATGCCGGACGGTCATTCGGTCGACGTCTCGAACGACGACGTCTTCACCAGCGTGCTGCCGAGAGCCGGGCTAGCGGCGCCACCGGTGAAGACGCCCGTCCCGCGCGGCGAGCAGCCGATGCTGGACGGCGACGTGATCTACCTGCTTCCGTCCGAGGAGCTGCTGGCCAAGGGGATGCCGCACAAGGTGCGTTCCGCTGCCAACGACCGCGTGGTCGAGTCGTTGGCGAACGTGCTCGAGGAGTTCGAGGTGGACGCCCAGGTGACCGGGTTCACCAGGGGGCCGACGGTCACCCGTTACGAGGTGGAGCTCGGGCCCGGCATCAAGGTGGAACGCGTCACGGCGCTCAGCCGGAACATCTCCTACGCGGTCGCCAGCGCCGACGTGCGGATCCTCTCGCCGATCCCTGGCAAGTCCGCGATCGGCATCGAGATCCCGAACACCGACCGCGAGACGGTCTCCCTCGGTGATGTGCTCCGCTCGTCCGCGTCCCGCCGTAGCGAGCACCCCATGATGATCGGCGTCGGCAAGGACGTCGAAGGTGGCTACGTCGTGGCGAACCTCGCCAAGATGCCGCACCTGCTCGTCGCCGGCGCCACAGGTGCCGGCAAGTCGAGCTTCATCAACTCGATGATCATCTCTGTCCTGATGCGGTCGACCCCGGACGAGGTCCGGATGATCCTGGTCGACCCCAAGCGGGTCGAGCTGACCGTCTACGAGGGCATCCCGCACCTGATCACACCGATCATCACCAACCCCAAGAAGGCCGCCGAGGCCTTGGAGTGGGTGGTGCGGGAGATGGAGCAGCGCTACGACGACCTGGCGAACTTCGGCTACAAGCACATCGACGACTTCAACGCCGGCGTGCGGGCAGGCAAGGTGCGCCCGCTCCCGGGCAGCCAGCGGAAGATCGCCCCATACCCGTATCTGCTGGTGATCGTGGACGAACTTGCCGATCTCATGATGGTGGCACCGCGGGACGTCGAGGCGTCGATCCAACGCATCACACAGCTCGCCCGCGCGGCCGGGATCCACCTTGTGCTCGCCACCCAGCGCCCGAGTGTCGACGTCGTCACCGGGGTGATCAAGGCCAACGTCCCGTCCCGGATGGCCTTCGCGACCTCGTCGCTGACCGACTCCAGGGTGGTGCTCGACCAGCCCGGTGCGGAGAAGCTGATCGGCCAGGGCGATGCCCTCTTCCTGCCGATGGGCGCGGCCAAGCCGATGCGGGTGCAGGGCGCGTGGGTCACCGAGACCGAGATCCACGCGGTCGTGAACCATGTGCGTACCCAGCTCAAGCCCAGCTACCGCACCGACGTGACGATCGTGGCCAGCCGCAAGCAGGTGGACGACGACATCGGCGATGACCTCGACCTGCTGCTCCAGGCAGCCGAGCTGGTGATGACGACGCAGTTCGGTTCCACCTCCATGCTGCAGCGCAAGCTCAGGGTCGGGTTCGCCAAGGCCGGTCGATTGATGGACCTGCTGGAGTCGCGGGAGGTCGTCGGGCCGTCCGAGGGATCCAAGGCCCGTGAGGTGTTGGTCCCCCCGGACGACCTGGCCGGCACCCTCGCCATGCTGCGCGGTGACCCACCGGAGGCCGAGGATCTCTACGACCAGATCGACGACGGCGTCGGCGGTGCCGGGGGACAGCCATGGGCGACGCAGGAGCGCTGACCGGGGTCCTCGCCGTTGCCTGCGCCGTTGTCGCGCTGCTCGCGCTTGCCCTGTGGCAGGTGGCGATGGCGGCCCGGCGGTCCGCGGCACGTGGTGTGGCGGCCGCCGCGACGATGGAGCGGCGTGTCGCGGCGGTCCTCGCCGCCGGGCGGGACGGCATCGTCGTGCACTCGACCGCCGGCGAGGTGCTGGAGGTGAACGAGGCTGCCGCGCGCGTCCTGGACGTCCCGGTCGCCTCGATCCTCGGGCGGTCGGTCCACCAGCTGCCCGTCCGGTGGGTCACGGAAAAGGGCCAGGACGCGGCGCCCGGCGCGGTCTTCGGCCGGTCGTCGTCCGTGCTCCCTGATGCCGCGCCGTTCGTCGTCGGGGCCATGCCGAACACCGGTGCGCCGGTCCGCTTCGTCCAGGTGATCACCCGCGCCGTCGCCATGCCGGACGGTGGCATGGAGATGCTCACGATCCTGGCCGACGTGACGGGACCCCGACAGATGCGGGCGGCGCTGGCTCGTTCGGAGACGCAGTTCCGGCTCGCCATGGAGAACGCGCCGATCGGGATGGCACTCGCCGACCCGCAGTGGCGGCTGCAGGCGGTCAACGCGGCGCTGGCGGCCCTCTTCGCAACGGAGCCCGCGGCCCTCATCGGTCGCGACCTGTCGGCCCTGTCTCATCCGGACGACCGGGCGACCGAGCGTGCCCATGTGCAGCGTCTGCTGGCCGGCGAAGGCGACCGGTTCAGCCTGGAGAAGCGGTACCTGCGGCCCGACGGCCAGACCACTTGGGCGGTGCTGGACGTCGTGCTGGTGCGAACGCCGGAGGGCGCACCGGACCACTTCGTTGTTCAGCTCAGAGATGTCACCGACGCTCGGATGCAGTCCGAGATGCTCACGCACCGGGCGATGCACGACCCTCTGACCGGGCTGGCCAACCGGATGCTCATGCAGGAAGTCCTGCAGAAGGCCGTCGAGCCGCAGGATGCCCCTGGCAGGGTTGCCGTGCTGGCGATCGACCTCGACGAGTTCAAGGAGATCAACGACCGGTACGGGCACCCGGCAGGTGACGACGTGCTGGTCCATGTCGCGGGCGTGCTGCGGGCGGCGACCGCCGGGCGCGGAACGGTCTCGCGCACCGGTGGCGACGAGTTCGTCGTCGTGATCCAGGACAATGACGCCGCGCGGGCATCCTTCGAGGTGGCGGCCGGGATCCACCGGGGGTTGCTCAACCCGGTCCGCACGCACCGTCGGCAGCTGCCGGTCCGCGCCAGCATCGGTATCGCGGTGGCCGAGCCGTCGGTGCTCACGGGCGGTGCGATGGGCATCCTGGCCGCTGCCGACGCCGCCCTCTATCGTGCGAAGGGTGCCGGTCGGAGCAGGACCGAGGTGTTCGACCGGTCGATGACCATGGCGACCGGGAGCAAGCACGGCGCGGTCGCGGAGCTGGTCCAGGCCATCGAGCGCGGTGAGCTGGTGCTGCACTACCAACCGACCGTCGACCTGGCCACCGGAGTGGTGGTCGGCCACGAGGCCCTCGTGCGTTGGCAGCACCCTGAACGGGGGTTGCTGCTGCCCGGGTCTTTCCTGCCGACTGCCGTGGAGTCCGGCCTGGCCGTGAAGCTGGGCACGAACGTCGTCCGCCAGGCAGCGGCGTTCCTTGCGCGGACCGAGGCGACCGGCCACTGGGTCTCGGTGAACGTGTCGGTCGAGCAGCTGGGGGACGGCGAGTTCGCCGCGCAGGCCCTGATGGCGATCTCGCGCAACCGGGTGGCACCGGGCCGTCTCGTCGTCGAGCTCACCGAGGCGGGCCTGGTGGAGTCCGGCAGCCGGGTGCGCCACGAGCTGGCCGAGCTGCGTGCCGCGGGGATCCCCGTGCTCCTGGACGACTTCGGGACCGGCATCGCACCGTTGTCCTACCTGCGCGACCTCCCGGTCGACGGGGTCAAGCTCGACATGTCGTTCACCGCCGGTATCCCCGAGGACCCGGCCGCCGCGCGGGTCAGCCGCGCCCTGGGGGCGCTGGCGCGGGAGATGGGGCTGATCACCATCGCCGAGGGCATCGAGACGTTGGAGCAAGCGCGGTTCCTGCGCGAGTGCGGCTGGCACTACGGCCAGGGCTGGCTGTTCGGGGCGGGCGAGTCGGAGCGGGTGACGGTCGGGGCCGCCGAGTCGGAGCGGGTGACGGTCGGGGCCGCCGAGCACACGTGACAGAGGTGCTCAGCCGGCGTCCCGGACCTTGAGCAGGCGCAGTGGCGGCTGCCCGGTCGGCTCGGTGGGGTTCGGCCGCTCGGTAGCAGCAGTCCCCACGACGGCGGCCACCCGTGCGTGCCTCGCGGCGAGGTCCGCGGCGGACGCCTCGCCGGCGCCCGATCCGGCGGCGACGTCCGCCGACAGCGGGTAGACCCGGTAGCCGCCCTGCCGGTCGACCGTGACCGCCGACCACTCGACAGACTGCACCGTCGCCGGCCCGTCGTGCGGCTTGCGGAACGTCGCGGTGAGCAACAGCCCGGAGTCGGTCGCGGCGGTGCAGCACTGCGCGCTCTGGTTGGAGATGAAGTTGCCCAGCCCGTAGGCCACCCACATCCCCTCGCCACGCGGCCCACCGGGGAGCTCGGCGATGGGTTGCGGGACGTGCGCGTGGTGGCCGATCACCAGGTCGATCACACCCGAGGCGGCCAGCTCGGCGGCGATCTGCTCCTGGCGGTCGGTCGGATCCGAGACGTACTCCACGCAGCAGTGGATGCTCGCGACGACGATGTCGGCGCCCGCCTCCCGCGCCGCGATCGCCTGCTGGATGAGCGTTGCCGTGTCGATCAGCGAGACGCTCCACGGAGCGTCCGCCGGGACGGGCATCCCGTTCGTGCCGTAGGTCGCGGCGATGTGCGCGACCCGGATGCTCTGCTGGTTCCGGTTCAGGGCGTACACCTGCGGGGCGGCGGCCTCCTCCGCGCTGCGCCCGGTGCCCACGGATCCCAACCCCGCCGCGTCGAGCGCGTCGAGAGTGGCCGTGATGCCGGCTGCTCCTCTGTCGAGGCTGTGGTTGGACGCCGTCGAGCAGCCGTCCCAGCCGGTGGCCTTCAGGGCCGCCGCGATCTCGGCCGGCACCCCGAACATCGGGTACCCGGAGGGTGCCGTCCCGTCTGGGGCGATCGGTACCTCGAGGTGGCACAGCGCCAGGTCCGCACCGGCGATCCACGGCTGCAACGGCGCGAGCAGGGGGGTGAAGTCGTAGCCACCCTCGGGGGTCCGCGCCGCGGAGAGCACCGGTTGGTGCAGCAGGACGTCCCCAGCCGCGACGAGGGTGAACACGGCGTCCGCGGGCGTCGTCGGGGTGGGTGACGGGGTGGGCGTCGGCGTCGGCGTCCGGACCAGGGTGGAGGGCTCCGGGGTGTTCTGCGCCACCTCGTCCGCCGGCGTCCGCGGGAGCCCGCCGGCCAGTGCCGCGCCGGCCCCGGCCGCGCCGACCAGCACCGCGAGCACCGCCAGGGTCGCCCGGCGGGATGCTGCGGTGCGGTGGGCCTGCGATCGGGCGTGCCGCGTCACGGCGAGACACTACCGTGCGACGCCCCGCCGCCCTGGCACGGGCGGCGGGGCGGCGGACCGTAGGGTGGGTCCCGTGCCTGCAGTCATGACGTCGGTGTGGACCCCGGCCAACGCCGTCACGGCGGTGCGGATCTGTCTGGTCCCGCTGGTCGTGGCGGCTCTGCTGGTCGACACGTCCGGCGGGTGGCGCCTGGTCGCGTTTGCACTCTTCGCCGTCGCCGCCGTCTCGGACCGCCTCGACGGGTACCTCGCCAGGCGGATGGACCAGGTCACCGACTGGGGCAAGCTGGTCGACCCGATCGCGGACAAGCTCCTGATGGGCGGCACCCTGGTGACCCTCTCGGCGCTCGGTGACCTGCCGTGGTGGGTGACCATCGTGATCGGAGTCCGCGAGCTCGGGATCACCGCCCTTCGGCTGGCCGTGTTGCGGTACGTCGTCATCCCGGCGTCCCGCGGCGGCAAGCTCAAGACGGTGCTCCAGTCGGTCGGCATCGGCTTGTTCGTGCTCCCGCTGCACCGGATGCCCGCGGCCGTCGGGGATGTCGCATGGGTGATCGTGCTGGCCGCTCTGGTGGCGACTGTTGTGACCGGATTCGACTACCTGCGGCGCGGGTGGGCAGTGCGCCGCTCGGCACGGTGAGCGCCGGCCCGGCGCAGGACGCCGCCGACCTCGTCCGGCTGCTGACCGATGCCGGCTTGACGCTGGCGGTGGCCGAGTCCCTCACGGGCGGCTCGGTGGTCGCAGCTGTGGTGGCCGTGCCCGGTGCGTCGGCGTGTCTTCGTGGCGGTGTCGTGGCCTACGCGACGGACCTCAAGGCCACGTTGCTGGGGGTGCCGCACGCGCTGCTGGACGCGGTCGGGCCGGTGGACCCCGAGGTGGCGCTTGCCATGGCGCAAGGGGTCAGGGACCGGCTCGGCGCCGACTACGGCGTCGCGACCACCGGGGTCGCGGGCCCCGAGCCGCAGGGCGGCCACCCACCCGGGACGTTCCATGTCGCCGTCGCCGGGCCCGCGGGAGATGCGGTGCGCTCGGTGCGGACCGGAGCCGGCGGCCGGGCCGGCGTCCGCGCGGCCGCCCGAGATGCTGCGGTCGCCCTCCTGCTCGAGCGGGTGAACCACGATCTGGGGGGAACACCTGGCCTACCACCGACGTTGGAGTGACCGTGACCAGGAACACGGGACCCGGAAGTATCACCCGCGACGGTGTCCGTCCCGCGGGGTACGGTAGGAGTTCTTCGGTCCGTACGAGGCCGGTGGCAGCAGGGGCGGGCGCGGCGACGCGTCCCGTACCGGGACAACGGGAGGGAGGTCGTTCGATGGTCGTGCTGAGGCGTGAGATCGGCGACGTCCTTCGTGGTGCCCGCCAGGGGCAGGGCCGCACCCTTCGTGAGGTCTCCTCGGCCGCCCGGGTGTCCCTCGGATACCTGAGCGAGGTCGAGCGTGGCCAGAAGGAAGCCTCCTCCGAGCTGCTCGGCTCGATCTGCGACGCGCTCGACGTGCCGCTGTCCCTCGTGCTCCGCGAGGTCAGCGACCGGGTCGCGGTCGCCGAGGGTCTGCTGATCCCGGACACCGTCCCGTTCGACTTGGCGGACTCGATCGCCCGGCGTACCTGGAACCGCGAGATGCGGGACCTGGCCGCCGCCTCGGTGCTCACGCCGGTCGGCTGATCGGTTTCACGCCTGCGGCTGGCAGCCCGGGCAGTAGAAGACCGGGCGTTGCATCGGTGGACGGCGCGCCTGCCCGACCCGGATCACCGAGCCGCAACGTCGGCAGGGTTGGCCCGACCTCCCGTGCACCTGCGTCGTCCGTCCGCGCGCGGTCTCGCCGGTGGCGGTGGGGCTCGCTGCGGTGACGCTGCGGGCCATCAGGGTCCGAGCGGTCATCAGCAGGGTCGCGGCGTCCGTGCGATCGGCCGGTGTCCAGGGCCACAGCCGCCTGGCGAACAGCGACTCGGCCGCGTAGATGGTGCCGATGCCGGCCGCGACGGTCTGGTCAAGGAGGACCTCCGCCACCGGCGTCGGACCCCGGTCCGCCCACCTGCCGAGCGCTTCCGCGAGGCCGTCGGCGGGGAAGTCCGCCGCGAGCAGGTCCGGTCCCAGGTGACCGATCAGCGTGTGCTCGTCACCCGTTGGCACCACGTCCAGCATGCCCAGCCGGTCCCCGACGGCGGTCCAGTGGTCGCTGCCGAGGACCGCGCGCACGAAGGCACCGCGGCCGACGGCGCGTGGCGAGCCGGTCGGGACCACCCGCCAGATGCCCTCCATCCGCAGATGGGTGTGCAGCGTCCGCCGGTCGTCGAACCGGGTGAACAGGTGCTTGCCGTAGGCATGCGTGCCCAGCACCGTCCGTCCCTCGAACGTCAGACCCGCCGCGGATGGCCAGCGCAGCTCGCTGCGCACCAGCCGGCGACCTGCAAGGCCGCGGTCGAGGGCGGCTGCGGTGCGCCGCAGGATGTCACCCTCGGGCATCGGCCAGCCGCAGCCCGCTGGGGGTGACCCCGAACCCGGCGTCGGTCAGCGCGCGGGCGACCGGCCCGGCGAGCACGACGCGGTCCAGGAGCGCGGCGCCGTCCGCCTTGTGCACGGTCAGCCGGCCGAGCACCCCCGTGCGGGCGACCCCGGCGAGCGCCGCCGCTGCCGTCGCCAGCCGGGCAGGGTCCTCGGTGAAGGACAGCAGGCTCCGCCCGCCACGCTCGAGGTAGAGCGCGAGGGAACCACCGATCAGCACGACGACGGCGCCTGCCTTGCGCCCCGGGCGGTGGCGGACGGCCCCGCCGACCGGGGTGGCCGGGTCCGGCCAGGCCAGCGCCGCGCCGTACGCGTTGGCCGGGTCCGTTGCGGCGAGCACGACCGTCGGGCCGCTGGGCCCGGCGTCCGCGGCGTCCTCACGCAGCTGGTCGACGGCGCCCGGCAGGGCGAACTGGGACCCGCCCAGGTGCTCGACGAAGTACCCACGACGCACCTGGCCAGCCTCCTCGAGGGCCCCCAGCACGCGATACACGGCCGTGAACCACGCCGAGACGCCCTCAGCGGGCGCCACCGCCCGGGTGAGCACCCCGTGCCGGTCCAGCAGCTGGGCCGCAAGGGCTCGTCCGCGCAGGGTCGGGTCGGTCTCCCGCGCAGGCAGCAGGGACCACCGGCCGGCTGCCTCGGCGCGCGGCGCGGCGCCCTGGCCGGCGGGCCGGAGCGCGAGGCGGGTCAGGGTACGGCTCCGCGGTGCCGCGCGCCGGACGGGGTGGGCCGTTCCGCCGGAACCGCCACCGAGCCGGGCGCGCAGGGGCGCCATGCTGTCGTTGGTCACCAGGCCCGCCCAGACCAGCCCCCAGAGCGCATCAAGCACTGCCGCCGCGGAGACGTCGTGGGGTGCGGCGGCGCCGTCGTCGACCGGCCGTCCCCGGACCGCCTGGACGAGCGCCGGGAGGAAGTACGCACCGCCTCGGCCCAGGACGTCCAGCAGCACCGGTCGCAGATCTGCCCGGGGACCCAGGTCGGCGGGCGGGCGTTCACCGGATCCGGCGTCGGGCCCAGCGGCCATCGGCCCGAGGGCCGGCAGGGTGAGGTCGGCGGTCCCCGACGCGTGCAGGCTGACCAGTCCGTCGCGTGCCGCGAGCGAGCCGTGTCCGGCCCAGATGACCTCGCCCGCGCCGATCAGCTCGTCGAGCATCCGTGGTTCGTAGTCGGGCAGCCGGGCGGGCAGCACCAGGGACTCCAGGGCGGAGGCGGGCACCACAGCACCGGCGAGCTGCTCCACGACCCGCAGGAGCCCGTCCACCCCGCGGATCGGCCCTCGGCGGACCCCTGACCGCTCGACCACCCCCTGCCAGCGGGGCAGGAACACGCCGAGCGCCTCGAGGGGCACCGGCTCGACCTCGGCCCGCAGGGCGGCGAGCGACCTCCGCCGGATCAGTCGGAGCACCTCGGAGTCGCAGAAGTCCTCGCCGGTCCCGCCCAGCGCGGGGGGCCGGATCCGACCGACCACCAGCACGCCACTGCCCACCAGGCGGTTCAGCACCTCGGCGACCACCGCAACGCCCAGGCCCAGCCGCGCGGCGACAGCGACCGCGGTGAACGGGCCGTGCGTGCGCGCATGACGGCGCACGAGGTCACCGACCGGGTCCGGGACCAGCTCGGTGAACTCCTCCGGCACGCCGACCGGAAGGGCGACCCCGAGCGCGTCCCGCAACCGGCCGGCGTCCTCAACGGCCGCCCAGTGCTCGATCTGGGCGACCCGCACCCGGATGACGCGCCGCGCGGCCTCCAGGTCGGCCAACCAGCGGGCCAGCTCGCCATGCTGCTCCGGGCGGGTCCGTTCGGCGACCTCGGCCACGGTCAGCGGCCCGTGTCGGCGGACCACGTCGGAGACGTCCTCGGCGTGCCGGGCCTGACGCCCCGGGGAGGTCCCCATCACCTCGGCCTCGGTGCGCTCGACGGCGCCCGGGTCCAGCAGGTCGGCGAGCTGGGAGGCGCCCTGCTGCCCCAGCAGCTCGGCCAGCAGCGTCGGGTCGAGGGTGAGCGCGGCAGCCCGCCGCTCGGCCAGTGGGGCGTCGCCCTCGTACAGGAACTGGGCGGTGTACCCGAACAGCAGCGACTGGGCGAACGGCGAGGGAGTCGGTGTGGTGACCTCGACGACCCGGACCCGTCCGGCGGCGACGTCGGCCATCAGGGACGTGAAGGCGGCGACGTCGAAGTCGTCCTGCAGGCACTCCCGCGCGGCCTCGAGCAGCACCGGGAAGTCCGGGAACCGGGCCGCGACCGCCAGCAGCTGAGCGGAGCGCTGCCGTTGCTGCCACAGCGGCTGACGCCGGTCGGGGCGACGGCGCGGCAGCAGCAGGGACCGTGCGGCGGCCTCCCGGAAGCGCGCGGCGAACAGCGCCGAGCCACCGAGCTCGGCCCGGACCGCCTCGGCGACCTCGTCGGGCTCGACGAGCAGGTCCTCGAGCCGGATCTGGGGCCCGTCGTCGCGGGTCCAGGCCCCGGCAGCGGTGTCCCACACCGCATCCGTCGACACCATGTCCGGCAGTCGCAGCACGATCCCGTCGTCGGAGTGCAGCACCGCGGCGTCCAGGCCGTGCCGGTCGCGCAGGCGTGCGCCGAGCACCAGGGCCCAGGGAGCGTGCACGCGGGCGCCGTAGGGGGAGTGCACCACGACGCGCCAGTCGCCGATCTCGTCCCGGAACCGCTCGACGACCACCGCCGTGTCGTCGGGGACCTGGCCGGTTGCCTGGCGCTGCTCGGACAGGTACGCCATGAGGTTGTCCGCCGCCCACGCGTCAAGGCCCTCGTCGAGCAGCCTGCGCCGCGCGTCCTGGTCGCTCAGACCGCCGATCTCACGCACCCACTGCCCGACGGCGCGGCCGAGCTCGGCGGGCCGCCCGGGGCTGTCCCCCTTCCAGAACGGCAGCCGTCCGGGCAGGCCGGGAGCCGGGGTGACCAGCACCCGGTCGGAGGTGATCTCCTCGATCCGCCAGGTGCTCGAGCCCAGGGTGAACGTGTCACCGACCCGGGACTCGTAGACCATCTCCTCGTCCAGCTCGCCGACCCGGCGGCCCCCGCGCGCCCTGGTGGGTGCGTCCGTCGGCGCACCCTGGTCGGCGCCGACCAGGAAGACGCCGTACAGGCCGCGGTCCGGGATGGTGCCGCCGCTGGTCACCGCCAGTCGGATGGCTCCGGGCCGGGCGCTCAGCACGCCGGTGGCGCGGTCCCAGACGATCCGGGGCCGCAGCTCGGCGAAGTCCTCGCTGGGATAGCGGCCGGCGAGCATGTCAAGGACGGCCCGCAGGGTTGCCTCGCCCAGACCGGTGAACGGGGCTGACCGGCGGACAACGGTGCTCAGCTCCTCGACTGTCCAGTCCTGCATCGCGACCATGGCGACGACCTGCTGGGCCAGCACGTCAAGGGGGTTGGCCGGGACCCGCAGCTCCTCGATCGCCCCGACCCGCATCCGGCCGGCAGTGACCGCTGAGGGCACCAGGTCGCCGCGGTGGGTGGGGAAGATCACCCCGCGGGAGACGGCGCCCACCTGG